>Ga0207421_10004975_pt1 | contig 15101 bp, 15 predicted proteins | sample SodLakKL_010_SED_4_FD_187542 | JGI IMG/M metagenome (GOLD analysis project Ga0207421, IMG submission 187542) | Alkaline sediment microbial communities from Lake Tanatar, Kulunda Steppe, Russia - 8KL_010_SED (SPAdes) (version 2) | ecosystem: Environmental > Aquatic > Non-marine Saline and...
GCAAGAAACATAGAACATAAAATTAGAGACTTCAGGCACGACTTGGAGTCTCAGGGGAGCCGTCAACCCCCAGACGTGGATAGCGAGGAAGCGACCTCTACCACGGCAAGTCGCGGAGCTAAACCACAAGCTCCTTCCTAAATCTACGATTTAGGTGGAAGTAGTTGACTCAACCTTTTCCAGAAAAGGGGAGCCTCGAGTAAGCATAAAAGTAATCTTAACCTTCTTTCATACTGACACGTACCTTCGAATGAATCCGAGATCGGCCTACATAATAACCTCATATATCCGTCAAGAAGTTGGAGTCAAAAATGTCCGAAATAGAAGTAAAGTTTCGAATAATTCAGAGTGATCGTTCCGGCTCGTGTTCCCTACCTTCGAACGCTCAGATAATTGATTTGTTGGGAGAATTAGATCAAAATCCGGAGGCTGTCGTAGTGAAGCGGGGTAAAAAAATAGTCTCGGAACAAGAGGAACTGGAGGACGGGGACGATCTGACCATTATCCCGGTTGTCTCGGGTGGTTAGATGGAAGAATGCAGTTTCTGCGGTAGAAGAGCAGTTTACTTTCAACGTACCGCGGGCGTAAACCGTTGTGATCGCTGTTTCGAAGAAAATATTGAAAAACGTTTTCACCGTACCGTAACGAAAAACGATTTAATTGAGCCGGGGGATCGAATCGTTGCGGCAGTCTCCGGGGGCAGCGATAGCGTTGCCAACTTAAACTTGATCGCCCACTATTCTAGATTTAAAAAAGTCGAAGTTATTTCGTTGACTATCGACGAGGGGATAAGAGGATATAGGGACGGAAGCATTCCTATAGCGCGTGAAAATTCAAATCGACTCGACGTAGAACATTTAGTCATCAGTTTTGAGGAAGTGTTTGGAAGCACACTAGACGAATTGGCTGAAATTTCTCAAAAAAAAGATGGACCCACCACTTGCACTCTGTGCGGGATTCTGAGAAGATCCTTACTCAATCAATCCGCAAGGGAGCTGGAGGCCGATAAGTTGGCAGTAGGGCACAACTTGGACGACGAAACTCAGACTATAATGCTTAACTACGTAAGGGGAGATATGGCAAGACTTCGCAGATTGGGTCCGAAAAGCGAGGGTAAAAAAGGTTTTGTGCCCAGAATAAAACCCCTAAGAGAAATAAAGGAAAAAGAAATTGCAATTTACGCCATGTTGAAAGATTTGGATATCCACGCCGAAACCTGCCCCTACATGGCGGGGATGAGGAGCGAAGTCAGAGAGTTCGTAAATAAGATGGAAAAAAACCATCCGACGACGAAGTTCAAAATTTTGCGCATGTTCGACAAAATGAAACCACATCTACCGGTTAAATCGAACAGCTTTAACCTAAAAGAATGCAAAATTTGCGGGGAACCCTCCGCCGACGAACTATGTAGATCCTGCGAATTGTTAAAAAACTTGGGAATTGAGCGTCGAAAGAAAACCCTTATTTCTTAATAAAAAGGCAATGGGTAATGGTGGCGAGTTAGGCCCGGGGGTTAGCGGTCCCCGTCATGAAAACCCGCTATATGTCTGGCCGAAGCCACGGAGAGGCGTCTGGAACTGTCCGCCGGCCCAGTTCGCGGCGTGGACGCCTCGTCCTGCAGGGCCGCAGGTGGCGGATCCTCGGCCGGAGGGCTGAGGTCAACCGTCTTCACCTGTCGAACCCGGTCAGGGACGGAAGTCCGCAGCCGTAGGCAGGACTGTTGGCGCTTGCGGGGTCGCGAGGTCGAGCTTGTGGCTGGGCGTCTGGAGGGCAGGAAAGGGCACCCATCCGTGGCGTGCTCGCCGCCACTATTAAACAACCTAGTTTAAGATACATAGCGGAATCCAGTTTATACTGAAAGTTCGACTGGAGGTGAGGCGATGGCAGACGATAATATGGTCTTTACCGGTAACAATAAAAATGTAATGAGTTACGTGATGCCAGTAACGACCCAATTGGACAAGGGAATCGACGAAGTCGTTTTGAAGGCTAGCGGAGGCGCCATTAGCAGAGCCGTCGATACCGCGTAAATAACTAAAAACAGATTCCTAACAAATATGAATATCCTAGATATAGCTATCGATACGGAAGAGCTTGAAAATGAGGACGGTAGCACTTCAAACATTCCCTCTATATCCATAACTACGGGAAAAGACGATTATTAAAGATTTTTTAATTTAATATTTTTTTAACTCTATCCACACTCATCTTGTTCCCGGTTATGATGTCAAAAAAGACCATTCATAATCAAAGATTTTCGATAAGCAATTAGTTGACGTCCGCTTCCACTAAACATTCTCAATAACAATAGGGTAAACCTAAACACTCGTTTCGACGATTAGAACGGAGAAATTTAGACGGATTCGATCCATATATTAAAATATTCTGAGATTCGAATCGGAGCTTATATCTATCATATATCATCAAGATATAGGTAATATTGGTCAAACAAGGTAAAAATTGAAAATAAAAAAATAATAAAGAAAAAGAACAATCAAAACAATTATAACCTTTAATCGATTTTGACTACATTTACAGCTCTCGGTCCTTTATCTCCTTCCTCGGACTCAAATTCCACTCTGTCGTCCTCGTTCAGAGAACCGGTCTCTATATCGCTCGCATGGACGAAGAGATCCTCGTCTCCTTCATCAGGACTTATAAAGCCGTAATTCTTCCTTTGGTCGAAAAATTTTACTGTTCCTTGCATAATTACACCTCCTGGTTTGCTGACACAAAACTAAGACAAACTATTTTGAATCTTTCAAAAAATAGCCGCTTCCGACTTTGTGTAACAGAATATTCCTTTCCTCTTTAAGCCTTATTCCAGTTCGTGATATATAAAGATTGGTGTAAAAGACGATAGTAGATATATACATTTTTTACGTATTTAATTCCTCTTAGGATAAGATGATGGATTTAAAGACAAAATGAACTTAAAATACTTTATTTAGCGATTTAGGATCATAAAAATAGATAATATCTGTTTTAAAAAAAATTTAAATCGTATTTAATAAAAATATAGACATAGGTGATCTAAATACAAATAAAAAGTCCGGATATATGCCTTATCACAGGAAGTACCTCCGGAATAGGAAAAGAAACTGCACTTACATTGGCCAGAAACGGGGCAAAAGTCGTCATTCACGGCAGAGACGAGGAGAAAGGAGAAAAAGTTATATCGGAAATCAAGGAAAAGACCGCAAACGTTCCTGAAAATCTTCTAATTGCAGACTTTTCATCCTTGGAGGAAGTAGAAAAGCTGGCCCAGAAATTTAAGGATAGTTACGACAGATTAGACGTTCTCGTCAACAACGCCGGCGGAGTATTTCCAGGGCATCAGTTATCCGAAGACGGAATTGAGAAATCCTTTGCTGTAAACCACCTATCCCACTTTTTGCTGACACATCGACTTTTAGACCTCCTGAAAAAGAGCGCACCTTCAAGAATCGTAAACGTCGGTTCCGAAGCTCATTCGGATGACATAGATTTCGACCATTTGACCTCCGAAGATGGACCGGCAGGATACGAGGCCTATAACCAGTCAAAGCTTGCAAACATCCTCTTCACCTACAAACTTGCCGAGAAACTCGAGGGAACTGGGGTGACAGTGAATTGTCTCCATCCGGGAGCCGTACGGACGGATCTTGTCAGAAAATACCCCATACTGGGGAAGATTTGGAAATATTTTCCCCTCTTCATCAGCTCCGAAGAGGCGGCCGAGACAGTAACTTACTTGGCAGCTTCACCCGAAGTCGAAGGAGTCTCCGGAAAGTACTTCAATGGAAAAGAGGAACAGAGTTCATCTTCAAGATCTTACGATGATAAACTACAGGAAAAATTGTGGAAAGTGAGCAAAAATCTCGCCGGAATCGAAACATTTTAATTATCCATCTTTTTTGAGTGCAGGTCACGACCTTATCCGGATAACTTTCCTATAGACCCTAAAAATTAGTTCGGCGAGACTATGAATAGGTGGGCAAAAAGACTTAATTTACTAAAAAGAAAGTGTTTTCTGAGATCTAAAGCCAGACGCCTCGAACTCAAAAGAAAAAGAAAGCCGATGAAGGTAAATACGGTTTAAAAATCGATGGATATGTACGGATGATTAAACTACAACTGATCGTCAAAGAAAGAGAATAAATATTAAATCATTATAAAGGTAATCTAGGTGCTTCTTCGTAAATGCCGGGGTGGCCCAGTCTGGTAACGGCGCTAGCTTGCTAAGCTAGTTGCGCGCGAGCGCTTCCCGGGTTCAAATCCCGGCCCCGGCGCCACCTTAAATTCAATTAGAAGATGAAATATCCCCATTGATCAGATCCATTTTTCGTACAAATTAGCCATTTGAGAGATATTATATTCTGAGGCAAAGAAAATAAAGAAAAAAAATAGATTTGATAGGTCTTACACCATTGGGGCTATATCATAGGTAGTATCGGCTCTATTAGTCCGGAACCAATCAGCATTATATGCCAGGTCCCAATTGTCGCTAAGAGAGCCATAAACCCTGTGTAATACGTAGTCGCAGGCGTTCCGATGTCATGATTTACCAGATAGAACCCTACCGTAACTCCCGGAGCATATATAAGCAGTACTATAATTACTCCCCAAGAGACGGCTGCACCGACAGCGAACAACGCCCATGTCAGTAGAATTTCTCCTATCGTCAAACCCAACGCCATATCGCCAAGCACCTTCGCATCTAATCCGTACCAATGAACGAAAGCTGCGACCAACCAAATAAACGCATAGCCCGCCGGGATTGCTGAGAACAACATGCTTACTTCAGGGCCGAAAGGGCTAAGTATAACGTGTCCTGTAGCCATGATCGTCAGGCAAATAAACCCTACAATTTCAGTCGCCGCAATCGATTTCATAACGTTCTCTGTCAGGTCATAGCCTGCTGCTATTGCGTAGAACCACGCGAATAACGGAAAAACGAGACCTATCATTCCTAGGGGGGCAAAGTTTGTCCATCCCATTGTATCAATCCTTGGTTCTCATAAGAATATTTAAGGTTTATGGGAAATTCGGCGGTTCTATCTGTATCTAGGCCATTATTATGCCTATTGATGATTTTTGTAAAGAAAATTGAAAACACTCAATAGTTTTAGAACTCTTCCGAGGAGAAGGTAGCTACAAAATCGCTAACAAAAACTCGCTTATAGAAAACGGGGAGACTTACCCATTACTAGTGAAGCAAAAAAAAATGAAATATAATGTGTTTTAAGTTTTAATTTTCCCCATTTTTCAGGATTTTGCAAAAAAATTCTCTTTTTTAACATGAAACGGAATGCGTAATAATGTTATATATTTTGACTATCGGGGTTAATTTCAGGAACGAACTGATATTACATACCACGAAATTGATCTCGAAGTTTATAGATAAGACATTTCCAAGCATACGCACCTCCGGAACTACTATTCCGAACCCTCAAAAGGAATCATAAAAACACTTCATTGCTCGTAGAATTTCATTAAACTCCTAAAAGAAAAATAGGAATAACTACCTTCACACCACCAATACCCATATTTTAAAGCTACAGCCTTATAGAGAAAAATAAAAGAGAAGAGGATTTTCCCCTGTGTCCTGATATAAAATCTTAAAGGTTTGCTCAATATGCCTGGAAAGACTCTGAAGAAGAAAGTAAGTGCAAAAAAATCTAAGAAAGAGAAGGAGGAAGGCCTATCGACTTTTTCCGAGACGGTCGGCCGGAAGATTGACCCTGAAATAAGATCCATGTGTTTGAGATGTAGAGGAACGAAAAAGTTATGTGGGAAATCTAGATGCCCCGTCTTGGCAAAGTTTTACTCAAAACTTGAGGGGGAAGGGGACTCGAAAACGAGATTTGACACAAACTTTTTAGACGGATATTCGCCCCCCTCCGTATTCATAGGAAGATATAACTATCCAAAAGTGAACGTAGGGCCACTGGTCCCACCGGAGAGAGGTGACACTTCTCTCCTTTCGACTCCGGAAAGATGGTTCGGTAACGCAGACATTGACGATATAATCCAATACAGAGGAAAACTAGCGAGAGGGAAGAAACGCCTGAAAACTGGAGTCGAAATTACCGACAAACTGGACAGGGAAATAAATCGAACCAGATACCTAACCCTCTCCAAAAAATCCGCAGAAACTGAAGTCGAATTCAGCAAAAAACTCTCCGAAACCCTCCGGTTTGATAATAAATCTCAACCCCACGGTCCATCCGCCAAGATGAACCGCTTTAAACTAGGTTCGATGAGCAGCCACTCCAAATTAGAAAAAATATTCTACGACGACGATTTAAAATCCGAACTTGCAGTTATGAACCTTTACGAAAGGGGCGTGAAGATATCGAGAATTCAGGACCTCTTCATGGTCGGAGGAACCGGCAAAAGAGGCAACAGGAAATTCGTCCCGACCAGATGGAGCATAACGGCCATCGACGATATGATCGGGAAAAAGCTTCGAGAAAGGGTAAAAAATTACCGGCCGATCAATGAATACGAAGTTTACACAATCGAATACCTAGATAATCGTTGGTGTGTCATTTTAACTCCCGGAATATGGAAGTATGAATTAGTTGAGGCCTTTTACCCAGAGACCACTTGGAACCCTACAAGAAACAATATAGCGATTTACGGGGATTACGAACAAATCGATGGGAGAACCGGCTACGCCTCCATAGGCGGATGTTACTACGCCGGAAGGTTTGCGGTCGCCGAGAAGCTGGAAAAGCGAAGGAGACAAGCAGGAGCTATAGTTTTGAGAGAAGCTCATCCAGGTTACATCCTCCCCGTCGGGGTCTGGAACGTTAGGGAATCCGTCAGAAACGCCCTCTCTACTGTCCCGAGAAAATTCGAAACCCAAGAGCAGGTCTTCTCGTTTTTGTCCAAAAAATTAGATCTCAGTTTAAATGAATGGAAATCCGTTTCAGAATTACTGGCCGAAAAGGACTCTCAAAGGAGAATAGACGAGTTCATCTAGGTTATTATAATGAAAGTTATGGAAAAGGAATGTAAATCTATTATTTCCGAATCAGGAATTTACGACGTAAATTATTCGATAAATCCTTATATCGGCTGTGAACATGGATGCAAGTACTGCTACGCCAAATTTATGAAAAGATTTACTAGTCACGCGGAAAATTGGGGGGAATTTGTAGACGTAAAAATTAACTCACCCAAAATTTTGGAGAAAGACTTAATGAAAAGGAGTAAAGGTTCAATTCTCCTCTCATCAGTAACGGATCCATATCAACCCCAAGAAAAAGAATACGAATTGACTAGAAAAATCTTGAAAAGATTATCCGATTCCAAGTTTTCAATAAATATTTTGACGAAGAGCGATTTGATAGTCCGAGATTTAGAAGTTTTGGAAAGCTTCGATTCGAGAAGACTTTCAGTCGGATTTACGATAAACTTCCTAAAAGAGAAAGATAGAGAGATCTGGGAACCTGAATCCTCAAAAATCTCAGATCGGTTAGAAGCACTTGCAGAAATTTCGGAAAAGGGAATCGATTGTTACGTACATGTTGGACCATTTCTGGAAGGAATAACGGACATAGAGAAAATAGTGGAAAATATAGAACCTTATGCCGAGGAATTACAAATAGAAAGCATCAATATGAAAGATAACAAAAATAATATAATGTCATCGATAAAAAATCAGTATCCACATCTAGAAAAGAAATACGAGCACATATTAAAAGATAAATTCTCCCACCGCCGGAAATTAAAGGAAAAAACGAAGGAAATGGAAAATAAAGTCGATATCCCGATCAGATTATTCTTGGAATAACGAGTTCGACACATTAACAACAACTATTATAGAAAAAGTCCCTCGAAACGAAACCTAAAGAGATTCGAGCTTTTCAAAGAGCTTATCGAGAAGCTCCGGAAATCTCTCCTTCAGCGTCGGGGTAATCTCCTCTCCATGTGAGTCGTCCTCCGGCTCTATCCCCATAATTACCACCTCTTCGGGCGACTCCCCTAACTCTCTCGACAACTCCAAAATATCCAACAAGTCGGATTCGTGAGAACTTCCCATCCCCTTTAAGGAATTTACTTCTTCAGGAGAAAAGAAGACGAAATCTCCAGGTTCCCCCCCATACCTAACGGCGTCGACAATTATCGCCTTGTCCAGATCCTTCAATATATGTAAGACTTTTATGACGTCAAGCCCCACATCGAAAATCCGAGTCTCAGACGATGTCTCTCTTCCCCGTAACTTTCTAACTAACTTTACTCCGATACCGTCATCTTTTTTGAAAGTATTTCCTACACCTATAACTCCCTTCATTTCGACAAGCAGAAATAAAGAGTTCATACTAAAAAGTTCGACCGATATTTACCCTACGAACTCTACGTCCAGATAATGTGTCGAACATGAAATACATGGATCGTAAGCCCTCACCAACATTTCCAAGGTCTTCTCTATTTTGTCCTCCGGCTCACCCAATATTTTAGGCACTAAACTTTCCATGTCATTCTGAATATTGGCGTGATTCTGATTCGTCGGAATGATACAGTTGGCATCCGTGCATTTACCATTTTGATCGTAAGTGTAATCGTGTATCAAAATTCCTCTAGGAGCTTCCACCACGCCAACGCCCCGACCTGCTTTCACCTCGACATCCGGTCTATGGTATTCATCTTGTGGTTCAAGTCCTCTATCAAGCAACTTCTCGATTATCTCTATCGATTCCTCTACGACATGGACTGACTCAACCAACTGGGCTATATTATTCATAAACGGATTGTGGTTAACTGGCTCAAGACCGAATTTCTCCGCAACTTCCTTCGCTCTAGGCGATAGTTGTTCATAATTATTGTTCAACCTAGCCAGCGCTCCCACCATATAGGATTCCCTGTTATGTTTCGTATATTTGGCAGTCGATTGAGGAACTATATACTCATTGGCGTACTCCTTGTAATTTTCTATAGATTCCGTCCCGGTATCCGTCGAATCGAGAATCCCGTCATATAAAGCATACTCTTCTTCGCATGTGAGGGATATAAACTCAGTTTCTCTGGTAAAATCGGGCAACTCCGAAGATAAACTCTCGACGAAATCGGCTACTGCAGTCAAATCATCGTACGAACCTTCCAATTTTCCCTTGAGACTTTCTAACTCGCCCTGACTGGGAATTTTAGAAAAGCCTCCAGGTATCAACCTCTGTTGATGAGTGTCTCTACCCGAAACCATCTCCGACATTTCGTTTCCAAGCCTGTGTAATCCAATAACCGTCTTCACTTCTTCCGTATGGGAGGAAACTAACGGCAGAACCGAGCCAGTGTCCACCAAATCGGGAAGAGCCAAATATCCTAAATGAAGAACGTGACTCTGCAAGGTCTCGGCATTCAAACCCAGTCTCCTAAGCAATTGATCCTGCTCCGATATCTCTATACCCAGGGCGTTCTCCGTAGCCTTCAAGGACGAAAACTGATGCGCCATCGAACAAATCCCGCATATACGCGAAACTATATGATGCACACGTTCCCAATTATGACCTACGACCATCGACTCGAAGAATCGCGGCGCCTCTATCACTTGCCATTCGCACTCCTTTAAGTTTCCATTTTCGACATCGACGACTATATTTCCGTGACCTTCTACCCTAGTGATATACTCCACATCTATATCGACATTTTCACTCATCTTCATCCTCCTCTTTCTTTTCCCTTACTTCCTGTTGCCAATTAAAGTAAAGTCCAAACTCCTTGATCACATCCTCCACGCTCAATCCGTACTCCTCCAACACTTCCTTATGTGCCTCCTCGTTTGGATCGTCTATAAGTCCTCTGCACCCCCAGCATCTCGTCCCTTCATTAACACAACATGAATCACATCCTGCTCTAGTCACCGGCCCTAGACAAAACTCGTCCCTCTCAAATGTGCAGACATTTTCATTCAACTTACATTCCACACAGACCGGGTAATTAGGGATGTCCGGTTCTTTTCCCCGTATAATGGACTCAACTACATGCAAAAACTCATCTTGAACGATTGGACAACCATGAACCTCGTAATCGACCTCGATCACGGCATCGACCGCCTTAGCCTTTTCCCACGAATCGAACATGTCGGCCTCGTCGCCGTAAACTCTTTCCTGCACCTCATCGAAGTCTTGAGAGTTCCGAATTGAATTTATCCCTCCTATCGTAGCACAGGACCCTATCGCCACTACTATATCGGCGTTACCCCTGATTTCCTCCAGCCTCTCCGCCGCGTGTGAAGTCGTCGCCGATCCCTCTATAAACGCGATATCGTAATCATCGCTGTGTTCGGAAATAGCCTCTCTAAAACTAACTACATCCACTATATCTATCAAATCGAGAAGCTTTTCCTCCAGGTTTATTACTTGAAGTTGATCCCCTTCACATCCGGCAAAGTCGAAAAAAGCGACTCTGGGTTTTTCACTCATCATATTGCCTCCTCTTCATCCTTAATCTCAGCGTAATTGAAAACCGGACCATCGCGACACACGTAATAACCTCCAATTTGACAGTGCCCGCACTTCCCTATTCCACACTTCATTCTCCTCTCAAGTGATAAAAACCTCTGATCATCTGGCAGTTCTTTTTTGTCCAGTTCTTGCATCACGAACTTGTACATCACCGGCGGACCGCAAACCACAGCATATGTAGTCTCGGGATTTATGTCAACTTCCGGAATGAGCGTAGTTATTACTCCGACATTTCCCTCCCATTCCTCCTCTACAGGGCAAGAATCCACAGTTTCCATCGTCTCACAAAACTTCATTTGGTTCCATGTCTCTAGCTCGCCTACAAACAAGCGTTCGCTAGGTTCCTTACATCCATAGAGAATGTTAACATCACCGTAATTCCCCGAATTGTCCCTTACATAATTTACTAGCGATCTCAAAGGAGCTAGACCCAATCCCCCTCCGATAAAGAGAAGATCCTTTCCCTCCAAAAAATCGACATCAAACCCATTTCCAAACGGTCCTCTTATACCCACCTTGTCGCCCGCCTCTGCCTTGTGAATCGCGTCAGTTACTTTCCCTACGGCCCTGATACATAGCTCGAAAGGTCCGTCCTTCGTGGGGGAGGAAGATATAGAGAAGGGAGCCTCACCATAACCTGGTAGAAAGAGCTCGACAAATTGACCTGGCTTGTGATCCAAAGATTTTCCACTGTCCAATTCAATTTCAAACAACTTTTCCTTTTCGGTCAGCTTCGTTACAGATTTTATAGTTGCCTTCTCCGGTTCAAACTTAGTTTCACCACTTATCATCTTATTCATAAAAATTCACCTTCACTTCACATCCAAAAATTTTACCCTCAACTTTCATCGGAACCTACACCTTTTAAATCATTATAGATTCGAGCGGGATCCGCTATGTCAGGAATACATTGGGAAGCACATCTACCACACCCTATGCAGGCTATATCGCCGTATCTCTCGTAGATGAATCTACCTTTCCTCATAAACCTGTGCCTATACCTCTCCGCCCTGTTTTCTCTAAAATTCTCACCGCCAGCGACAACGGCGAATTCCTCCAAAAGACATCCATCCCACTCCCTCACCCTCTTACCCTTGTCCATAGTGATCTCATTGATGTCTTTGACATCGAAGCAATAACAAGTAGGGCAGACTAAATTACAAGTGCCACAACTGTAACATTTTTCCGAATTTTCCTCCCAGAACTCCATATTCCCGTAATTATCTTCGAGTATAGTGGGGAGTTCTTCCGGAGAAAATTTCAACCCCCTTTCAAAATTCTCCTTAACCTCCTCCTTTTTACTTTCTACTTCCTTTACCTCCTCGGCTTTAGCTTTTCTAGTAGGGACTTCATCTAAAAGATCGGCACCTTTCGACGAACCAATCTCCACAGCATACCTATCACCCAAATCCGTCAACATCAAATCATAACCCGACTCCGTCGTCGCAGTCCCCATGCTTGCCGCAAATGATCGGTCGGAAACGTTTTGCATATTCACACCCACCAGCACACATTGTTCCCTCTTTTCAAGATAGTATTCGTCATCATAAGTATCAGAAAATACCTTATCCAATTGCTCAATGGCAACCAAATCGTACGGATGTATCCCCAAAATTATCCTCGGTTCAACTTCCGTAAAGGGGTCAATAGAGAAATCTCCATCCTCATCTTCATATTCCAGAATAGCCTCCCTTTGAGGCATAAGATATTTCTTCGGCGGCAAGATTGTTACATCGTAATCCAACGTCAGATCTTCTGCCTTTTCCAATTCATCGAAGACATAATGACTATCTTTAGATTGTACTCCTACTACATCTCGAAAATCATTTTTTATCAAATCATCGACAAATTCTCCGAAATCCTCCTTCGATATTATCTTCATTTTACTAGCCTCCATCATCCCCTCAAAGGTTATCTGGAGTTACCATTGCTACTTTTTATACCTTTTCTATTGGAACTAGGATTAAAGCCTCACAAAAAAGAAGTTTTAGAAAACAATAAAAGGATCTTCTCCAATAAATTCACGGTAACTATGGTTGATGTAAGAATAGGCCTAGCCAAATTAGGAAACATCGGAACCTCCTCTATGATCGACTTGATGCTCGACGAGCGGGCAGAAAGGGAAGATATAGACTTCAGAGTAGTCGCCTCCGGCCCTAAGATGAAAAAAGGAGATGGCGAAGACGTAGCAAAAAAGCTCAAAGATTTTGATCCCGACCTAATCATTGTCGGGAGCCCCAACCCCAGTACCCCAGGACCCTCAAAAGCCCGTAAAAACTTGGAAAATCTTGATATACCGCGAATCATAATCGGAGACGCTCCAGGTACAAAAATTACGGATGAACTGGAAGAAGCCGGATTCGGATACATATTCGTGCTAGCGGATGCCATGATCGGAGCTAGAAGGGAATTCTTAGATCCCTCCGAGATGGCAATGTTCAACGCGGATCTTTTGAAAGTACTCTCAGTTACGGGAGCACTCAAAGCAGTTCAAGAAGAGATAGACGAAACCATATCCTCGTTAAAATCGGAAGACTCGTACCTACCCCGAACCATCGTAGATAGAGACACAGCCATCTCGACCGCAGGCTTCGAAAATCCCTACGCGCGCGCCAAGGCGATGGCGGCCCATGAAATGGCGTCGAAGGTCGCGGATCTAAGCGTTGAAGGCTGCTTTCAAGTTCACGAAAAGGAGAAATACGTCCCAATAGTGGCCTCCGCACACGAACTGATGAGATCGGCCGGAAAACTCGCGGACGAAGCGAGAGAAATAGAGAAAACAAACGATTCCGTGCTAAGAAACCCGCACGCCGACGATGGAAGCTTATTGAGCAAAAGAAATCTCATGGAACTTTGACGTAATAACCTCTACGACTAAGACCTGGACGATCAGGACGGATAGCAAAATCTAAGTATAGAGTAGAACCAATGCGAACTCGAAAAGGGAGCTTAGTCTATTCTAGATGAAAATAATTAAGGGGGCGGAGTTCCGAAATGTCGAACTACCGATAAATAAAAGTTCAACTCCCGACATGTCTCGTTGAAAATCCTTACTTACCCGGAACCGGAAATTAACGGCGCTGAATCTTTTTTCTAGTCCGGTCCCAAGAGTAACCTCAAAATCAATTCGTGCCTACATCCCCGATAATCCGGGCAGTAATTTTTTAGAATCTCAAAGCTTCAGGAGGACACACCGAGACACATAGCCCACAGCCAGTGCAATTTGTAGGGTCTATGCGAGCAGTTCCGCCGACGATTGTAACTGCGTCAAATGGGCAGTGTTTTACACACAGGCCACATCCAGTACATCTCGACGTTGAGATTTCGGGCTGCTTCGCCGTAGTTCGCAGTGGTTCATCAGGGAGGTTTTTCAGAGCGACACCAGTTAAATCCTCGATCGTATTATATCCTCTAGCGTTCATGAATTTCCTTAAATCGTCAGCGATCAAACCAAAAATTTTCGTGCCTCGAGTAATCGCCGCCGTACATATTTGTACAGCCGAAGCTCCCGCCATGAGAAACTCGACGACATCCTGTTCGTCTTTGATCCCACCGACTCCAATTACGGGTATATCGACGGATCTCGCTATATCTGCGACACATCTAACAGCCAAGGGTTTTATGGCCGGACCTGATAACCAACCATATCCACTCTCGCTGCCCAAAATAGGCATTTCCTTGTTGATATCTATCGATATCACCGGGCCTATCGTATTTATAGCGACAATTCCATCGGCTCCTGCGTCTTCCGCCTTCTTTGCAAAGTCCGAAATATCCAAAACCTGAGGGCTAAGTTTTACAAAAACCGGTAAATCGGTTACACCTTTCGCCGCCTCGACGGCATCCGTAACAGGCGTCGGATCATGTCCCATGTAGTGAGTCGAAAGTTCCAATGCGTCTACTCCTGCCTCCTCCACTTGCGGAGCTATCTCTTCAATTTCCTCTGCACTATAGCCGACGCTAGCAACCAAAGGTAGTCCAGCTTCCTTGGCTTTGGGGTATTCTTCCTCCACCCATTTTTCGAGGGGGATCTCGGACCAGAGTTCAGCGTTTATAAGACTGTCTCCCATCTTAGCCATGTTAGGTCTCGGAACTTCCGCCGCCTCGACGCTCACGGTCTTCGATACTAATCCTCCGGCACCTTTATTGGCAATTTCAAGTAGGGATTTTCCATCCCTCACTATAGGTCCAGCTGCGGGGAGAATGGGATTTCTAAATTCCAATCCAGCTATCTCAGTTGATAAGGTAATAATTTTTCACCTCTTTTAAGATTCAAACTTTTTCCAGATTTTTTTAGCAATCTTTCTCGACCTTTTTATAGACCTTTTCTCATCCAGAGTTTTTATATTTCGGTTTTCCATCACAATATTCCCGTCCACCAAAACGGTTTCGACGTCACATCCTCTAACAGCCTTGACTATATTATCCATCACGTTCCTCCTGTCGATTGGGGTGGGAACTCTGGAAGGATCTATAACTATGATATCAGCTCTCTTGCCCGGTTCTATAGAACCGACCTTATTCTCTACACCGTACAGCTCAGCACCTTGAATGGTAGCCATATTCAAAGCCTCGGCGGGAGAAATGGCTCTAGGATCCCTTTTCAGAAATTTATGGAGCAAGAACAAGGATCGCAAGTTTTCAAATCCG
>Ga0207421_10004978_pt1 | contig 15096 bp, 9 predicted proteins | sample SodLakKL_010_SED_4_FD_187542 | JGI IMG/M metagenome (GOLD analysis project Ga0207421, IMG submission 187542) | Alkaline sediment microbial communities from Lake Tanatar, Kulunda Steppe, Russia - 8KL_010_SED (SPAdes) (version 2) | ecosystem: Environmental > Aquatic > Non-marine Saline and...
GAGGGATAACATGCCTGAAACAAACGCAGACACGGAAACCAACAAAAACCCAAAAGTAGACAGAATAAGAAAAAGAGATGGAAGAGTAGTGGACTTCAATAAAAAGAAAATAGAAGATGCGATATATGCAGCAATGAAGGAAGCAGGAGAAGAAGACAGAGAGCTAGCAGAGGACCTGGCCGACCAGACCACTGAAAAAGTAGCTGAAAAATTCACTGAAAAAGACGAAGTACCAGAAGTAGAGGACATACAGGACCAAGTAGAAGCAACACTAATAGAAAACAACCTAACCAAAACAGCAAAATCCTACATCCTGTACAGGAGCAGAAGAGCAGAGATAAGAGAGACAAAGAAGGATCTATTACCAGAAGAACTCAGCGTAGAAGATAAATTAATAAAAGAAATGGGCATAAACTCCCTTAAAGTCCTTGAAGAAAGATATTTATTAAAGGACGAAGACGGAAACCTCAAAGAAACACCGAGAGGAATGCTAAAAAGAGTAGCCGAAGACATAGCAAAAGCCGAAGAAAACTACGGAGGAGATCTCGAAAAATGGGAACAAAAATTCTTTGAAATGATGGAGGATCTCGATTTCCTGCCAAATTCACCAACCTTAATGAATGCAGGAGCACCACTGCAACAACTAGCAGCTTGCTTCGTTCTTCCAGTAGAGGACGACCTCGAACAAATATACGATTCGGTTAAAAACGCCGCCCTAGTACACCAAAGCGGAGGAGGAACAGGATTCAGCTTCTCCAGACTAAGACCAAAAGGAGACGTAGTAAAATCAACTAACGGAGTAGCATCAGGACCAGTAAGCTTTATGAAAGTGTTCGACGCATCCACCGAGATAATAAAACAAGGTGGAAAAAGACGAGGAGCAAACATGGGTGTATTAAGAGTGGATCACCCAGATATACTGCATTTTATTACCGCGAAATCCCAAAAACAAGAACTACAGAACTTCAACATCTCGGTAGCTCTTACTGAGAAGTTCATGGATAGAGTTGAAAAAGGAGAAACCTATGATTTAGTGAACCCGAGAAACAACGAAGTAGCGAACAGGCTAAACGCTGAAAAAGTATTTGACCTGATAGCTACCCTAGCATGGAACTCCGGAGACCCAGGAATAATATTCCTGGACAGAATAAATGAAGAAAACCCTACTCCAGATGCTGGAGAAATTGAATCAACCAACCCATGTTTCACAGGAGATACTAGAATATATACATCTGAAGGTCTTCGAAAGGCTGAAGAATTATCTCAAGAAGGAGAAGAAAACGAGATTATACTAGACTCCAGAGAATCTGAAGAAAGGGTGACAAAAGCAAGTAATGTCTTCAAAACCGGGGAAAAGCACACCTACAACTTGAAGACAGAAGAGGGATACGAACTGAAAGTCACGGGAAACCACAAGATAAAGACGAATTCAGGAACATGGAAGGAAGCAAGGGAACTACAACCTGGAGACGAGATCCATATCTTAGATAGAGAAGGAAAATTCCCGGATAAAAAAGAACTACCTTTTGAAGTAAAAAAAGAGTTTAAGGGAGAAAACGGCAAAACCTACGAATACAACTTCCCGGAAAAATGGTCCGAAGAACTTGGACAAGTCCTTGGATGGTTAATAGGAGATGGATGGTTGAGGTCTGGAGACGAAAATAGAAGAGTAGGCTTTACTTTTAGCCAGGAAGACAAAGAAATAATGGAAAGCTTAAAACCAGTTATCAACGACTGGTACGGCAATGATATACAAGAGATAGAAAGAGATAATGAGGTATATCATCTATCCTACCACAGCAAGTACTTCGTAGACTATTTCAAAAAACTAGGGGTAAAATCAGCGAAATCCGAAAGGAAGGAAGTACCAGAAACACTCTATACAGCTCCTAAAGAAACGGTTAGAGGTTTCCTTCAAGCACTATTCACCGCTGATGGAAGCTTCCAAGGGAATCTTGAAAGAGGAGGACAGGTAAGACTATCTCAAAGCAACCTCTCATTGCTAAAAGAAGTACAGAAACTGCTCCTAAACTTCGGCATATTCTCGAAGATATACGAAAATCGAAGAGAAGAAGGGAAAAAACGATTACCTGATGGTAAAGGAGGAAAAAAGGAATACCAAGTAAAGGCACAGCACGACCTAGCAATCTCCAAGGAGAACCTTCAAAAGTTCAAAGCAGAAATAGGATTCATTTCGGATAGAAAACAGAAACAACTCGAAAAACATCTCAACAAGATGGAGAAGAAACCTTACAAAGAAAAATTCAAAGCAACCTTCAGAAAGAAAAAAAAGAATGGAAAAGAACCAGTATACGACTTAAAAGAACCAAAGACCCACACTTTAGTTGCAAACGGAATGGTGATCCACAATTGCGGTGAGCAGCCCTTATTACCATACGAAGCCTGTAACCTGGGTTCCATAAAGCTATCCAACCACGTGAAGGAGAATGAAGATGGAGAAGCAGAGATAGACTGGGAAAAACTAAGAGAAACAACACACAAAGCAATAAGATTCCTGGACAATGTGATAGATAGGAGCGAATACCCCCTCGAAAAAATAGCTGAGAAAGTAAAGAGAAACAGAAAAGTAGGGCTAGGAGTAATGGGATTCGCAGAAATGCTAGTGAAACTAGGAGTAAAGTACGACTCCGAAGAAGGAGTAAAAACAGGAAGAAAAGTAATGAAATTCATCAACGAAGAAGCAAAGAAAGCATCCGCAGAACTAGCGGAAGAAAGAGGACCGTTCCCAGGATACGAAACAAGCGTATACGGACAAGACCCTGAAGAACCAGAACTAAGAAACGCCACCAGGACCACCATAGCACCAACCGGTACAATAAGCATAATAGCAAACTGCACAGGAGGAATAGAACCAATGTTCGCAATAAACTACATCCGAAACGTGCTCGACAACACAAGACTGATAGAAACAAATGACCTATTCGAAAAGGAAGCAAGACAGAGAGGAATATACAGCCAGGAACTAATGGCCGAAGTAGCGAAAAAAGGAGGATGCCAAAACATGGACAAAGTACCGGAAGACATGAAACAAAAATACAGAACAGCACACGACATAGCTCCAAAATGGCACGTGAAAATGCAAGCAGCATTCCAGGATCACGTGAACAACGCCGTGTCCAAAACAATAAACTTCCCAAAAGACGCTTCAATAGAAGACTTCAAAGAAGCATACAAACTAGCGTACAAAGAAGGATGCAAAGGCCTCACCGTATATAGATATGGATCACTCTCCGACCAACCAATGAACATAGACGAAATAGAGACAGATGCGGAAACAGCGGGCGAATACGTAGAAAGCAAAATAAAGGAATTCAAAACGTACGAAGAAAAACAAAAAAGAAAAACAAAACGAGAAAAACGAAGAAACAAAGGAAAAATGGATCCGGATAAACTGGAAGGAGCCTTTGAAGTGGACCAACAGTTTTCACCGGACTGCCCGGACGGAACCTGCAAAATCTAGCCTGATAAAGTCACCTCACCCAGCCCAAACCACCACCTCTTTCTTTTTCTTTTCTCTTTCGAAACCTTTTTATTCCCTTCTTCCCAAATTTAAAACATGGAAAAAACAAATAATTCTGGAAAAAACCAAAATAAAATATACACTAGAAACGGAGATCAAGGAAAAACAAAAATCAACTCCAATACAAAGATAAGCAAGAGAGATCCAAGAGTAAAAGCCTGGGGAGCACTGGATGAACTAGAAGCCCACATAGGGCATCTAAGAGCAAAAACCGATAACACGAAGATAAACCAAGAACTAAAAACCGTGCAAAAACACCTTCACATAATAATGGCTCAAATAACCAACAAACAAAACAAAGAAGAACAAAGTAAACAAACGCCACAACTCAAAAAAGAACACGTAAAACTACTTGAAGAAAAAATAGATCAACACACTGAAAAGCTGCCTGACTTAAAAAGATTCATATACAGCTCAGGCACACCAGAAGCAACCTACGCGCAAGTAACTCGAACCATAGCCAGAAAAACCGAAGTAAGAATAAATGAACTGGATAAAGTCAAAGAGTTGCCCGAAGAAATAAAACAATATACAAATAGGTTAAGCGATTACCTATTCACAGTGGCTAGATACCTAAATCATGACCAAGGATTCGGAGACGAATTCGTGGACTACGATTAACACAAAACCTAAAGGAATGTGAAGCAAAATGCAGGAATGCCTATTCTGCCAGATCATAAACGGAGAAAAACCAAGCCACAAAGTATACGAAGACGAAAATACCTACGCCTTCCTAGACATCAACCCCCGAAACAAGGGACACACACTTGTAATTCCTAAAAAACACAGAGAAACATTCTTAGATCTCAAAGAAAAAGAAGTAACCAGCCTATTTCAAAAAGTACAAAAAATAGCAAAAGCAGTTAAAAAAGCAACCAATGCAGAAGGATTTAACTTACTGCAAAACAACGAAAAAGCAGCAGGACAGATAGTGGATCACGTGCACATTCACGTAATCCCTAGATACACAGAGGATAACGTGGAGCTAAAATGGAGCTACAAACCAGAAGAAGGAGAATTCAAAGAGATGAAGGAGAGAATAAAGAACGAACTCCAAACTTCTTTTAAATAATTTTTTAAGTAACTAATTAAGGGCCCGTAGATCAGTGGAAGATCGTTTCCTTCGCAAGGAAAAGGCCGTGGGTTCAAATCCCACCGGGTCCATACTTAGTATCACTATTTTAACTTATTTCTTAACTTCTCCGGTCTCAGTGTACCAGAAATATAGATCTAGCTTACCTGGTTGCAAACCAATCTCTTCGGAGAGATTCTTAAATTTTTCCTCTATATCAAGGTATCTCTTCCTGGTGAGAGTTTTAGGTATCTCTATGAATCCATTTTTCTCCAAACAACGTAATATATGTCTATCCAAAATTCCTAGGTCCAAGTAACCTACGTTTCTAAGAAAGTGGCTTCCTTCTTTGTATCCAATTCCTTTAATATTATTCACTATCCATTCTCTTTTTTCAAACGAGTCTTCCAGAGATGTTAAAATATCTTTTAAATCGTCTTTATGTTCTTGAGCTAGTTTAATATACTCGGCTCTACGATTATAGAACCTATAGCCCTTATCTTTAAGAACTTTTTTAATCTCTTCTTCCGTAAATTCCTGAAAACCATTCCTTTTCTTCATGTAATCTTGTATCTTTATACCCATGTCCGCTGAAGAGTTCGCTGTGAGTATGCAGAAACAAATTTCATCGAACCAAGCATTGTTTCCTTTTTCTTGAAGTTCTTTAAACTCTCTTATTCTTCTATCTACTTTTTCCTTTACTTCTGATTCTTGGAGCTCTTGAATTTTCTCTATGAGCTGATCTTTACATTTCAATTAATCACCTTGTTGAACCAGTATAATTTTTAAATCTCCATGGATTAATAGTTAACATGTCAATTCTACTGAAGAACTGTAAATACCTTGTTACTCAAAATGAAGATAGGGAAATTTTGAATAATGTAGATGTAGGTATAAAAGATAAAAAAGTAGAGGAAATAAGCAAAGAATCCAGTAAGAATTATGAGAAAATCATTGACTGTTCCGAAAAGATAGTGATGCCTGGATTGATAAATACTCATACACACGCGGGAATGGCTATAATGAGAGGCTATTCGGATGATAAGCCACTTTTCCCCTGGCTTGATGATATGTGGGAACTGGAAAAACAACTAACACCGAGAAAAATAAAGATAGGTGCTTCTCTATCCATACTTGAGATGCTTAAAACAGGTACGACTAGTTTCGTTGACATGTATTTTGACCTGGATGAAGTTCCTGATTTAATAGAAAGAGCAGGAATAAAAGGGTATATAGGTAGCTTGATCTATGATCCTGAGAAACTCTCAGTTGGTAAGAATCCTTCGAACCACTAAGAAATTTATCCGTGATAATAAAGATAAGGAATTTGTTCATCCTCACGTAGCCCCCCATGCTGTATACACCTGTGATAAAGAGTTATTTAGAAAGTCCAGGGAAATTTCTGAAAAGCACGATGTACTTATTCACACTCACGCGGCTGAAACCAGGCAAGAAGTAATTGAATGTAAGAAAAACACGGGGAAAAGAGTAATAGAATACTTAGATTCTTTAGATATTTTAACCGATCGGTCTGTACTGGCTCACGTAGCATGGATCACTAGGAAAGAAGCTAAATTAATAGGTGAGAATAATTCAATGGTTTCTCATTGTCCAACCTCTAATATGAAGCTAGCTACTGGAGGTGTGTCCCCTTTACCCGAACTCAAGGAGTTTGGAGCTCCGGTATCGATTGGAACCGATGGAGTTGTTTCCAATAACTCTCTGAATTTATTTGAGTCAGGTAAGGTAGCGACTTTGCTACAGAAACATTCTAGATGGGATGCCTCTCTCTCACCTGCTCAAGATGTTATCGATATGTTAACCCGAGTACCTGGGGAATTCCTACCCGGAGCTGATGGAAGGATCGTTCCAGGAGCTACAGCGGATATAATCACGATTGATCTAAATCAACCCGGGAACCGTCCTGTTTATAACATTGTCTCTAACTTGGTTTATTCAACTTCTTCACATACACCTATCTGTGACTCCTTGATCAATGGAGGGATCGTTGTTGAAGATACTGAGGTTAAATGTTTGGATGAGGCAGAAGTGATTGAAAAGGCTTCTATTGCTTCGCAAGAACTAGTTGAGTAAGTAAATTCATTTTATTCCTCTTCCTCTTCTTCTAGTTTATAGGACTCTAAAGTTTCTCCTTCTTCTTCACTCTTTTCTTCTTTGTCTTGTTTTTCTATTTCTTCTCCCAGTTCCTTGTAGTTTTCTTCTTTTTCCACTTTTGTCTCTTCGCTTTCTTTCTTGGGTTTTTCTTCTTTTCTTTCTTCTATCTTTTTTCTGAGTTTTTCAGGTAACTTTGCTTTGGGTTCTAATGGTTCTAGTTCTTCTTCAGGTTCTTTTAGTTGTTTCTTTGTCCTGCAGAAAGTTGTAAATAGGTATATGAGCACTATTATTAGTACTGCTATGGTTGTTGTTATTGCTGCTGTACGGATCACGGTACTGGGTTCTGCTTTTACGAAGTTTGCTGTTATCTCTTTGTCCGAGTCCATTAATATAGATATTTCTGTGTGATTAATCTCTTCTATGTCTCCTGTCCAGTTCTTTAGGATTAGTTCTTCTGTTTCTATGGCTCTGATGTTTATTTTTGATCCTTTTGGATATTTATGTGTTCCTGGTTCTGGTTTAGTTGTTCCATTTCCCTCTATGTTGATTGTTAGCTCTTTGTATCTTGTTGGCTCTTCTTTTACTGTTATTGTTACTGAATCTTGATGGTTTTCACTTTTAACTGTTAATTGTTGCTCTCCTGTTTGTTCCGGTATCCATTTGAATTGTTTAGTTTTTTCCTCGTTCTGCTCTAGCATCATATCTTCATCAGAATGCTGTAGATTGTTGTTTACTAAAAATTCTATTGTCTGCGTTCCTGGGCTTCCTATGTTTTCTAAGGTGTATTCTACGGTTGTTTCCTGTTCCTTTTTTAGTTCTTTTTGTTCTTCAGGAGAATCTATTTTTACTGTGAAGAATGGTTTTTCAGCATCTATAACTTGGGTATTTACGGTGTAGGTGTGGTCTTCGCTTTTTAGTTGTAGTTTTTGGTCTCCTTCTTCCGGTGTCCATGTGAAGTTACTTTCCCGTGTTTCACCCGGTTCCAGTGTGTAGTTCTGTGAATAGATTTTTTGGTCATTTACTGTGAATTCTACTTGCTGAGTTCCTTGTTCTCTTCCAGTGTTTTCCACGGTGTATTGGATGGTTTTTTCTTCTGTTGTTAATGTGTCATCTTCCGTGGGGGAGGTTATGGTGGTTTGGAAGTTTGGTTCTTTTGGTTTTTCTGTAAATTCTGCGGTGATTTCGTAGTTATCTTCTATATTAATGGTTGTTTCTTTTGAGTTTACATTTTCTATGTTTCCGGTTTCTCCTGTCCATAGATTGAATTGCCAGTACTGTGCTGGTATGGCTTTTAAATCGATTTCTTGGCCTTCTTGTACTGTATGAGTGCCTTGTTCTGGGTTGGTTTCTCCTTCTCCCTCTATGTTTACCTTTAGTTCGTATTCCTTTGTCTCTGATTCTACGGTAATGGTTACTTCTTTTTCTTCATCTGGATTCTTTACCTGTAAATTTTTTTCTCCAAAGGGTTCTTCCGCGGTCCAGGTGAAGCTATCTGAGTATGTTTCACCAGGTGCGATAGTTATTAATTCTCCGTATTCTTCTAGTTCTCCTTCTACGTAGAAATTTGTTCTTTTTTCATCTGTTTCTCCTCCAATGTTCTCTATGGTGTATTCTACTTTTACTTCTTCTCCTGGGGTAAATATGGTGTTTTCTTGTGGTTCCGTGATATTTATCTGGAAGTAGGATTCTTCGAGTTTTTCTACTTTGATGTTTATTTCATGCTCGTGGTCCTCGCTTTTGACTTTCATTTTGTCTTGGTGTTCCTCTGGTTTCCATGCAAGAGTGCGTGTGACGGCTTCGTAAGCACCTAAATCTTCTATTTTGATAGTATCTTTTACATCATCGTTGACTAATAGCTCAATATTTTGAGTATCTTGTTCTCCACCTAGATTCTCTGCTTTAATGTCTACAAAAGTTCTACTTCCTTCTTTTAGTACTTCACCTTCTTCTGGTGAAAGTATAGTTACTTTGAAAAATGCATCTTTCTCTATTTGAATGTTCACTTCGTCTGTTTCGTCTTCACTAGTTATTTTTATCTCATAATTTTCATTTGGATGTTCAGGAGGTTCCCATTCAATTGAATTTGTGTATTTTTCCCCTTCATTCAGTGTATAATTGTTTGAATGCTGTTTATCACCTACAGTAATTTCTATTGTTTGAGTTCCTTGTTCTCTTCCAGTGTTTTCCACTGTGTATTCTATAGTGATCTCTTCGTATTCCTTGAATTTTTCTCCTTCTGAGGGTTTATCCAGGTTTACATCGAAGTAAGGTTTTATAATCTCGATGTTTACTAAATCTTCATCATCTTCACTCTTTATTTTCAGTTCCGCGCTTGGTTTCGCTCCTTCTCCTTCCGCTTCCCAAGTAAAGCTGCCTGTGTCATTTTCTCCTCCTTTGATGGTGTGTTCATTTGAACCTTTTAGATCATCATTTACGTAGAAAGTTATCTCTTGAGTATCTTCTTCGTCTCCAGTGTTTTCCACTGTGTACTCTACTGTGACTGTTTCTCCTTCATCCACTTCATCTTCTGGCTCGGGCGAAGTGATCTCCAATTTGAAGTAGGATTCAGTTTCTTCTCTATAGATGTACCAGGTGGGTGTTGTATCTTCTACTTCCCAGCTTAGGAAAGGGTATCCATCTCCCTTGTCTTCTATTGCGTGGTGTTCTATATCCCATTCAGGATAGTAAGTATTTTTTTCCTTCATTTCTCCGGTCGTTTTTCCCTCTCCTCCTGCACTCGTATCCATTCCACTTGCATTGATGTCCCAGTAGGAGTTTTCAATGTCTTCTTCATCACCAGTCCCTATTAATCCACCTAAAAAATTGTTGCCGTCCACGTATCCAGTAGAATAAGAATTCTTTACTTCTCCTGAAGAAAGATTCCCTACCAAGCCACCAGCATGATTACCTCCTCTTACTTCGGCCATGGAATAGCTTTGTTTTATAATTACCCCGCTATACTGATTAAGTCCTACTAAGCCACCAACACGGTGATCTTTTGCCTCTACTATTCCAGTTGTATAGCAATTAGAGATATTTCCATGATTATGTCCAACCAGACCACCAACATACCGATTTCCTGTCACATCTACGTTCACCAAACCAACGTTCTTGATAATAGCAGAATTTTCAGTTTCACCAAATAGCCCAATTCTCCCTGTATTAGGTCTATTTATTTCTAGATCGCTTATCGTGTGTCCTTGACCATCAAATGTGCCTGAGAAATCATCTATAGGATCCCAACCATTACCAATACCAACGTAGTTGTTATAACCATCACTTCCACTATCTAAGTCACTCACTAGTATGTAATCTCCACCAGTATCCTCGTCGATACCCCTTAGATCATGCCAATCACTAATCTCTTCAAAAGCATTCACTGCTACCGGTAGCATCACTATTAGAATCGAGATCGCTAAGCCGAATCTCAGTAGTCTATTCATCTTCTCCCCTATCTCCAATTTTCTCCAGTCTTTTGATCATTTCCATTTGATTCGATTTGTAAATTATTCACGTTTAATAAAAAAACTTTGTTATATAAATGTTACTGGGTAGCGTTATAGAGAAGTACTTCCGAGGCAATAAAGAAAAGGTTTAAAATCCAGCTACTCCTTATTATAGCCAAATAAACAAAATAGCCTGAAAGCACAGAATAAAAGCACTGAAAACACCTACACTAAAAAGACAACTCAAACAAAAACCAATACAAAAATAGAACAACGGTGACCATATGCCCGACCAAAACACTGGAAAAAATTCTGAGACTCCGAAAGCAAAAGCCAAGATAGAAAAAATCAAACTAAATAACTTCAAAAGCTTTGAAAAAGCAGTTATACCTCTATCAGAAGGATTCACAACCATAGTAGGGCCTAATGGATCTGGAAAATCAAATATAATAGACGCAGTAGCGTTTTCACTCGGAACTACTAAGATGAGTAACTTAAGAGCCAATGTACTAACAGATCTAGTGAAGAAAAACTCGAACAAAGACACCGCGGAAGTGAAACTAGAACTAAGAGATCACGGAGGAGAAAAACACGAAATAAAGAGAGAAATAAACGAAAAAGGAGCTTCAATATTCAGGCTCAACGGCACAAGGACCACGAAACAAAAAATAAACGAACTACTATCCGCAATGGACGTCACACCGGATGGGCACAACATTATAATGCAGGGAGACATCACCGATTTCATACAAAAAACACCACAAGAAAGAAGAAAAATAATAGAAGAAGTAAGCGGAATATCGGAATACGAGGAGAAAAAGGAAAAATCCATCAAAAAATTGGAAGATGTATCCGAAAAAATCACTGAAGCGGACATAGTCCACAGCGAAAGAAAAGGCAGAGTAAATGCATTAGAAGATGAAAAAGAAGAAGCACAAAGATATCAAGAACTACAAGAGGATAAAAAGAAGCACAAAGCAACTCTACTCAATCAAAGACTCGAAAAAACTAAAGAAAAATACCAAAAAACTTTGAAAAAGATAACAGAATCCAAAAAAGAAGTAGAAGAACTGGAAAAAGAAAAAGAAGAACTAGAACAGGAAAAAAAGGAAAAACAAGGAGAAATAGATTCACTGGAACAGGAAATCATGGAAAAAAGCGAGGAAAAACAAGAAGGAATTAAAGAAGAAATACAGGAACTGAAAAATGATTTATCAGTTCTTGAAGAAAAGATCTCGCAGAAAAAACAGACCAAGCAAGAGAACAAAGAACAAATAAACGAATTAAACAAGAAAATAAGCGAAACAGGCAACAAGATAAACGAAAGAGAGGACAAACTAGAAGAAATAGAACTAGAGGAACAACAAAAAATAAAAGAACTCAATAAAAAACAGGAAAAACTAGAAGAACTTCAAGAAGAATCAGGAGACCTAAGAGATAAGATAAACAGATTACAAGAGGATGTGGAGGAATTAAACAACGAAATAAACGAATTGAAAGATCAAGTACGAGAAAAAGAATCCAAGATAAGCACCTCGGAAGAAAAAATCAAGATGAAGGAAAAGAATATAAAAGAACTCAAATCCGAAGAAGAATACGAAGAAAAACACGAAAAAATCAAGGGAACACTCGACAAAAAACAAGAACAGAAACAAGAGATCGAAGAAAAAATACAAGAAAAAAAGGATAAAATCAAAGAATTGGGAAAAGAAATAGAAGATAAACAAGATGAACTAGAAAAAACACAGAAAAAACTGGAAAATAAAAAAGAACAATACAACGAGTTAAAATCAAAAATAGAAGTAATGGAGCAAATAGAAGGAGAAAACAAAGCAATAAAACACCTAAAAAAACAATCAAACAAAGAAAACCCCGAAGTAGAAGGCATAATAGGAACAGTAAACGATGTTATAGAGCACAAATCAAAATACTCGTCCGCAATAGAAAAAACACTGGGAGAAAAACTATCCTACATACTGACCGAGACCAAGAAAGACGCAATCAATGCAATTAATCACTTAAAACAAAAAGAGCTGGGAAAAGCAACATTCATACCTATACAGGATCTACCGGATCCTGAAGAACTGGGCCTTGAAAAGGGAAAACCAGAGGCAAAAGGAACAATCGACTACCTTAGAAATCTAATAGATACCAAAAACAAGTACCAAGATGCATTGAATGTATTACTAGGCAATAAAGTTCTCATAGAAGACCTATCAAACTTAAAAGATCAAGAAACTATTGGAAAAGACTACATAACCATAGAAGGAGACACAATAACACAACAAGGATTTATAACAGGAGGATACGAGAAAGAAACAATAACGAAACAAGATATAGACAGAGCTGAAGAACTAAAAAACCAAGTAGAAAAACTTGAAGATAAAACAAAAAATATCAAAAGAGAAATAAGCCAAAAAGAGAAAGAACTGGAGAAACAAAAGGAAACAAAATCCGATCTAGAAATAGATCTAAAAGGAACAAATGCAACCATAGAAAACCTAAAAAATAGACTGGAAGAATACGAATCAATGAAATCCAAAGCAGAAACCAAAGAAGAAAAGCTACAAAAAGAAATACAAGAACTAAAAGAACAAAAAGAGGAATTAGAAGAAGAAAAGGAAGAACTAGACCAAAAGATATCCGAAAAACTCGAAAAAAGAAGAAACAAAAAACAAGAATTAAAAAAGCCAAAGATACAGGAAACACAGGAAGAACTAAAAGATCTAAGAGAACAAATAGATAAATTAAAAGAAGAAAAATCACAATTAGCTAACAAAAAACAAAAAATCTCATCCGAACTCGAAAAAGCACTTAAAGAAAAACAAAAAGATCTAAAACAAAGAAAACAGGAACTAGAGGAACAAAACGAAGAACTTGAAGAGCAACTGGACGAGATCAAAGAAGAAAGAAACGAACTTACATTGAAACTCAAAGAAAAAGAATCAAAAGCAAGAGAAAAAGCAGGAAGCCTGGAAGAACTATTTAAATCAAAGGAAAAACTACAAGAAGAAAAGAAGAAAATAGAAAAAAAGATCGAAGAAAAAACGGAGAAAATAAGTAAACTTAAAGATAAAATCAACAGAGCAGAAATCAAGGAAGCTCAGCTAGAGACAAAGAAAAACAACCTGAAATCAGATTACGGCAGGTACAAAGATGTGAAAAAACTCGAAGAAAAAAACAAAAAAGAACTAGAGCAAGAACTACAAGATATAGAGGAAGAACTAGAAGAATTGGGAGAAGTGAACCTGAAAGCAATAGAACAATACAAAAAAGAAAAAGAAGAACTGGAAGAGATAAAAGAAAGACAGGAGGAACTACAAGAAGAAAAAGAATCAATAGAAGAAATGATCGAAGAACTGGATCAGAAGAAGAAGAACACATTCTTGGACACATTCCAAGCCATAAACGAAAAATTCTCCGAAAAATTCAAGAGCTTCTATCCAGAAGAAGGAGCAGAAGCTAAATTAGAGCTTGAAGAAAAAGAAGAACCACTTGGATCAGGCTTATTAATAGAAGCAAAACCAAAAGGAAAGGAATTAAAAAATATAGATGCATTGAGCGGAGGAGAAAAAACACTTACCGCCTTATCATTCATCTTCGCGATTCAATCACACAAACCTTCACCCTTCTATATACTAGATGAAATAGACGCCACTCTAGACGATGAGAATAGTGAAAGAGTAGCAAAGATGCTTAAAGAATCAAGCGACGTGCTCCAATATATAGTTGTTACACACAACCCTCCTATAACCGAAAAAAGCGATCAAATAATAGGGGTACACATGGATGAGGAACAAAACTCCAGCTTAATAGAGGTAAATCTAAAAGAATACCAAGAGATAAGTGAAGAGTAAATACTAGGAAGACCAAATTCTAATAGAGGTGAAAAAATGATAACTACAAACACACCTACAGTTCCAGAAAGAGAAATAGATGAAATACTAGGGGTAGTCAGGGGAAATACAGTGAGAGCTAGAAATGTAGGAAGGGACATAACCCAGTTCCTCAGAAATATAATTGGAGGAGAACTAAAAGCTTATTCAGAACTGATGACTGAATCAAGAAACGAAGCCTACAAAAGAATGCAAGAAGAAGCAGAAAAAATGGACGCCGATGCAATAGTGAACATTAGATTCATGACATCACAAATATCGAGTGGTGGAGCAGAGATGCTAGCCTACGGAACAGCAGTAAGATTGAAATAATAAACACTAATCAAACCCTTTTTCCACATCTTTTCTAACTATTTCACGAGATCTTTCATTGTCAAGTAGCTCAATTGACTCCAATCTGCCTAGAACCCATCCCAACCATCTAGCTGCTTTCTTAGAATCATCAAATTCACCTAGTTCATCTAACATCCAGAGACAGTATGAAGGAACATCATCAATATCTTTTTTAGGGTAAGAATTCGGATACTCTTCTTTTATTATTTCTTTTAATTTATCTCTAGAATTTGGATAGAAAACCATTTTTATTCTCTCCTTTAGAGGTTGAATGAATGGTAAAAGCACTGGATTATAGCCTCCCTTCTGTACCTCAGTGGCATTTCACTTAGCAGGGATTCACACCCCTTGCACCAAGGAAGGCACGTTTCACCTATGAAAACCCGGTCCTTTCACAATCATCCCTTAAAGGTTTTCAGTAGTACCGTTTCTGCTCCTTCCCTACCCCTTTCAGGGTACCTTTTTACGGGTGAACTCGAGATATAAACTAAGGGATCGAGTAGTGGGGAGAGCTTCCTCAGGAGCTTTAAACTTCAGTATTATAACAAATGCTGAAGTCCCCGAGAGCCACTAGTCCAGTACTCTTGAAACGCTATGTATGTTATAGGAAACTGGAAGCCTATTCAGGCTTTTAGTATAGGTGGGCTGAACACCTCGCCGAGGCTCGGTGCTTACACCCCCTACCTATCAAAC
>Ga0207421_10004979_pt1 | contig 15094 bp, 14 predicted proteins | sample SodLakKL_010_SED_4_FD_187542 | JGI IMG/M metagenome (GOLD analysis project Ga0207421, IMG submission 187542) | Alkaline sediment microbial communities from Lake Tanatar, Kulunda Steppe, Russia - 8KL_010_SED (SPAdes) (version 2) | ecosystem: Environmental > Aquatic > Non-marine Saline and...
GTGACCTCGAGGAGCAGTTCGTCGCCACCCTGGATCAGCGCCTGGCGCAGTCGGCGCGCATGGTGGCCGGGCTGATGGCCCAGCTCCCCGAGGACGTGTGGCTCCAGGCCGACCGGCGGGCGCTGTCGATTCCGCCCATCGAGGGGCTGGCCTGCCAGGTGCATTCGCCCCGCGGCGAGATCATGGCGCGCACTCACACCGACCTGGAAACCATCCTGGCACCGGGTGAGCGCGGCCATGCCTACCGCGAGGAGGGCGGCGTCACCTGGCGGGTATTCACCTATGAGCGCGGCGGCCTGACGATCACCACCGCCGATCGCATGGATGAGCGTGACCAGCTGCTGGCAGGCGTCTTCAGGGCGGCGGTGGTGCCCTTCGCCGTGGCGCTTCTGGGCAGCATGGTGGCGCTCTGGCTGGGCGTGCTGCGCGGTCTGGCACCCCTTAGCCGCCTGCGCGACTCCCTGGCACGTCGCCATCCGGATGCCCTGGCGCCGGTGGCCACTTACGGAGTCCCGGTGGAGCTGCGGCCGCTGATCGAGACGCTCAACAGTCTGCTGGCGCGGATCCAGCAGGCCATCGTGCGCGAGCAGCGCTTCACCAGCGATGCCGCCCATGAGCTGAAGACACCGCTCACCGCCATCAAGACCCATCTGCAGGTGGCGCGCCGGGTGGAGGGAGACGCTGCCCGTCAGTCGCTGGCCTATGCTGAGGAGGGCGTGGGGCGGCTGGCGCGCATCCTCGACCAGCTGCTGATGCTGGCAAGGGTGGAGGGCCGTGTGCTGTTCGAGGACGGCGAGCCGAGCCGGGTGGCCGACGTGGTCGAACTGGCCCTGCGCGATACCGGGGTGGGGTCGGAGCGCTTTGTTCTTCCCGAGGCGTGGCCCGAGGTGGAGCTGGCGCTGCCCAGGGAGCTGGCCATCACCGCGCTGCGCAATCTGGTCGACAACGCCCTGCGACACGGTGGTGAGAGTGAGCCTGTGACCGTTTATGCCCGTCTGGACGAGGCGGCCGGTGAGCTGACCTTCCGGGTGCGTGACCGGGGGGCGGGGGTGGACGACAGGGCGCTCGCCCAGATGTCCCAGCGCTTCTGGCGAGCCAGCAAGCAGCGCGGCAGCGGCCTGGGGCTCGCCATCGTGATGGCCATTGCCGAGCGCTTCGCCGGCCGGCTGGATTTTGCCCGACCCGATGGGGCCGGGCTGGAGGCTTGCCTGACCTTTCCGGTCAAGGCGGGCCGTTGAACACCCCGTACCGAACACTCTGTACCGGGGTCGATGACACAACAAGGGGAAACACATGACCAGCAAGAGGATCGCGGGCGGGCTCGGCCTGCTGCTGGGCGTCGGCCTGGCCGCCGGTCAGGCCATGGCACTGGAAGGCGACGCCGAGCGCGGCCAGGCGGCCGCAGGTACCTGTGTGGCCTGCCACCAGGGGGACGGCAGCGGCATGAACGTGCCCGGCGGCGAGTCCTGGCCGCGCCTGGCCGGAATGGACGCCAGCTACATCGCCAAGCAGCTGCACGATTTCAAGGAAGGTCGTCGCCAGAACGCCAGCATGATGCCCTTCGCCAACATGCTCAATGATCAGCAGATCGCCGACGTGGCGGTCTACTACAGCGAGATGCCGGTGACCGGTGCCCAGGGCGGCGACGTCGACGAGTCGCTGCTGGATCGAGGCGAGCAGCTCGCCCTGCGCGGCGACTGGGACCGGTACATCGTCTCCTGCAAGAGCTGCCACGGACCGCGCAACGAGGGTGCCGGCAGCACCTTCCCGGGCATCGCCAGCCAGCATGCCGGCTACATCGAGAATCAGCTTCGCGCCTGGCAGGCCGACGAGCGCAGCAATGACCCGCAGAATCTGATGGGGGCCATTGCCAAGCGTATGAGCGACGAGGACATTCGCGCCGTTTCCGCCTGGCTGGCCAGCCAGTCCGTGGCGTCCGAATAAGGGGAGCAATCATGAACCATTTCAGGACACACCTGGGCAGGACCACCCTGGCCCTGGCCAGCGCCACCCTGGTGGCCGGCGTCAGCCTGGCGGCCAGCGCCGAGTCCCCGCACCCGGCGGTCGAGACGCTGCTGGAAATGGGCTATCCGGCACCTCAGGAAGGCGAGCTGGTGCACATTCCGCCCACCATGGCGGATCTCGAGGCCTCCGACCTGCACCCGGAGACCAAGCAGGTCATCCGTCGCGGCTACGACCTCTTCACCAACACCCAGCAGCTGCGCGGCGAGAACGTCTTCAACGACATGAACTGCTCAAGCTGCCACCTGGGCGAGGGGCGTCAGCCGTTCAGCGCGCCGGTGTGGGCGGCGGCGGTGACCCTGCCCAACTATCGCGGCAAGAACGACCACGTCAACAACCTGGAGGAGCGCATCGCCGGCTGCTTCGCCTACTCCATGAACGGCGTGCCGCCGGAGTACGGTAGCGACGACATGCTGGCGATGACGGCCTATCATCAGTGGCTGGCCAAGGGCGCCCCCGTGTACCCCGATCAGCCGATCTACGGACGCGGCTTCCCCGCGCCGGACCGCCCCGACGAGCTGAGCTACGAGAATGGCGAGGCCCTCTATGTGGAGAACTGCGCGGTCTGCCACAGCGAGGATGGTTCCGGCTACTACGAGAAGGGCGAGTACGTCTTTCCGCCCCCCTGGGGCGACGGCTCCAACAACTGGGGCGCGGGCATCGTGCGGCTGTTCACCGCGGCCGGGTTCATCAAGAACAACATGCCGCTGGGCCAGCCGATGTCGCTCTCCGACCAGGAGGCCTGGGACATCGCCTACTACATGAGCAGCCAGGAGCGCCCCCAGGACCCGCGCTACACCGGCGATGTGGCAGAGACCCTGGAGCGCTTCGGCCCGACCTTCCACCGCCACTCCCTCTACGGTCAGGAGGGTCCGGATGGCGAGGTGCTGGCCGATCATGCCAACTGGGGCGAGAAGGGCGACGAGGTCAAGCCGTGGAACGTCGGCCAGCCGCGCTTCGAGGAGCTGAAAGCCCAGTAGGAGCGCGATTTATCGCGCGATGGCGGCGCGTGCGTCGCGGAGATGAGTGCCCAGTAGGAGCGCAATTTATTGCGCGAATGGCGCCGCCGAGGCGCCATTGCTTGCGTTACCGTATGCCGCCCAGGAGCCCTTCGGTCTCCCTTCGCCGGGCGGAGCCCAGCTCCTACAAGTCAGTGCTCAGCCCGGCTGAGCGCCGGGCCAATCTGCAAAGTGCCAATGAAGCGCCCCGCCCGGTCTTACCGGGCGGGGCGCTTGTCATTCAGGGCTGGCTGCCGGGTCAGGGGGCTTCGCCGCCCATGACCTCGATCATCCTGTCGGCGCTCGGCAGTCCCTGAACGCGGTCGACCCGCTCGCCGTCGCGGTACAGCGTGGAGGGGGTGGCGATCATGCCCAACTCCTCGAACAGCTGATTGTTGGCGTAGACCTGCTCCTCGATCTCGCGGGTCTGGGCGGTGGGTGCGGCCTCTTCGCCGCCGTCGCTGTGAGCGTGCAGCGCCGCGGCCGGGTCCTCGGCGGCGAGCAGGGTCGCGGCCTTGGCCGGGCTGTTGGAGGCGAGGATGCCCACCATGATGTGGCGCAACTGGACGTCGCCGGCCTCCACCCAGGGGCGTGCCGCTTGCCAGAACTGCCGGCAGTAGGGGCAGTTGGCGTCGGTGAAGGTATAGATCACTCGCGGCGCGTCCGCGTCGCCATCCTGGATCCAGTGGCTCTGCTCGAGGCGCTCCCACACCTCGGCGTACTGGGCGGCGCGCACGTGCTCGTCAAGGGCGGCGTCGGAGAGGTCGTTGCCCTCGGCATCCACCAGGGTGCCGACGATGGCGTGCTCGCCGTCCGGCGTCAGATAGATGGCTACCTCGCCGCTGGCGTAGCTGGCGGCATAGCCGGTCAGACCGCCAGGGGCCTCGAACTCGGCGTGGATCTCCAGCCCCTGGGCGCTGAGCGCCTGGACCGGCGCGGGCCAGTGCTCTTCGGCCTGGGCCAGGCCCGGGATGGCCACGGCAAGTGCCAGGGCGCCGGCGGGAATCACGGAATGGGGGAGTCGCATGGTCAGGATTTTTCTCATGGTGTCGGGTTCCGAGTGTCGCAGCCTGCCATAACCGGGCAGGCAGCGGGTCAGCGCAGGCGGTCCAGGCCGCGCTGCAGGGTGGCGCGTGACAGTTCGCCGAAGTGGGTGTCCACCAGGCGACCCTCGGCGTTGTAGTAGAGCGTGGTGGGCATGGCCATGGCGCCGGTGGCGTCGCCCAGGGCATTGCGGGCATCGAGCAGCACGTTGTCCAGGGTCAGTGACTCGTGATCGAGGAAACGGTTCACCAGGGCGACGTCCTCGCCCTGGTTGACGAACACGAAGGTGATATCGCGCTCCTCCTGCTGGGCCTGCTCGAATACCGGCATCTCACGGCGGCAGGGCGGGCACCAGGTGGCCCACAGGTTGACGACCATGGGCTGAGGGTCGCGCGCGGCCAGGGCCGGCAGGTCGATGGGCTCGCCCGCGAGGGTGGCCAGGGCGATGTCCGGAATGGGCCGGCTCTGGCTCTCGAGCAGCATCAGCGGGCCGGCGGTGAGCCCCCAGGTAATGGCGCCGGCGAACAGGGCGCCGGCCAGCGCCCTCCGCTGCGGCGGCGCCTTCCACAGGCGCCAGGCGGCGTAGCCAAGGCCCGCCAGCAGGCCGCCCAGCGGGTCGAAGCCGCCATCGCGAATGTCCAGCAGGGAGAGCGGGCCGTCGTAGCTGCCCCAGTAGCGCGCCACGAACAGCAGGCGGGCGCCGACCAGGGCGACCAGCAGCAGGGTGAAGAGGGTGTCGGCGGTGGGTGTCCGGTGGCGTCGCCCGATCAGCGCCCCGGCGAGCAGGGCGATGCCGAAGGCCAGGATGATCAGCAACTGGCCGATGGAAAAGCCCAGCGGTCCGACCGCGATGCTCTGGTTCAGTCCGTACATGGGGTGCTCCGTGTGGATCGAGGTGTCCGGGTGGTGGCAGCGTCGCCGGGAGTGAGGGTGGCAGTCGTGGATTAGCGCGGTATTATCCGGGGTGCCGCAGTGTCTATATGGGGCGTTTTGTCGCAAGGCCCTTCCACCCGCGGGAAAGTAGGATGGCAAGGAGCTCTCTTCTGGCACCACGGAACAAGGAATCCCTCCCATGGCCCATTTCGCACTGCCTTCCCTTCGCTGTGCCCTTGCCGGCATGGCACTCGCACTGGCCAGCCAGAGCGTGCTGGCTCAGCCTCTGTCGATCGAGAACGCCCAGGTGCGAGCCGTGCCGCCGGTCTCCACTACCACGGCAGCCTTCATGGTGATGCATAACCGGGGCGATAGCGATCTGGCGGTGGTCGATGCCCGTTCGCCCGCCGCCGGGGTCACCGAGCTTCACAACCATGTGGACGTGGACGGCGTGATGCAGATGCGCCGCTTGACCGAGATCGGCGTGCCCGCCGGCGGAAGCGTCGAACTGGCCCCGGGCGGCCTGCACCTGATGCTGATCGACCTGGTGGCGCCGCTCCACGAGGGCGATGAGGTCGAAGTCACCCTGGTGCTGGACAGCGGCGAGACCCTCACCCTCTCTGTCCCGGTGCAGCGAATCGAGGTGATGGGCGGCGGCATGCAGGGCCACGGAGGCGGTCACCGGGGGCACTGAGGGCTACGCTGGGCGGGGAGGGCCGCAGTCGATACAATAAGCTCTCGTCCCCTCTCCCTCCAGGCCGGAACCCAGCGATGCACTGCCCCTTTTGCGGTACCCATGACACCAAGGTCACCGACTCGCGGCTGGTCGCCGAGGGTGATCAGGTGCGTCGCCGTCGCCAGTGCGTGTCCTGCGGTGAACGCTTCACCACCTACGAGACCGCCGAGCTGGTGATGCCCCGGGTGATCAAGGGCGACGGCTCCCGTGAATCCTTCGATGAACAGAAGCTTCGCGCCGGCATGCTGCGTGCGCTGGAGAAACGCCCGGTGAGTGCCGAATCCATCGAGGCGGCGGTGCAGCGTATCCGCCAGCGCCTGCGGGCTCGCGGCGAGCGTGAGATCCACGCCCGAGATATCGGCGAGCAGGTCATGCTCGCCCTCAAGCGGCTCGATCAGGTCGCCTATATCCGCTTCGCCTCTGTCTATCGCAGTTTTCAGGATATCGACGAGTTCCGCGCCGAGATCGACCGCCTGGCCCAGGAACCCTCCTTCGGCCCCGACGAGCCGCGAGGCTGAAGGGCCTACCCGACCCCCCAAGGATTCCCATGGCCAAGCAGACCCCTGAAGCCTGGATGGCCCGGGCCCTGGAGCTGGCCCGCCGCGGCCTCTATACCACCGATCCCAACCCCCGCGTCGGCTGTGTTCTGGTCAAGCATCATCGGCTGGTCGGCGAAGGCTGCCATCTGCGTGCCGGAGAGCCCCACGCCGAGGTCCACGCTCTGCGTCAGGCCGGCGAGGCCGCATGCGGCGCCACCGCCTACGTGACCCTTGAGCCCTGCTCCCACCAGGGGCGCACCGGCCCCTGCGCCGTGGCGCTGGTCGAGGCCGGCGTGGCCAGGGTGGTGGTGGCCATGGCCGACCCCAACCCGGCCGTGGCCGGTCGTGGCCTTTCGCTGCTGCGCGAGGCCGGCATCGAGGTAGAGGTCGGCTTGCTGGAGGAGCAGGCCAGGCAGCTCAATCCCGGCTTCATCATGCGCATGGATCATGGCCGCCCCTTCGTGCGGTTGAAGATGGCCATGAGCCTGGACGGACGCACCGCCATGCGCTCCGGCGAGTCCCAGTGGATCACCGGCCCCCAGGCCCGCCGCGAGGTGCAGCGGCTGCGCGCTCGTTCCAGTGCCGTCTTGACCGGCGTCGAGTCGATCATCTTCGACAACTCCCGGCTCACGGTACGGCCGGACCAGGCCGAGCTCGACGGCGTCGAGCTGATCGCCGGTCGCCAGCCCCTGCGGGTGGTGGTGGATACCCACCTGCGGATGCCCGAGGCTGCGGCCTGTCTGATCGAGCCCGGCCGTACCCTGGTGGCCACGGTCGAGGGGCATGAGCCGGAGCGACGCGCGAGACTCGAGACCGCCGGCGCCGAGGTGGTGGCCCTGCCGGCCGACCGCAAGGGTCGCGTCGACCTGCATGCCCTGCTGCGTCACCTGGCCGACGTGGAGCAGGCCAATGAGGTGCTGCTGGAGACCGGCGCCACCCTGGCCGGTGCCATGCTCGACGCGGGGCTGGTGGACGAGATGCAGCTGTTCGTGGCACCGACCCTGCTGGGCGGTGACGCCCGACCGCTGTTCCAGCTCGCCGGCATCGAGACCATGGCCCAGCAGCGGGGGCTCGAGATCCTCGATATCCGCGCCGTGGGCCGCGACTGGCGCATCATTGCCCGGCCCGAGCGCCGCACGATGGGAGAAAAGTAGCGTGCGGCGACCTGCCACGTTACTCTGACGCCGTTTCGAGGCGGGGTGCCGCCTGCGGACGACGCGACTGTCTCCGCCTGCCGACGCCCGCCAGGCTGAATTTCTGGAGATCTCATGGTGAAATCAACTGCCGGTGGTCTGGCTCCCATCGAGGACCTGATCGAGGATATCCGCCAGGGCAAGATGGTCATCCTCATGGACGATGAGGATCGCGAAAACGAGGGCGACCTGATCATGGCCGCCGAGAAGGTGCAGGCCGAGCACATCAACTTCATGGCTCGTCACGGCCGTGGACTGATCTGCCTGCCCATGACCCGTGAGCGCTGCGAGCGTCTCAACCTGCCGCTGATGGTCACCGACAACGGCTCGGGCTTCGCCACCAAGTTTACCGTTTCCATCGAGGCCGCCGAGGGCGTGACCACCGGTATCTCCGCGGCCGACCGTGCGCGCACCGTGCAGGCGGCGGTCACTCGCGATGCCACCGCCGATAGTATCGTCCAGCCGGGACATATCTTTCCGCTGATGGCCGAGCCCGGCGGCGTGCTGCGCCGCGCCGGCCACACCGAGGCCGCCTGCGATCTGTCTGCCCTGGCCGGCCTCGACCCCAGCGGCGTGATCTGCGAGATCATGAACGACGATGGCAGCATGGCGCGCCGCCCGGAGCTCGAGCGCTTCGCCGCCGAGCACGGCCTGAAGATGGGCACCATCGCCGACCTGATTCACTACCGCATCCACAACGAGCAGACCGTGCAGCACGTGGAAGCGACGCCGGTCCAGACCGCCCACGGCGAACTGACCCTGCATGTATTTCGGGACAGCATCCAGGGCGCGCACCACCTGGCGCTGGTCAAGGGGCGACCGAACCCCGATACCCCGACCACGGTGCGTGTGCATCTGGCCGACGCCATGCGCGACCTGCTCTCCCTGCAGAAGGGGGAAAGCGCCCAGTGGAATTCCCACCGGGCCATCGCCGAGGTGGCGCGCGCCGAACGCGGTGTCTTCGTCCTGATCGACGACGGTCGCCCCCGTCAGGACCTGCGCGACTATCTGGACACCTTCCTGGAGCGCCGGCGGGCGCCGCGTACCAGCGACTCAGACGGCGCCGGCAACTACCTGACCATCGGAACCGGCTCCCAGATCCTGCGTCACCTGGGCGTGGGCAAGATGCGCCTGCTCAGTTCGCCCTGGAAGTTCTCGGCCCTCTCCGGTTTCGACCTGGAAGTGGTCGAGCGCCTGAGCCCCGAGGACATCGCTGCCGCTGAGGCTGCGCCCTCAGAGACCCGCGGCGACTGACGCCGACTCCCCGACCATCGAGCGGGCGCGGCCATGGGTTGCGCCCCAGCATCATCAGGAAGGTAGACATGGAACCCATTTCTCAAGTGGAAGGCAGCTTCATCGACGTGGACGGCCGCTACGTCATCGTCGTGGGACGCTTCAATCATCATGTGGTCGACAGCCTGGTGGAAGGCGCCGTCGACAGCCTGGTGCGCCACGGCGTGGCCGGTGAGAACATCGATATCGTCCACGTGCCGGGTGCCTGGGAACTGCCGCTGGCGGTCAAGAAGGTCCTCAGGGTGGCCCGCCCCGATGCGGTGATCGCCCTGGGCGCGGTGATCCGCGGCGGCACGCCCCACTTCGAGTACGTGGCCGGTGGCTGCAACTCGGCGCTGGGCACCCTGCAGCTCGAGTTCGAAACCCCCATCGCCAACGGTGTGCTTACCGTCAACTCCATCGAACAGGCCATCGAGCGCTCCGGCACCAAGGCCGGCAACAAGGGCGCCGAGGCCGCCATGGCGGCCATGGAGATGGTGTCCCTGCTGCGCTGCTTCGGCGATGACGACGGGGGTGAGGAATGAGTGGCGAGCGCGTCAGAGCTCCCTCCAAGTCGCAGCTCGCGCGCCGCGCCGCCAGGGAACTGGCGGTTCAGGGCCTCTATCAGTGGCAGATGACCGGCAAGTCGATCAGCGCGGTGGAGGCGGAGTTCCGCAGTCAGCTGGCCGATGACGACCTCGAGGACCACGAGAACTGGCTCAAGGTCATGGAGATCGCCGACCTGGCGCTGTTCCATGAGCTGCTGCACAACGTGGCCCGCTTCAAGGCCGACCTCGACGCCTCCATCTCGCCGCTGCTCGACCGCAAGCTCGAGGAGCTCGATCCCATCGAGCTCTCCATCCTGCGGCTGGGGGCCTATGAGCTCTCACGGCGGCTGGAGGTGCCTTACCGGGTGGTGATCAATGAAGGCGTCGAGCTGGCCAAGTCCTTCGGCTCCACGGATGGTCACAAGTACGTCAACGGCATTCTCGACAAGTTAGCCGGGCGTCTGCGCTCCGCCGAGGTGGCTGCACGCCGCCGCTGAAGGGGATGTCCCCATGCCCAGTGAATCTCTGCACAGTGAATTCGGGCTGATTGCCCGCTTCTTCACCCCGCCGCCGCCCGGTCCAGACGCCGGCGTAGCGCTGGGGGTCGGAGATGACTGCACGCTGCTGGCCCCCGCGGCGGGGTGGCAGCTGGCGGTGAGCGTCGATACCTCGGTAGCCGGCATCCATTACCCCGAGGATGCGCCCGCAGACGCGATAGGCCACCGCGCCCTGGCGGTCAGCCTGAGTGACCTGGCGGCCATGGGCGCCCGGTCTCGTTGGTGCCTGATGGCGCTGACGCTGGCCGAGGCCGACGAGGTCTGGCTGGAGGACTTCTCGCGTGGCTTTCGCGCCCTCTGCGAGAGCAGCGGTACCGCGCTGGTGGGCGGCGACGTGACTCGCGGGGCCAACGCCATCGGCGTCACGGTGATGGGGGAACTGCTCCCGGGCACTGCCTTGACGCGCCATGGCGGGCGCCAGGGCGATCTCATCGCTGTCACCGGGGCGCTGGGCGGCGGGGCCGGCGGCCTGGCGCTCTGGCAGCAAGGCGAACGCGACCTGAACCATCCGCTGTTGACGCGCTACCTGCGCCCTCAGCCGCGCCTGATGGCCGGCGAGGCGCTGGTGGGTCTGGCAAGCGCTGCCATCGACGTCTCCGATGGCCTGGTGGCCGATCTGGGTCATCTGCTCGAATGCTCCGGCGTCGGCGCTACCCTCGAGCCCGCGTCGTTGCCGCTGGCCGAAGGGCTGCTCGACGCACTGGGTGAAGCGGGGGCCCGCCAGGCGGCCCTCACCGGCGGCGACGACTACGAACTGCTGCTGACCCTCTCGCCCGCTTGCCTCGACGAAGCCAGAACTCGCCTCGCTGTCCTGGGCCTGCCACTCACCGTGATCGGCCGCCTCGAGGCCGACCGCGGCCTGCGTGGGCTGGAGAATCAGGGTGACGGCGGCTGGCAGCACTTCCATGGTCGGTCGTCCCGGGGAGGAAGCCCTTGAAGATGAAAAACGCGCCCGCCAGCGTCTGGCACCGCCCGACTCACTTCCTGGCCTTTGGCCTGGGCAGCGGCGCATCTCCCTGGGCCCCGGGAACCTTCGGTACCCTGGCTGCCATTCCCTTCTACTGGCTGCTCTCCGAACTGCCCCTGGGCTGGTACCTGTCGGTGGTTTTCGTCGCCTTCGTCTGGGGGGTCTGGCTGTGCGAGAAGACCTCCCGGGACCTCGGCGTCCATGACCATTCCGGCATCGTCTGGGACGAGTTCGTAGGCTACTGGATCACCATGGCCGCGGTGCCTTTCTCCTGGGAGGCGGCGCTGTGGGGGTTCGTGCTCTTCCGCATCTTCGATGTCATCAAGCCCTGGCCGATCCGCTGGGCAGACCGCCGGGTGGCGGGAGGCTTCGGCATCATGATCGACGACGTGATGGCGGGCATCTACGCCTGGAGCATCATGCACATCTGGTTCTGGCTACACTGAGCGGCCCGGGATTGTGGCTCGCCCGTCCGGGCGACGCTGAGCAGGGAAGGGGGGACTATGCGCAAGGAACGACTGATCGTCCCGGTGGTGGTGGCGCTGGCCGTGGCCTGGGCGGTGGCGCAGTACCTCGCCTCGGTGCTCTTCGAGCGCGAACTGGCGCGAGCCCTGGTCGACCTGGAGGGCCGCGGCGAGCTGGTGGTGGAGCGCAGCGGGGTAGAGCGCGGCTGGCTGAGCTCCTCCGGGGTCGTGCAGATCTCCCCGGTTCTGGGCGACGGCTGGCGGCTAGAGCTGCCCTACGCCGCCCGCCACGGCGTCTTCAGCACCCGCATTGAGGGCGGCGCGCACCCCTCGACCGGCCCCCGTCAACTGCGCCTGTTCGGGGACTGGCTGCCGTCGAGTCCGCCGCGCTGGCACGCCCGCTACCAGACCCTGGGCGGCACCCTGGAGGGCAGCATCCAACTGGCCCCCTTCCTGATCAGCCAGGGCCCCCGGGAGCTGGACTTTCGTGGTGGCCAGCTCAGCTTCGGGGGGCAGTATGGCGACTGGCGCCTGCGCGCCAGGCTGCAGCCCTGGCGTCTGACCGACGGCGTGGCCACGCTGGAGTCCGGACCGGTCTCCCTGGAGAGTCGCTACGCCTATACCGCCGGCGCCCACCACTTTACCCAGCATGACCTGCTGCGCATCGAGCAGCTGGCCTGGCAGCAGCCCGGGCTGGAGCTCGAGGCCCATGACCTGCTCTACCTCAGCCATATGCAGCTCGACGACAGCGAGCTGCGCATCGACAGCGAGCTGACCCTGGCGGCGGTGACGGTCGCTGATCAGGTGCTTCTCAGCGGGCGCGTCGCCATGGAGGTGTCCCGGATCAACGCCGACGCGCTGCGCGCGGCCCTGGCCGGACTGCGACGGGAGGCGGCCCAGGCCCGTGAAATCGCCCCTCGGGAGCTGCTGGCCCGCCTGGAGCCAGAACTGCTGGCGATCCTGATCGACTCGCCGCGCCTGGACCTGAAAACGGTGGATCTGGATAGCCCCATGCTGGGACTCGCCGCGAGAGGCGACGGGGCGCTGTTCTTCGATCCGCGCCGGCTCGAAGAGCTGAGCCCCTCGCGACTCGACGACACGTCCGAACAGGCGCGCTGGCTGGCGCGGCTGGACGGCGACTTTACCTGGCACGAGGTGCCCACCGTGGTGGCCCTGTGGCTGGGTCTTCCCCTGAGCACCCGAGACCTGGAGATCGATGTGATCCGCGGCCGGGTGAGGGTCAATGGTCGGCCGATGCCGTCGCTCTGGCGCTGAGTCGATGGGCGCCGTGGGGGGAGTCGAGACACTCAATGGGCTCGATAACCCTCTCCGTGACTTGAAGTGGCGACGCTTCGCCCGCATTCCTGAGCCATTGGCACGTGCCACCATCGGATCAGGACACACTAGCATGAGCGACGAGCAGGATCGCCACCACGACCCGGACGCGCCGGAGTGGCTGCACGACTCCCTCGACGAGGACGAACTCTTCGGCCTCGACGAAAAGCCCGGCGAGAGTCGGCACGCCATGGTGCCGGCCCGTGACACTCTTCCCGAGCGCATCTACCTGTTGCCGATTCACAATCGGCCCTTCTTCCCGGCCCAGGTACAGCCGCTGGTGATCAACCGCGAGCGCTGGGAGGAGACCATAGAGCGCGTCGCCAAGACGTCGCACCACACCGTGGGGCTGGCCTTCGTTGGCGAGGGCGCCGTAGGGGGGCTGACCCAGGACGACTTTCCCGAGATCGGCACCGCGGTAAGGATGCACAAGCTGCAGGGCGAGGAGGGGCAGCTGCAGTTCATCGCCCAGGGCCTGCAGCGCTTTCGTATCCAGCGCTGGCTCTCCCGGGAGCCGCCCTACCTGGTGGAGGTGAGCTACCCTCGCGAGCCGGTGGACGCCGAGGCCGACGAGGCCCGGGCCTACGCCATGGCCCTGATCAACGGCATCAAGGAGCTGCTGCCGATCAATCCCCTGTATGGCGAGGAGCTCAAGCACTACCTCAATCGCTTCAGCCCCCATGAGCCGGGCCCGCTCACCGACTTCGCCGCCGCCATCACCTCCGCCAAGGGGCGCGAGCTGCAGGACGTGCTGGCCACCCTGCAGGTGCTTCCCCGCATGCAGAAGGTGCTGCCGCTGCTGCGCAAGGAGATCGAGGTCGCCCAGCTGCAGAGCGAGATCAGCGACCAGGTCAACGCCCAGATGCAGGAGCGCCAGCGGGAGTTCTTCCTGCGCGAACAGCTCAAGGTGATCCAGCGTGAGCTGGGCATCTCCAAGGACGACCGCGAGAACGACGTCGACACCTTCCGCGACCGCCTGGAGAGCCTGGTCGTGCCGCCCAAGGTACTGACCCGCATCGAGGAGGAGCTCGATAAACTCTCGGTCCTGGAAACGGGATCACCGGAGTACGGCACCACCCGCAACTACCTCGACTGGCTGACCAGCATGCCCTGGGGCGTGCACACCCAGGACCAGCTCGACCTGGCCCACGCCCGGCAGGTGCTCGACCGCGACCATGACGGCCTCGCCGACGTGAAGGAGCGCATCGTCGAGTTTCTCGCCGAGGGCACCTTCAAGGGCGACGTGGGCGGCTCCATCCTGCTGCTCGTCGGCCCGCCCGGGGTCGGCAAGACCTCCATCGGCCGCTCCATCGCCGAGGCGCTGGGGCGCGAGTTCTACCGGTTCTCGGTGGGGGGCATGCGCGACGAGGCGGAGATCAAGGGGCATCGCCGGACCTACATCGGCGCCATGCCCGGCAAGCTGGTGCAGGCCCTCAAGGAGGTCGAGGTCGAGAATCCGGTGATCATGCTCGACGAGATCGACAAGATGGGCCAGTCCTTCCAGGGCGATCCGGCCTCGGCGCTGCTCGAGGTGCTCGACCCGGAGCAGAACGTCGACTTCCTCGACCACTATCTGGACGTGCGCGTGGACCTCTCCAAGGTGCTCTTCGTGTGCACCGCCAACACCCTGGACTCGATTCCGGGGCCGCTGTTCGACCGCATGGAGCAGATCCGCCTCTCTGGCTACATCGCCGAGGAGAAGCTGGCCATCGCCAGGAACCATCTATGGCCCAGGCTGCTCAGGCGCGCCAATATCCCGAAGAAGCGCATCACGCTCACCGAGGCGGCGCTTCGCCAGCTGGTCGAGGGCTACGCCCGTGAGGCGGGGGTGCGCCAGCTCGAGAAACAGCTGCATCGCATCGTGCGCAAGGCGGCGGTGATGCTGCTGGAGAGCGAGCAGGAGTCGGTGAAGGTCTCGGTGAAGAACCTCGAGACCTTCCTCGGCGCCCCGCTTTTCCGCAAGGAGCAGGTGCTCAGGGGTGAGGGGGTGGTCACGGGTCTGGCATGGACCTCCATGGGCGGGGCCACCCTGCCCATCGAGGCCGGCAAGGTGCACTCGCTGACCCGGGGCTTCAAGCTCACCGGCAAGCTCGGTGAAGTGATGCAGGAGTCGGCCAATATCGCCTACAGCTATGTGCTCGGGCACCTGGCCGAGTACGGTGCCGATGCCGACTTCTTCGACTCCGCCTTCGTCCACCTGCACGTGCCGGAGGGGGCCACGCCCAAGGACGGCCCCTCGGCGGGGGTAACCATGACCACGGCGCTGCTCTCGCTGGCCAAGCACCACTCCATCGAGCGGTCGCTGGCCATGACCGGCGAGCTGACCCTCACCGGCCAGGTGCTGCCGGTGGGCGGAATCCGAGAGAAGGTGATCGCCGCGAGGCGCAGCGATATCTTCGAGGTGATCCTTCCCGACGCCAACCGTCGCGACTATGACGAGCTGCCCGACCATCTCAAGGAGGGCATGACGGTGCACTTCGCCAAGCGCTACAAGGACGTGGCCAGGGTGGTGTTCGGCTAGGCGGGCCTGTTTGGCCCCTGCAGCC
>Ga0207421_10004980_pt1 | contig 15091 bp, 17 predicted proteins | sample SodLakKL_010_SED_4_FD_187542 | JGI IMG/M metagenome (GOLD analysis project Ga0207421, IMG submission 187542) | Alkaline sediment microbial communities from Lake Tanatar, Kulunda Steppe, Russia - 8KL_010_SED (SPAdes) (version 2) | ecosystem: Environmental > Aquatic > Non-marine Saline and...
GGACGACGTGTTCTTCCACATGGAGGATGTCGGCGGTCCTGACCTCGAAGAGGGTGAGGAAGTCGAGTTTGACATCGTCGAGGCGGAGAAAGGCCCCCGAGCCAAAAACCTCCAGCGTCTATAACCACAGCCAGCAGGCTGCCGAATTTTCACATCTTTTATGCCCGCGAGCGACAGCAGTAGGCAGTGACTACGCCCCGTAGCCGGTGGCTACGTGTGGGTTTCGTCGCTACGACACAGGGTAGGCAGTGACTACCCGAGCGTGAGTATCCGCATGTCGACCGACTCGCCGTCGTGTGAAACCGTTACCTCTTCGCGGATTCGCTGGCGGACCGTCTCGCGCCACTCATTGAGGCGGTCGGTGTGTCGACGCCGGTGGGTCTCGGGATCGTCGTCGTCCGGTGCGGCAGTGTCGTCAGCGGCCGGGTACGCTGGCACGTCGTCGACTAGCAACTCGGGATCGATGTGGATCGGCCGACTGTCGCCGTCGTAGGCTCCTTCGCCGCCGTCGACGTGGAGCCTGGCGCGCATGCGACCGGCAAACGGCGGGGTGATCCGGAGGACGGCCCCGCGGTCGGCACTTCGGTTTGCTTCGAGGGCGGTAACGACGTCTTCGACAGTGACGGCAATCGAATGGATGACCTGTGGGTCAGTGTTGGCTGCGGCAGCAGTGGTCTCGTGGTTGGTCGACGACTCGGAGTCAGGCATACCCGAAAGTGGGTACCGCGAGACAAACAATGTTGCCGTCGCGGGCGACCGAAAGACAATGGTTAAAAAGCGCGCTCCGGTCAACTAACGTATGAGCGAATCCGTTCAAGAGCGACAGTGTGTTTCCTGTGGTATCAAAGTCGCAGGGATGAACGCTGCCTCGTTTAGCTGTCCGGAGTGCGGCACCGACATCCACCGCTGTGCCAAATGCCGCAAACAGAGCAACCTGTATGAATGCCCAGAGTGCACGTTCCGGGGGCCATAACAATGGGAAAAGTCGCCGCCAAAATGAAAGTCATGCCGCAGAGCCCGGAGATCGACCTCGACGAGCTCCAGGAGAAACTCGAAGCCTCGCTGCCCGAAGGCGCGCAGATCAACGGTTTCGAGCGTGACGATGTCGCGTTCGGACTCGTCGCCCTCCTGCCCACCGTGATCGTCGCTGACGGCGCGGGCGGCACCGAAGTCGTCGAAGAGGCGTTCAGCGAGGTCGACGGCGTCGAAAGCGTCGCCGTCGAAAACGTCGGCCGGGTCTGAGCAGAGCTACCAGACACCGATCACTTCGATCTCGAAGACGAGCGTTTGATCCGCCAACTCGTGATTGAAGTCGACTTCTACAACGTCGTCCCGCACGGCAGTGACATCGCCGTGTAGCCCACCCTGCGAGTGGACGTGCATGCCGACCTCCGGGGGTTTGCCGACCATCCCCTCGAACGTTTCGGCGTCGTACTCTCTGACCCACTCGGGGTTGAACTCGCCGTAGGCCTTCTCGGGTGGAATGGTGACGGTCGCCTTCTCACCGTCGTCCATCCCGACGACTGCCTCGTCAAGCCCCTCGATGACGTCGCCCTCACCGACCGTAAACGACAGCGGGCCGTAGTCGTCTTCGTCGTTGTCCTGTGCCTCGTCCAGTCCGTGTTCGGCCGCCACCGCATACCGGGAGGTATCGAAGACGGTGCCGTCTTCGAACCGCCCGACGTACTCGATGGTGATACTGTCTCCCGTTTCGATAGCCATACCGCAGGCTCAGTGGGCCGGCCAATAAAGTCGGTCGGTCGACTACTCGGATTCGGAACGCGGCTGGAAGGTGTATAAGACGGACTCGCAGTCCGCACAGGCCAGCACCTCGCGGTCGGGCCGGTCGTAGACGCCCTTGGTTCCCCCACAGCAGTTGCGGACCGTCGACTCGATGACCTGTCCCTTGCAGTCGGGACACACTGGGAGAAACATGCGGAGGGGGCCGGCGGCGGTGGTCGCCGCCTCCCGGTCGAGACCCGCCGCAACCAGCGCTTCGATGCTGGCGGCTTCGGCGATGGCGACCGGTCTGGTGAGCCAGACATCCCGAGGGCCAGCGACGAGCAGTCGGTCGCCCGAAACCAGCGAGTCGGCCGCGAAGTCGACTGCCTCGGCGGCGGCTGCGGCGACCTCGCGGTCGGTCGAATCGCGCAGGACGTCCATCTCCTCAAGCCACCGCTCGCCGAACGCCTCGGAGAGATGGAGCTGCTCGTCGCCGGTGAGCACGCCAGCCTGTAGCAGTGCGCCCAGCACGGCCTCGGGATCATCAGCCGCGCCGAGCGAGCCGGATTTCTCGGGTGGCGAATAACCGATGTCGACGCCGAGACGGTCGACGATTTGTGGGGCAAACTGAGGTGTGTACGGAATCACGTAGCCGCGCAGCCAGATGAGGATGCCGCCAACCGCAGCGAGCAGGAGGCCACTACCCTTTGACCGTCGACCGAGCACTACTGCGGCGAGTGCGACAATACCAGCGTTCAGCACCGTACACGGCCAACAGCGGCGCGAGCCGGTGTAGGCAGGCTGTCGAAGCGACTCGACGGCTTCGCGGAGCATGGCCGAGTCTCTCACTGGACGGTCTTCAGCGTTGCCGAAGTTCTCAACAGCGTACCACGAACAGTGGACATCTCAGCCGTCGTCGGCCAGCAGTTCGTCGACATCCAACAGTACCGCGCTCCGCTTCCAGAGCCGACGCTGGGCAGTCGGATCGCGGGCCGCCCGCGAGGGCGTCGACGGCTCACAGTCGATGAAATACTCCCCCGAAACGCCGTCGACCTGCGGGGAGGCGGCGAGATACACCGCCGTTGCCGCGCCCTCGGCAACTGAGGTGGTCATCGGCAGATGTCGCAACCCCGAGAGCAGCCGTGGCAGCGGGCCAGGCAAAAACCGGCCGAACCCGCTGCCAGGGATCGCACCCGGATGAAACGAGTTCGAGCTGATCGACTGTCCGGTGCGGTCGAGTCGACGCGCCAGCTCGGCGGCAAACTGGATGTTGGCGAGTTTCGAGCGCTGGTAAGCCCGAAACCCCGAGTAGCCCTCGACCGACCGGACCGCCTCGAAATCGAGTGTGACGCCCTTGTGTGCTCCCGAGGCGGTCGTGATGATGCGGGCGTCGTTGGCGAGCGTCGACAGCAGCTCGCTCGTCAGCAGATACGGCGAGAGATGGTTGATATGGAACGTCCGTTCGACGCCGATATCCGTGAGTTGGCCCGTCCGGAACAGGCCGCCGGCGTTGTTGACGAGAATATCGAGGTCGTCACACCAGTCGTCGACGGCGGTCGCCAACCCCTGAACTGCCTCGATGCTGGTGAAATCCGCCTGCTGAAAGACGGCGTCGCTGTCCATCGCGGTGAGTTCGTCGACAACCGTCTGGCCTGCCGCCCGGTCGCGGCCGTGGACCATCACGTCCGCGCCGAGTCGACCGAGCGCGAGTGCCGTCTCGCGGCCGATCCCGCTGGTCGAGCCAGTGACGAGTGCCGTCTTCCCCGAGAGGTCGACCCCACGCACGCCGGCGAGGGCTTCCGGTCGGTCTGTCATTAGTGTATATAAAAGCCGGACGGACAAAGAGCCACCGCCGGGAGGTTATGCGACGCCTTCGACGAGTCGGCGGAGCTGTTCGGGCGGGACCGCACCGCGGGCAGCGTGGCCGTCGTAGCCGAACGTCGGCACGCCGGTGATCCCGTCTTGCTGGGCTTGTGACCACTCGCCTTCGAGCGTCTCCCGGAGCGACTCGTCGTCGAGTGCCGCTCGAATCTTGTCTGGATCGATGTCGACACCCTCGGCGAGCTCGGCGAGTACGTCCGCGTCGCCGATATCGCGGCCCTCCTCCCAGAGTGCGTCGAGAATCGCCTCGTCGAACGCGAGCCACGTCTCGTAGGGGTGGTGTTGGTCGACGTAGTAGGCGGCGAGCTGGGCGTTATACGAGTCGACCTCAACGGCGAGTTCCTGGGCCATCTCCAGGTCGTATTTCTCCTGTAGACGGCGGACAGACTGTCTGGCCTGCTCGAAGTAGGCGTCGTCTTTGCCGTCGTCGACCGCGTGGTCGATGGCGCCGTCGGGGTTGCGTTTGCCACGGCGCAGATCGAACGGTCGCCACTCGATTTCGAGCGGTTCGTCGCGTTCGGTCTGATACCGCGCCAGCGACTCGCGGCCGAGATAACAAAAGGGGCAGACGTAATCGGAGTAGACGGTGAGTGATTCGGATGGGATACTCATAGGCTGGATAAAGGGTGTGAGACGGAAAAACAGGCGGGTGAGATGCATCGCGTTCGCCCACTCGACTCGGGAGCGGCTGGCATCGCAGTCGACACAGTTTCGTATATATCGAGACAAAACACACGTATGCTTCAATCGCTTCGAGAGAGCGGTCCCGGTCTGCTCGTCCCGCTGGCCTGGCTGTTTGTCGCAGGCGCAGAGCAGGGACTCGTCAGCGCGCGGTCGATTTTCATCGCCCATCTGGTGATGGCCGGGTTTATTACGTTCTTTCTGGTGACTGGCTGGGACGAGCTGTCGACCGGCGCGCTCGCGGGCTGGCGGGCGGTGATGGTCCTCGGCCTGGGTATCACGCTGGCTGGAATCGCTGGATTTCTGGTCGAGACTGGTTCCGCCGCGCTCCTCACGACGAGCCTGGTCGGCTGGATGATTCTGCCCGCCGCCGGGTTGGCGTATACGGGTCGACTGCTCGAGGAAGCCGCGAGTGTGTATCTGGCCAGCGCGGTTCTGAGCGGGCTTGGTACGGCGGTTTATATACTGTCGCTGGTGGGTGTCGGGTCTGGACTCGCCGGGCTTGTGCTGGTCGGCGTTGGACAGACGGTCGGGATCGTCGACGCCGTGGTTCGGTTTTAAACAGCCCCTAAACGTATTTAAACAGTATATAAGTAGTCGACGCCTACCGCAGGAGTTTTGATTCACAAAGTGGCGAGCACACGCGGTGCTCGCCGTGGTGTTCGCCGGAAAATGCGGTGGGACAGGGATTCGAACCCTGGAGGCCAAAGGCCACCTGCTTTCAAGGCAGGCGCAATAGTCCACTCTGCCATCCCACCCATCAGTTAGGTGATTAATCTACTCCCCTCTTGCGGTTTGGGGCCTTTGAAGCCAGCCAAGCGATGAAACGACGTAATTCCATTACGTCTAGGTTGAACCGACCTCAAAGTGTCCAAACCGGCTTCAGTGGAGTGTATTCTACACTCTGAGCGGCATAAAGTTGAAGGTGTCGTTCTCATTCCCGAACCAAAATTCACAGTACAAGTTTGTCTTTCTACTCACAATTCAAATTTCAAAAGCAATCGGTATAGTCGTATGTCAATGTTTTTCACGAACTTAGTACTTAAAATATTGAATATAAATTTTCTTGATTTAAAGTTGAATAAATTCTATATATCGGGGGAACGTTGTATATATTGTCAAAAAATCGACTAAAATCGTGGCAAAACACGATCCCAAAAAAATAATAAATGTGTGACAATGGTGAACTTGAAAAAAGTTGGATTGGCCCTTATTGTACTGTTAGCAATTGGTTCCGTAGTTGGTGACACCGATGACAATGGCGATGCAGAAATCGAAACAGACGGCGATGAGAGTGAATTAGAAGAGGCGGACAACGACCGTGATGAATCCACAGACGATCAAGAAACGGAAGATGACCAAACTTCAGCCGATACAGAGCAATCTGAAGGCGATCCGGAGGAGTCCGATGAAGCTGAAGACGATAGCTGGGGAGCGACAGAGGAAGAATCTGATGAATGGCTAGAAGAACATGAAGATGAAGAAGAAGAATCTGATGAGTCAGAAGACATAGAGGAAGAAGAAAGTTCCTCAGTTGATGAAGATCTGCTTCTGACTCAATATGAAGTGATGTTGGAAAACAACGGGATCATGGTGGAGTCTATTGAAATCGAAGACGAAACAATTCAAGTGACATATACCACGGTCCAAACACAAGAAAGTGCCCTAGCCGAAGAGATGGGGTACGTCACTGGAGGGTGGGCATTCCTAGTCGGTGAAGGAATGGAGTATCCAATGGAAGCCACTATCCTTGGTGCTACAGGTGAAGAGATTGGTTGGTTCGAAGGCGAAGTTGAATGGGCAGAACAGCATGCAGAAGGAGAGATTAGCGATGAAGAGTTGGCTCAGAGAGTTCTAGGTACTCTAGAAGCTTAATAACAGGCAATTGTAAAATTGTACTGGTATCTATACGTCGAATATCCAAACTCGTGTGGATATGTCAGCCAATTATTTATCTCTATCAGTTATGGAGTCTGTATTCTGGTCTATGCGTTCTCTTCGACGACGAGTTCCAGCCCATCCGCACCGTCGACCACGTCGATTCCGTGCTCATAGACGAACTCGGCGGTGTACTCGGGGACGATACGCTCGGCGGTCACGCGCGCTCGCAACAGCGGCACGAACGACAGCAGATCCGCCCCGGTCTCGACTCGCGGCGTCAACTGGAGGAACTCCGTTTCGAGGCCGGCGTCGGCTGCTCGATCCGTGAGTCGCTGGAGGTCGAGGCCCGCGAAGCTCTCGGCGAAATCAACCGGCTCGCTAAAGCCGGCGTAGTAGCTCCGACCCTCGGTTGCCGGGCCGACGACGACCTCGTTCGTCCGGAGTTTCATCGCCGCGCCGTCGACGAGTACGCGACTCATCAGCGGCGCGTTGCCGAAGACGACCGCCGCAGAGGAGACACCCTCCGTCTCAAGCAGATGGGTGATCGTGTTGCCCGCCCGCGCCGACAGCGTCGAGCCGACCTGCGGTTCGAACCGGACGTCCGAGACGTCATCCAGTGTGTCGGCCGCAATCGTCCGGAGTTCGGCCGCCGGATCGATCTCGGTCCGATGCTCCTCGGGCAGTTCCTCGTCAGGTAGATAGTTGACCAACAGCTCGCCACCCGAGCGGTCGACGGCCAACAGCGTATCTCTGAGCATTGCCTCATACAAGTCGGCGGCAGCCTGCTCGCTCAGCGGCGTTGTTTCGGCCAGTTTCGGCAGCACCAGTCCCGGACGCGGCGGCCGTGCGAGGACGGCGAGTACAGTCATACCCGAGAATTGGGCGGCGGCGTCTTGAACGCGATGATACAACCCGAGTGTGGTCGACGGTGGTCGACGGTGGTCGACCAGTGGGCGTCGATCCACTCCTTGTTTGGCGGCAGTAGCCACCCCCTACGATTCGGTAGTCGGTCGCTATCGCTGGCGTGTTATCGCCTCTGTCGACCCTTCGTCTGCCGATAGTCCCGCGAAAAGACGCTTTCCATGAGATGCTCGATGAACGCCTCGCTGTCGGCGTCGGTTTGGTCTTCGAGCGCGAGCATTGGGATGAGTTCGAACCCACGACCCCGGATTGTGGTGGCGTGTTCGGTCTCGATATCGAAGCTTTCGGGTTTGCGCGTGGTGTACTCCATGGCGAGTGATTCGAGGACACGCTGGCCGATTGGGACGATGATCTGGGGGTTGATCATCCGGATTTCGGCGTTGAGATACGGCTCGCAGGTGTCGATTTCCGCGTTGGTGGGTCGACGCTCCGGGTCTCGACACCGCGTCAGATACGTACAAAAGGCGTTCTGCATGTCGGGTTCGGCGGCCTCAGGGTCGGAGCGAACAAAGCCCAACTCGCCGAGAATCCACTGGAGTCGACGACCCGGTTCGTCGCCGGTAAACGGAATCCCGCGTTCGTCGGCTCCCTCGTGGGGTCGTTCGGCGACGAAGAGAAACTCGCCGCCGACATCGCCGTAGCCATGCACGACGTTCGTGCGGTTCTCGCAGAGTCCACAGTTGGTACACTGCTCGTCCATGCCGAATGGATTCTCGGGGTCGGGCTGGTGTGCGTCCACATGCCTTCCTCGGGAGCCGAAAATAAAACGCTACGGTTGACAGCCGGTTGAGTTATATCCCGATGAGGACAGTCGCTTGCTCGGCCCCCTCGGCGAACTCCTCGAGTTCGGGGCCATACACGGTGACCACGTACAGCAGCGCGAGCAGAATCGAGTTGTACAGCCCGTGGATAAGCGCGACAACAGTCAGATTCTCGGTGTACTCGTAGATCGCACCGAAGATGAGCGACCCGCCGAACAGTGCAACTAACGATGCGGCAACCGACGCCACACCGGCACCACCGAACCCGTGGGCCGGAATATGAATCAGCGCGAAAATCACGCTCGCAATCACAATGGCCGCGACAGCCCCGAACGACTCGCGCAGTCGACGCTGAATCACACCCCGATACAGCAGCTCCTCGAAGGGGCCGACGATGAGAAACATCAGCGGTATCAGATACAGATACAGCCGCGGATCGATATCGCCCAGTCCACCAAGGGCGTGCTCGGAGGGTTCGACACCCAAAAGCAGGCTCAGCTGTGAGATGATCACCGTCACGAAGATGACGACGAACGGCGCGACGACGATGATCCCAGTCTCGACGAGCGAGGGCTTGCGGATCGGGACGTAGTCGATGCCGCGGCCTGTATACCACAGATACAGAGCCGACAGCCCACCCATTCCGACGACCTGTCCGATGAACAGCTCTAGGCTGATCAGCGCGAATGGGGCCTCCGGAATCGGAACCCCCAGCCACTGACCCCCCAGTAACAGCGGCAACAAAATAGCCAGCGAGACAAGGGTCGCACCGAATCCGAGACCGGTAGCGATGCCGGCAGTTCGGAGTTTCTCACGCGTCGACGTCTCCTCGGAGGTCGGTGTGAACTCGGCGTCCGGCCCACCAGGTGGCGATGTCGTCGAGTCGGGATCAAGCGTCGGGGCTGGTTTGTCGTCCGGATCGTCGACTGACTCGTCGTTCGTGTCTCCGAGTGGCGAATCGTCGACTGCATCCTCGTCCGGCGGGTCGTCGTCCGGTGCGGTCATTCGTGAGAACCCTCCGCAGCCGGATGCCGATCGAGGAGGGGAGACAGCAAAAACCTACGCGGGTGATACATATCCACACATAGCTCTGCGACGAGGAAAAGTCCCCTGTTTCACAACAGGAAGGTGTCGCCGCGGCGGTCTGTCGGTTTGGCGCGCTGGGCACACGCCGCGCAGAATCCGAGTTCGCCATCGAAACACATCCGGCAGACGACTGCCTCACAGCGACCACACTCGATCAACTCGGTTGGTCGACCGCAGTACGTACACTCCATACCTCGTAGTTGGCCCCGAGCTATGTCAACCTAGCTCAGAGCCAGCCGGCGACGACAGCAACCCAGCCGACTGTCACAAGCAGCCCGAGACCGAACAGTCCGGAGTTCGCCACTGTGCTGTTGGCGTTTGCCAGCGACACTGAAAACGTCCGGCCCGAAAGCGGCCACAGATACGGCACCCCCGCAGGCGTGAGCGTATCGCCGATCAGATGGGCGAGGACAGTCAGCGCGCCGACAGCGAAACCGAACGTCGACAGCGAGAGACTGCTCGAAACAACCGTCTCGGCGGCCGTCCCGACCCCCCATCCCACGCCGCCGACGAGTGCGGCAAACACCAGCGAGTGGGTCGGCCCCCGGTGTTCGAGTAGTGGGAGTCGGTGGTCGACATCCGGCAGCATCGAAAACCAGACCATCACGAAGCCGCCGACGACCGCGAGTTCCGGCAGGCCACGGACGGCCAGCGAATAGCCCACTGGCCCGAACACAAGCAGCGAGACGCCGAGATGGCCCTTTTTGAACATACGGGTGGGTGGCTTCCAGTCAGGAAAAACGGTTCGACTTCTTGAGGCTCCGCACGCCGACGCCGACCCGGCTGCTGTCGTGTGGTATCGGTCGACGTGCGAGCCGCCCGCACGATGCTACTATTTAACCGTGCGGGGTACATACTACAACCGTGTCTGAAAACTCAGGGAGGAAAAACCTCCGCATGCCGAACGATGATGAGATGTTTGCAGTCGTGACCGATATGCTCGGCGGTGGCCGAGTGCGACTCCGGTGTAACGACGGCAAGGAACGAATGGGCCGGATTCCCGGTCGAATGCGGTTCCGCACGTGGATCAACGAGGACGACGTCGTCCTTATCGAGCCGTGGGACTGGCAGGACGAAAAGGCGGACGTCGAGTGGCGATACGACAGCCAGGACGCCGCCCAGCTGCGCGACGAAGGCCACATCAACTAACTCGCTTTTATTACTGCGACAACTGTGAGGACTGACCAGTAGTAGCAACCACCCGGCGTTCAGTCGGTCGACCGCGTCGTCGTCTGAATCGCCCCTGAGCCGTTTTTCGAGGCGACCGTTCTGTTCAGTGTGGCCGTCGACGGGCTAGGGTTTTCCTCGGCGTTCTTGATTGCTTCCTCGATTGGGGGGAATGAGAGGGTGACAATCGAGCCGTGTGTCTCTTTGGTCTCGATTCTGAGCTCGCCGTCCATTCCCTCGACGATCCATTTGACGAGCCACAGCCCCAGCCCGCTGATGTGTTCGAGCGGGGTTTCGACGCCAGCGGTGATCACGCGCCGTTCGGCCTCCGGAATACCCGAGCCGTTGTCGCTGACCGTCAGCTCGATTCGCCCCGACTTTTCGTTGTGGCGGGTGATAACCTCGACTTTCGGCGTTGGTCTGTCGTTGTGCTCGACCGCGTTCTCGATGAGGTTGGCGACCGCCGAGCGGATGAGCGTATCACCCCAGATCGAGACGTCTTCGAGCCGGGTGCGGACCGAGGCATCCGGATACGCCTCGTGGACTGTCTGGACTTCCTCGCGGACCATCCGAGCGAGTTCGATTCGCTGGAACTCACGGTCGCGGCCGTGGAGCCGTTGGTCGATTTTACGGACTTTCTCGCCGAGTCCCACGAGATAGCTGGCCTTTTCTTCGATCGTCTCGGCGTGGCGAACACGGTCGTCATCAAGCATGTCGACCAGGATCTCGGCGTGGCCGACGACGACGTTCATATCGTTTCTGAGGTCGTGTCTGAGCACCCGGTTCATCACGCGCCGACGCTGTTGGTGGCGGTACCGCTCGGTAATGTCGCGTGTCGTGACGATCACGCCATCGGTTGTCGGCGTCGACTCGCTTCCCCGGACCGTTGTCTCGACCATCCGCCAGTCGTCGTCACCCGTTTTGAGCCGGTACTGCGAGTGGGCGACCTCGTCGGTGCCGACGACGGCCTCGATATCGCCAGCAATCGAATCGGTGTCGTCGGCATGGAACAGTGTGGTGACATCCCGATCGACGAGTTCGAGTTGTGTGTACGCCAGTTCGGTTTCGGCCGATGGGCTGGCATACGAGATGTCTCCGTCCGGCTCGACGATCAGGACGACATCGCTGGTGTGTTCGATCACGGCCTGCAGTTCGAGTTCGTGTTCCCGCTGGGTAGTTACATCCCGAAACACCAGCAGTTGCCCCTCGACGGCCGTCTCGACGGGGACGGGTTCGGTGCTCACAATGAACTGTGTGTCGCCGAGAATCAGCTCGACGCCCGAGGGATGGGGCCGAAGCTCGCCGGCACCACCGTCCGTCCGCGGCTCACTGCCGCCGTCGGGCCGGGTCGACAGCAGGTTTTCGGGCAGCTCGTCGTCGGTACAGAACGTCACGAGCTGCTCGCCGCAGGGCAGGACCGCCGAGGCATCGCGGCCGATCACCGGCTCCGGAAGCGACAGCTGCTGGCGGGCGGCAGTGTTGGCGAGCCGAATACGTTTCTCGTCGTCGATCAACACGACGCCGTCTTCCATCGTCGACAGCACGCGGTTGCGCGCGGTCGGCAGCATATCGAACAGTCGGTAGCGCGCGATCGCGCCGAGCAAGACGAGATTCGAAAGCACAAACAACAGCGGCGTCGAGCCAAGCGCGGCCGCAGACAGATCGAACACCTGTTCGATTGGCCCGACAAGCGGCACCGTTCCGACAAGCAGGATCGCCAACAGCTGGGGATGGTAGGCCGGATCGGTGTCGCCGAGCGTTCGAACCAGCAACAACAGTGCGGCGTTCGCCAGCAAGAACAGATACACCAGATGGAACACGAACAGCGGTCCAACAGTCGGGACGATGCTCTCGTATCCCGCAATAAGGCCGACCGTCTCGCCGGTGAGAAACAGGCCGTGGGAGGCGGTTGTTGCCGCTGCGGCCAGCATCACTGCCGGCTCGATCGCCAACAGCCCGAGCGTCGACCGGCCGAGCAGCTCCTCGTGGCCGGTGTAGGCAAGCACGAACACGAACCACAGCGTCACGTACGGAATCCCGCCGAGCCACATCACCGCCAGCGCGTGATAGCTGTAGGCCGGCTCAACGGCGAGATAGGCCCCAAAGCCACCGGCCCAGACCGCTCCCGCAAGCAGCGTGCTTATAAACGAATAGCGCAACAGTCGTGACTGCGAGTGACACCGCCAGTAGCCAACGCCCGCCACAACCACCGACAACAGTCCCGAAAGAATAGCAAGCTCGAACACCGGGAGCGTTGTATACATAGATTAGGCGTCTCCCTTGGTGATACTCCGGTTATGTATTATTAATTTGTTGGTTTAAATTATCGGCAGTGAGAATCGCCAACAGCGTCAGACGACTGCTGGTCACGCCATTTATACCGACGCCAGACATGGATACCGCTAATGCGCCTGCGCCGCCTGGTCCGCGGCCGGATCGACTGGCCCGAACTGGAGACTGTGGTCCGAACGATTGCCGAGCGATACGACCGCGATGCGGTTCGCGTCCGGTTTCTGGAGGCCGACAACTGGCTCTCAACGCCGATGGTCGTCGACGAAGACCTGTTCATCAAGGTGATCAGCAAACAGAACACGATGGTCCACGCGCTGTTTACCACGGGCCGAAACATCGGCGCGTTTTCCAGCGGCACCGAGGGCTTTTTCGAATCCTTCCAGACGCCCTACGAGATGGCGCGCCACGAGCTGGAGGCAACCGAACGAATGCGGGAGATCGGTGTCAACGCACCCGAACCAGTCGAGGCGTTCGAGGTCGGCGAGTACGGCGTCGTCGTCTTGGAGTACCTGCCGGAGTTCCGCCCGCTTGACGAGCTGGCCGACGCCGAAACCGAGCTGGCCGCCGAGCTGTTCGCCTCGCTGTCGAGGCTCCACAAGGCGGGGTTGGCCCACGGCGATCTGCGGGCCGAAAACGTGCTGATTCTCGATGAGGAGCTGTACTTTATTGATGCCACGAACGTCCGCACCGAGGGCCAACAGTCGATTCAGTCCTACGACGTGGCCTGTGGGCTGGCCGCGCTCGAACCGCTGATCGGCGCGCGTGCGGCCGTCGAGGCTGCCCTGAAGCACTACTCGGTTGCCGAACTGCTGGACGCGCTGGACTTTCTGAGCTTCGTCCGCATTCGGCCGGACCACGAGTTCGATTCGGCAAGCCTCACAAGCGAGATCGAAAAACAGGCCAGCGACGCCCGACGGCCCTGACCGGCCGCGCGGCTGTCGACGCTGAACGCGCTTAAAAACGGGTGAAAGGGTCAGTGCCCCCACACGACCCCTTCGCGCAGAGCGTACTGTGATACACAGTCCCCCATCTCTGCATGTTCGTCTACGAAACGCCACAGCAAAAAACAGTTTGATTTCCGAACGTAATTATTGAATCACTGACAGCACAGCTCGCCTTGACCGCCGATACAGTGTGGTACTGTATAACAAACATATTTGGCCGTACCGTCCCTACTGTCGGCTATGTCCCACGACTCCGAGGCCGTCGACGGCCACTACATCGCCGGCGAGTGGGTCGCCCCAAGCGGTGAGCCGTTTCTAAGTGAGAACCCCGCAACCGGCGAGACGTTGGGGCGGTTCGGGCGGGCGACAGGCGAGGATGTCGACCGGGCAATCGACGCGGCCGAGGCGGCGTTCGCCGAGTGGCGTGGGTTGTCGCACGTCGACCGCGCCGAATACCTCTGGGAGATCTACCACGAACTGCGGGATCGAACCGACGAGTTGGGTGAGGTCGTCACCCGAGAGTGCGGCAAGGAGATCAACGAGGGCCGGGCGGACGTGGTCGAAGCAGCCCACATGGTCGAGTGGGCCGCCGGCGACGCCCGCCACCCGAAGGGCGATGTCGTCCCCAGCGAGATCGCCGCCAAAGACGCCTACATGCGCCGCAAACCTCGGGGTGTCGTCGGCTGCATCACACCCTGGAACTTCCCCGTGGCGATCCCGTTTTGGCAGATGGCAGTCGCGCTCGTCGAGGGCAACACGGTCGTCTGGAAGCCCGCCGAACAGACGCCGCGCTGCGGGAAGCTCGTCGCCGAGATGTTCGACGCAACGGACATCCCCGACGGCGTGTTCAACATGGTCCAAGGGTTCGGCGACGCCGGAGCCGCCATCGTTGCCCACGAGTCGGTCGACACCGTCGTCTTCACCGGCTCGGCGGCGGTCGGCCACGAGATCGCCGAGCAGGTGGCAAGCCAGCCCGGCACGCGGGCGGCCTGCGAGATGGGTGGGAAAAACGCCGTCGTCATCACCGCCAACGCCGACATCGAGACCGCAGTCCAGTCGGCAGTGCTTTCGAGTTTCAAGACGACGGGCCAGCGGTGTGTCTCCAGCGAGCGGCTGATTGTTCACGAAGACGTGTATGAGGAGTTCAAACAGCGGTTCGTCGACGCCGCTCGCCGCATCTCGGTCGGCGATCCCCTCGATGAGTCGACGTTCATGGGGCCGTTAATCGAGGCCGAACACAAACGAAAAGTCACCGAATACAACGACCTCGCGCGCGAGGAGGGCTACAACGTGCTGGTCGACCGAACCGAACTTGAGGCCGCCGAAATCCCCGAGGGCCACGAGGCCGGCCACTGGGTCGGCCCCTTCGTCTACGAGGCCGACCCCGACGCCGAGCTGCGGTGTACCAGCGAGGAAGTATTTGGCCCCCACGTCGCCCTGCTGCCGTACAGCGGCGACATCGAGCAGGCCGTCGAGATCCAGAACGATACAGCGTACGGGCTGGCGGGTGCGATTATCTCCGAGGACTACCGCGAGATCAACTACTACCGCGATCACGCCGAGTTAGGGTTGGCCTACGGCAATCTGCCCTGCATCGGCGCGGAGGTCCAACTCCCGTTCGGTGGCGTCAAGAAATCAGGGAACGGCTACCCTTCGGCCAGAGAGATCATCGAGGCAGTCACCGATCGGACGGCCTGGACGCTGAACAACGCCGAGGAAATCGAGTTGGCACAGGGACTGTCTGCGGATCTCAAA
>Ga0207421_10004981_pt1 | contig 15088 bp, 26 predicted proteins | sample SodLakKL_010_SED_4_FD_187542 | JGI IMG/M metagenome (GOLD analysis project Ga0207421, IMG submission 187542) | Alkaline sediment microbial communities from Lake Tanatar, Kulunda Steppe, Russia - 8KL_010_SED (SPAdes) (version 2) | ecosystem: Environmental > Aquatic > Non-marine Saline and...
GAAGATCGTGACGTTTTTTACATGTTGGAAGACGCGGGTCTTTTGACAACTGAAAGAGAGGAAACCACACTATACGATGGAAGAGAGTGGAGGATACATTACTGGCTTTTCGAAAAAGAGAAGATAATAGAGAAAATAAGATCCGCTTCAAAACGAAAAGAAGAAAAAAGTGAAGAACAAAATATCTATGATGAAGTTCCAGATGGTGTGTGGTCTTCTAGAGGATGATGGAATTTTCGATAGTAAACTGATAAATTTATGCCGTGAGTTTTTTTGCGTTAAAAAAGAATCGATGGGCCCGCCGAAATTTGAATTCGGGTACCGGCGTCCCGAACGCCGAAGGATCGACCAAGCTACCCCACGGGCCCGAAGCGATTCAGGAACTACAATGAGGTGTCAGATAAAAAACTTACTGAATTTCGAGTTCGGAACCTTTGATGGGCTCTACATCGATTTCTTCAAATATCGAATCTAGCAGTTCTCCAAGATCTTTCTCAGTGAAGAAAAGATGTGAATCACAACTACAATCGGAGCAGCCGAAATCCCACACGCGCGTGAATTTATTATCTAACATCTGAGCTAATTCGCATTCTTTATCGCTTCCTAATTCAAAGGCAAGGACTTCTTTTATCTCTGCCTCCTCTAAAAAGTAATCTATATGCCAATGCTTTTTCTTTTGAGAACTCATATGTCTAGCAACTCTCGCTTCAAGGCTGTTTTGAGCAGAACCAATATAAATATAATTACCTCTTTGGAACATAACATCTCCTAAAGAACCAACTTCTTTTATCATCTCCTTTTCTAAACCGATGATCAGTAAGTATATACCTTTCATGATTCTCTTACAAATATCCCAAGGATTAAAAACTTGTTACTTTTAGTAATAATTACCTATTCTCAACGGTATAGAAGGCTGAGACCGTTACATTTAAATACGAAAGGTCTGTAATGACCCATTACATCGTCTGTTGACCAGACGTGAAAGGGCAATCCAGTTAGGATCCCTATATTAACACGTCACGGTCGATGGACCAGGATGCCTTTCCAAATGATCCATGGAGCTCTGCTCTAGGACAGGAAGTCGTAACTGCTGTTGGAAGTAGGGCTTTATTATGGATTTAAAGGATAATATCCTGGCGATTGACTTGGTCAACTAATATCGAGGTGTAGATATGGTAGAGACACATCATCCAAGAAGAGGTTCGATGGGATATTCGCCCCGAAAACGCGCTAAAAGCATGGTTCCAAAGGTAAGATCATGGCCAGAATGGAATGGAGAGCCTAAAATACAGGGTTTCCCTGGATACAAAGCGGGCATGAGTCACGCATTTGTAGTCGATTACAGAAAATCAAGTACAACATCTGGCCAGGAAGTCAGGATACCAATAACGATAGTTGAGGTTCCGTCAATAGAGGTCTGCGGTCTCCGATTTTATGAAGAAACCAACGAAGGTTTGAGAACGATGGGAGAAGTGTGGGCTAGCGAAGTAAATGACTCGATCAAAAGAAGACTGCCCATCCCTGATCATTACGATACCGATGAGATGTGGGAGAAGATAGATAAAGACCTTGTTGACGATGTTAGAGCTATTATAAACACACAGCCTGAAAAAGTATCTGGAATCCCCAGTAAGACTCCCGAGATAATGGAATTAAGGATAGGCGGAGGGACGATACCCGAGAGGATAGATAAAGGTGAAGACATTCTGGGTGAAGAGATAAGATATGAAGACTTCTGCGAAGCGGGAAGGATGATAGACGTTTCCGCTATCACAAAAGGCAAAGGTTTTCAGGGACATGTAAAAAGATGGGGTGTTAAACTCCTTCAACATAAAAACAGTAAATCCGTTAGAAATGTAGGTAATACGGGTGTTTTCAGACCTGGTTATACTAGACCCACCGTCCCTCAAGCTGGACAGATGGGATATCACCAAAGGACCGAATTCAACAAACGTGTCCTCAAAGTCGGTGAGGACGGAGAAGAGGTGACGCCGGAAGGTGGATTCATAAACTACGGCGTTATCGAGAATAACTACGTTATCTTACACGGCTCCATACCAGGACCTTCAAAGAGATTAGTGGTCATGAGAGATGGAGTCAGAGATGAAAAATATGAAGTTCATGAACCGAACCTGACTTATATATCTACAGAATCAAGTCAAGGGGGTTAAGTGAATGCAGGCAAAAATATACAGTTTAGAAGGAGAAAAGAAAGACGAGATGGAGCTTCCTCCTATCTTTAAGGAGGAAATACGCCCCGACATCATAAAGAGAGCTGTTGAGGCTTCAGAAGCGAACAAAAAGCAGCCTTATGGCCCATCACCAGAAGCGGGGATGAGACATGCGACCGAGATGCAGGGTGTCGGTCAAGGTATGGCTAGAGTTCAGAGGCTGACTCAATATGGTGGAGCTAGAGCAGCCGAGAGTCCTCAAACCCGAGGGGGTAGAAGAGCTCATCCGCCTAAACCTGAAAAACAGATCGAAAAGAAACTGAACAAACAGATGAAATCTAAATCTAGAAGATCCGCTTTAGCCGCGGTTACCGACCTCGATATGGTGAAGGACAGAGGACACGAGATAGATGATGATTCTCTAGAATTTCCGATAATCGTGGAAGAAGGTATAGAGGATCTCGAAAAAACAAAGGAAGCGGTCGACCTCTTAGAAAAACTTGGCGTCTATTCTGACGTCATTAGAGCTAAAGAAGGTAAAAAGATCAGAGCGGGTAAAGGAAAGATGCGGGACAGAAAATATCGCCGGCCAAAAAGTATATTGGTCGTTATGAGCGAAGGCGCTACAGGTAGAAGGGCCTTTTCTAATCTCCCAGGAGTCACCGTAAGGAGTCCAGAAAACTTGAATATCGAAGATCTAGCTCCAGGTGGAACTATGGGCAGATTGACCCTGTTCAGCACTAAAGCTATAGATGGATTGGAGGATTGGTAATCTATGTCTGAATACGAATCACCTCACAAAATAGTGTTTCATCCTTACGTCACTGAGAAAACGATGATGGAGATGGAAGAGGAAAACAAACTCGAATTCGTAGTCGACCTCGAAGCTAATAAAAAACAGATAGCGAATGCGATAGAAGAATTGTTCGAAGTCGATGTAGAAAATGTCAATACTAGAATAGATAAAAATGGCAAAAGAGCTATAGTCAAGTTTACAGAAGAATATTCAGCTGAAGAAATAGGAATGAGAATAGGGGTGTTCTAAATGGGTAAAAGGATCATAACTCAGAGAAGAGGAAAAGGATCTTCCACTTATCGATCGCCTAGTCACAGGCATCTAGCTACACCTGGTTATCCTAAAAGTCAAGAGACGACAGGAGAAGTTTTAGATATACATCACGCTCCAGGTAGAACCGCTCCATTAGCCGAAGTTAAGTTCGAGAACGGAGAGACCTCTTTCGTTATAGCAAATCACGGTCTATGGGTTGGAGAAAAGATAGATGTAGGCCCTGATGCCAAGATCGAAAAAGGCAATGTTTTACCTTTGAGTCATATCCCTGTAGGTACGTTTGTTTACAACATAGAGATGGAACCTCTTGACGGAGGAAAACTTGTGAAGAGCGCAGGAACGAGCGCCACAATTATAGCTCAAGATAGAAGAGAGACCGTACTAAAATTACCATCGGACGATTTCAAAAGAGTAGACAACAGGTGTAGAGCCACTATCGGTATAGTCGCTGGTGGAGGACACACCGAGCAGCCGATCGCTAAAGCTGGAAAGAAGGCTAAAAGTCTACGGAGTAAAGCTAAACGGGCTAAGAGGGTTAGAGGTATAGCGATGAACGCGGTAGATCATCCCCACGGTGGCGGTGACCATCAGCACGTCGGCGTACCTTCTACAGTCTCATCCAACGCTCCACCCGGCAGAAAGGTCGGTAGATTATCGTCTAAAAAGAAAAAGAAAGATAAGAAGAAGAAAAAAGAGAGGTGATGAATTATGGCGGATGATAGAATATCACGAGATCAACGAGAATTCACTTATCGCGGACATACTCTTGACGAACTCAAAAATATGTCACTAGATGAGTTGAAGGAAGTACTTCCATCGAGAGCGAGAAGAACGCTGAAAAGAGGTCTAAATGAAGAAGAAAAGAGACTTCTTGAAAAGGTAGAGAAAAAAGACAAGGATGTTTATCGAACGCACAGACGTGAGATGATAATACTTCCTGAATTTGTGGGTAAAAAATTCGCTATACATGATGGAAAAGAGTTCAAATCGATCAAGATAGAACCTGAGATGATAGGTCATTACCTCGGAGAGTTCGCCCTCACTAGGAAGAAAGTCGAACATTCAGGACCAGGTATCGGAGCGACTCGTTCTTCGAAATATATACCACTCAAATGAGGTGATAAGATATGGGATATACTATGGATCCAGATCCAGAGAAAACGGCAAAGGCATACGGAAGTGAGCTTCAAATATCTCCCAAAGAGTCGGCCGAGGTCTGTGATATGCTGAGAGGAAAAGATGTCGATAAAGCTCTAAACATCCTCGACCAAGTGATAGCAGGGGAGAGAGCGGTACCCTACAATAAGCACAATAAAAGGATAGCACATCAAAAAGGGGTAGGTCCAGGAGGTTATCCTAAAAAGGTGTGTAAGATGATGAAGGCGAAGATAGAAGAGTGTCGTTCCAATGCTGAAGATAAGGGTTTAGATTCAGATAATTTAAGGATCAAGGTGTTATCCGCCCATAAAGGCAGTCCCATAGAGGGACGTAGACCCAGAGCCATGGGCAGGAGCACGCCACATGATACCAAAACGACAAATTTAGAAGTGATTTTGGAGGAAAAGGAGGCATAATAGTGGCCAGAGAAAGAAAATTTATTGAAGAGAAGATGGATCGCGTTATACTGAAGGAATTCCTTCAGAAGCAAACCGAAAGAGCAGGATATGGTGGAGCTGATATCTCAAGGACTCCTATGGGAACTAGAATCACTCTCTACACCGAAAGACCTGCTTTAGTTATAGGAAGAAAAGGTAAAAGAATACGCGAGATAACTGAAGATATCAAGGAAAAATTTGACTTTGACAATCCACAGATCGAAGTTCAAGAGGTCGAAAGACCACAACTGAACGCCCAGATCATGGCGGAGAAATTGGCCTCATCTTTGGAGAGAGGTTGGTATTTCAGAAGAGCTGGGCATTCTACAGTCAGAAAGATCATGGACGCGGGAGCTAAAGGCTGCCAAGTTATACTATCAGGTAAGGTCAGCGGACCAAGACATCGTGTTGAAAAATTCCAAGACGGTCATATAAAATACTGCGGTGAAGAAAGGAAAAAATGGATGGAAGAGGGTTTCGCACAGGCAAAATTGAAGCTCGGTATAATAGGTGTGACTGTTAAGATCATGGATCCAAATGCTAAATTACCCGACGAGATCGAGATAAAGCCACCTGAAAGTAAAAAGGAAGAAAGTGAAGAAGAAGATGAGCAGGAAGAAAAGGAAGAGGCTTTAGAAGAGGAAAAAGACACAGAAGAGACACAACAGGAAGAAGAAGAGAAAGAAAAGGAAGAAGATGAAGTCGACGAGATGGAGATAGAAGAGGAGGTGGAGTGATATGCCTCTGCTAAAGACCGAAGAGATCAGAGATATGGATCCTGAAGAAAGAGAAGAAAAACTTTATGAGTTGAGAGACGAGTTGCTTCACGAAGAGGGGGTAGCAGCTATGGGTGGAGCTCCGGAAAGTCCCGGAAGGATCAGAGCTATTAAGAAAAATATCGCTAGGATATTGACTGTGATGAATGAAGAAAATAATGAATCAAAAGGAGGAAATTGATGGCAGAAGAAGTGTGTCCGACTTGCGGGTTGCCTAAAGAGATATGCATTTGCGAAGACATAGCTAGAGAGCAGCAGGAGATAGAGATATTCACTGATCAAAGACGTTACGGCAAGAAAGTCACGATCGTTGATGGTATAGACACTAGTGACATCGACATCAGTGAACTGGCTTCAGAATTGAAGACAAAATGTGCTGCAGGTGGTACGACCAAGAAAGGCAGGATAGAACTACAAGGAGATCATATAGAAACGGTCAAGAAATATCTTGAAGAGAAGGGATTTCCAGTGGAGGTCAGATGAACATGGCGAAAGAAATAGTGTACACCTTTGAATTCATCGGTTCTGAACTTGAAGTTGCCGACTCATGCCACGAGGGATATCTAGGTATGAAAGGTAAAGTCATAGATGAAACAAAAAAAACTTTCGTTATAAGTGTAGATGGAAAAGAAAAAACGATACCAAAAAAAGGCACTCGTTTCAAGTTGACCATCGATGGTCGTAAAAACGATCTAGATGGTAACAGACTAACATTTCGTCCGGAAAATAGGATAAAGAAATTAGGTTGATGATATCATGGCAAAGAATGAAGCGCGAGATATAGGCGTAGAAGTGACGCCCCCAAAAGAGAGCTGTGATGATGATAACTGTCCCTTCCACGGAACGCTCTCGGTAAGAGGAAGGGTCATGAGGGGGATCGTTGAATCTGCCCAAACGGAAAGATCTGTTATAATACGAAAAGATCATTTCAACTATATTCCCAAATATGAAAGGTACGAAAAAAGGAAGAGCCATTATCCAAGTCATCTTCCCCCGTGCATAGAAGTGGAGGAAGGGGACGAGGTAAAGATAATGGAATGTAGGCCTATCAGTAAGAACAAATCTTATGTAGTCATAGAAAAGGGTGAAAGGGAATGAAAGGAGTAGCTGGCACTCAGACCAAAGGACTTTCAGTCGGAAGTGAACTCCGCTGTATAGATAATACTGGAGCAAAGGTCGTAAGAGTGGTCTCCGTCGTGAACTATCACGGGGTCCACAGGCGATATCCTAGAGCTGGGATAGGGGACCAAGTCGTGGTCTCGGTTGTAAAAGGTACTCCAGAGATGAAAAGAGAGCTCACTAGAGCAGTTATAGTACGCCAAAAACGACCGTTCAGGAGATCGGACGGTGTGATGGTCGAATTCGAAGATAATGCGGTGGTTCTCACACAGGAAGATGGTGAAACTAAAGGATCTGAGATCAAAGGTCCTGTGGCGAGAGAAGCCGCGGAAAGATGGCCTAGAGTCGGAGCTACAGCATCCATGATAATGTGAGGTGAGAATAGATGAGTAAAAAAACAAGAAAGCAGAGAAAAAGACGGGAAAACGCACCCAAACACGAGAAAAGAAAGATGATGTCTTCCATGCTTTCCGAAGAACTTAAAAAGAAGTATGGGACCAATAGTGTCCCTATAAAAGAAGGGGATGAAGTGGAAGTGATGAGAGGTAACTTTAAAGGTCATATAGATTCAGTTGCGGAAGTCGATAGAAGAAATGAAAAGGTCTTCATCGAAGATGTTACAGTAGAAAAAGCGGACGAGTCAAAAGAGCCCTTTGGAGTTCACCCTTCAAATCTCAAGATCACTGATCTGGATCTATCCGATCCTTGGAGAAGAGAAAAGATCGAAAGTATAAAGGAGGAGGATAAAGAATGAGCCGACATAATAAGCGTTATAACGCACCTACCGAAAAATGGGGCATTCCTACTAAAGAATCATTTTGGGCTCCTACACCGAGTCCGGGTCCGCATTCAGCCGATAGGAGTATCCCGCTCATAGTCGTATTGAGAGATATTTTGAGATACACCGAGACTTCTAAAGAAGCTGAGAGCGTACTCTCAGAGAGAAAAGTCAAGGTGGACGGTAAAGTTAGAACTGACAAGAACTTGCCCGTCGGTCTGATGGATGTTATCTCGATCCCCTCATTATCGGAAGATTATAGAGTCCTATTCGATCAAAAGGGAAAATTCAGACTATTACCTATAGATAAAGCTCAAGCTGAATGGAAATTGGTCAAGATAATTGATAAAACAACCTTGAAGGGAGGCATAACGCAGTATAACCTACATGACGGGAGTAATATCAGGTTAGATGACGGAAGCGAGTACAAGACCAAGGACGTTTTGAAAATCCAACTGCCTACTCGTAAGATACTCGAATCTTACGAATTCAGCGAGGGAAAAATGGCGCTAGTAACCGGTGGTAATCATATAGGTGAAATAGATACGGTAAAGGAATACGAGGTTATCAGAGGTTCGCAGCCAAATTTCGTTCGTTTCGAATCCGGTATAACTACCGTAGAGGATTACGTTTTTATCATAGGAAAAGACAAACCAGTAATCGAGATCCCAGAGGTGGGTATAATATGAATCATGACAATCCTATGAGAAAACCGCGCTTGATCAAATGCGTAGTAAATATAGGCGTAGGTGAAGGGGGAGAAAAACTCAGGAAGGCCTTAAATGTATTGGAGATGTTGACAGACCAACAGCCCGTCGAGACAACTGCGAAGACGACCAATGCCGAATTCGGTATAAGAGAAGGACAGCCTCTTGGTTGTAAAGTGACACTACGGAAGAAGAAGGCCTACGACTTTCTTAAAAAGGCTTTCTGGGTCAAAGAGCATCGACTGCCTTCCAGCAGTTTCGATGATAACGGTAATCTTAATTTTGGCATAAGAGATTATACTGACTTTGAAGAAGCCACCTATGATCCAAATATAGGAGTTTTCGGAATGGATATATCAGTGGAGATAGACAGGAACGGTCAGCGAATCAAACATAGAAGAAAACAACCTAAAAGTATTCCTGAGGAACACAAGATGACGAAAGAAGAAGCGATCGATTTCATGGAAAGCGCTTTCGATCTGGAGGTGTATGAATCATGAGCGAAGAAGAAGGACTTAAACCAGAGAAAGACTACGGCAGGAAAGAAGGCTGCAGACGCTGCGGCAGAAAGCGCGGAATAATTAGACGATACGGTCTCCACGTTTGTAGACAGTGTTTCCGGGAGATCGCTGAGGATCTTGGTTTCAAAAAACACTCGTGAGGTGAAAAAATATGAAACATGACCCATTGAATGACGCGTTATCAAAGATAAACAACGCAGAAAGGAACGGAAAATTAGAATGCCAGATCAAACCCGCGTCCAAACTCATCGGACGTGTACTCAGAGTGATGCAGGAGAATGGCTACCTTAAAAGATTTGAATATGTAGAAGATGGAAGAGGGGGTACTTACAACGTTGTCTTGAACGGCAGCATTAACAAGTGTAAGGTAATAAAACCTCGATGGTCGGTCAAAAATACCGATATCGAGAACTATGAATCTAGATACCTTCCCGCTCAAGGTTTCGGTGTTCTGATATTGACAACAAACAGAGGAGTGATGGATCATTCTGAGGCCAAGAGCGAAGGAGCAGGAGGAAAGTTATTGGCTTATGTTTACTGAGGGATTATCATGGCAATTGAATTGATAGCGGAAGAAAGGATAGATTTGCCCGAAGACGTTTCGGTTGAAAGGACCAAAGATGAGTTGAAGATATCTGGAGAAAACGGTGAAGTTGTAAAAAATTTCTCTCATCCTACGATAAAATTAGAGATCACGGATGATGAGATCATCTTGAAGGTGGATAAACCCAGTAAGAAAGAGAGAGCCCAATTAGGCACTTTCAGGTCTCATATAGAGAACATGGTAAAGGGTGCTCAAGAAGATTTTGTTTACAAGCTAAAGATAATATATTCTCACTTTCCCATGGAAGTAACTGCTGAGCAGAGTAAGGTGGTCATCAAAAACTTCGTCGGAGAGAACAAACCTCGAGAAGCAAAGATCATCGGCTCGACTGAAGCTAAGATCGATGGGAACGAAATCACGGTTAAAGGACCTGATAAAGAAGCCGTTGCTCAGACAGCCGCCAATATCGAGTCCGCTACGAAGATATCTAAGGCGGATCCTAGAGTCTTCCAAGATGGAATTTACATAACTGAAAAGGCAGGTAAGTCCCTGATTTAGAAGGTGATCAAGATGGCAGAAGATGAGGATTACGAAGTTAAGAAAAAACCCGAACTGGACGAGGAAACGAAAAAGATGTTGAAGGAGAGAAAAAAGTTGAAAGAAAGAAGGCCTTCCTTCAATCATCAAGAGTGGTTCTATCGTCCCAAGATAGATAAAGGCACCTGGAGAAAACCGCGCGGTCTACACTCACAGGCTAGACAGAACAAGAAGTATAGACCATCTAATGTTGGTATCGGTTATAGATCACCAGAAAAAGTGAGGGGACTTCATCCTTCTGGATTTGAAGAAGTTCTCGTTCATAACACATCTGATCTAGAAGATATCGATCCCGATAAAGAAGCGGTTAGGATAGCTCACAGTGTGGGTATGAGGAAAAGGCTGAAGATCGAAGACGAGGCTGAGGAAAAAGATATAAGAGTCCTCAATCCAACATCATAATGGTGATCTCATGGATGTTAAATATCAAAAAAGGTTGGCTGCAGAAATCCTCGATTGCGGAAAAGATCGTGTCTGGATGGACGACACTATGTTGGACGAAGTCATAGAAGCGATCACAAGAGAGGAAGTCAGAGAACTGATAAACAGAGGCGTGATACAAAAGAAACCTAAAGAAGGTAACTCTAGAGGAAGGATAAACTACAAGAAAGGACAGAAAAAGAAGGGTAGGAGGAAAGGTTACGGTAAGAGAAAAGGTACTAAGAATGCTCGGGAATCTTCTAAAGATAGTTGGAAGAAAAGGATACGATCTATGCGCAGAGAGTTGAAAAAGATGAGAGACGACGGATTGATCGATAAATCGATTTACCGAGAATTTTATAGAAGGTCCAAAGGTGGAGCTTTTGAGGACACCGCAGATATGGTGCTCCATCTGAAGATGGAAGATCATATAGATGAAAGTTACGATATCAAAGGAGTGAATGAAGATGGCTGAAGGTTCAAGGTACAGGATGCCACTTAGGAGAAGAAAAGAAGGTAAAACGGATTACAGACAGAGATTAAGATTGCTTAAATCAAGAAAAATTAGAGCGGTTGTTAGACCATCCAACAAGCATATAAGAGTCCAGTTCATCAGATATGATAGGAACGGAGATAAAGTCGAAGCATCGGCTTCTAGCGAGAACATAGCTGACAAAGGATGGGAAGGTCACGGAGCGAATATGCCCGCGGCCTATTTAGTCGGTTACTTAGCCGGTAAAAAAGCCCTAGATAAAGGGATAGATGAGGCAGTTCTTGATATCGGTTTGGATCATCCTGAAGAAGGTGGAAGGCTGTTCTCAGCTTTGAACGGTATTTTAGATGCGGGTGTTTCAGTACCACATGATCCAGATATTCTTCCCGATGAAGGAAGGATCAAAGGCGAACATATAGGAGATCAAACCAAAGAATTGTTTGAAGAAGTTAAATCTGAATTGGAGGAATTATGATGAATGGATGGGAACCGAAAACAAGACTGGGTAGAAAAGTGAAACGTGGTGAGATCACTAGCATGGAAGATGCTCTTGCTTCTAGACTTCCGATCAAAGAACCCGAGATCATCGATGCCTTGTTTCCAGAATTGGATGATGATGTTCTCGATGTGAATATGGTCCAGAGGATGACTGATTCAGGTAGAAGAGTAAGATTCACTGTCACCACCGTCATTGGCAACAATAACGGATACGTAGGAGTCGGAACAGCTAAAGGTAAAGAAGTAGGACCTACTATCAGAAAATGTATGGACAATGCAAAGTTGAACATGGTTAGGATCAGAAGAGGATGTGGTTCATGGGAATGCGGCTGCGGTGATCCTCATACTGTTCCATTTGAGGTCACAGGTCAAGCCGGATCAGTGAAGATAGTTTTGAAGCCCGCACCTTCGGGTATCGGTCTAGCCGTTGGAGACACTGCAAAATCCATATTGGAAAGAGCTGGTATAAAAGACGTATGGGGCTTCTCTAAAGGAAAAACTAGGACTACCGTGAATTATGCACTCGCGGTATTCAACGCTATGAAAAAGACCTCTGAGATGAGGGTCAGAAAGGATCAAGCAAAAGATCTAGGGATTGTCGAGGGGATATATCAAGAAGAGACATCTCAGCAGGAGGGATGATAATGGCTTACGCTGTAGTAAGATTGAAAAGTTCAAGGAAAAAAAGACAGGATTTAAAAGACACGCTTGAGATGTTGAGACTTAATTCAGTCAATCACTGTACCGTAATACCTGAAGAGCCCACATACGAGGGGATGCTGAATAAAGTAAAAGACATGGTTACTTGGGGTGAGATAGACATAGAAACGATGGTACAGTTATTGAGTAATAAGTCCGATATGGATAAAGATGAACTCGAAGAAAAGATTAGCGAAAAGACTTCCTATGACAAAATAGATCAGTTCGCTATAGCTGTCACTTCCGATAAGATAAAGTTGGACGATATAGACGGCATGGACAGAGTTTTCAGACTACATCCGCCTGAAGGAGGTTACAGAAGTACCAAAAAATCTTTTAACATGGGTGGAGCATTAGGTTATCGTGGAAGCGAAATAAACTCACTGATACTAAAGATGTTAGGTCCTGAGAGCAATCAGGAAGGCTGATATGCATGGGTAAAAAGAAAAAGAAGAAAAACAGAGGATCACGATCACACGGTCGAGGTACGAAGAAAGGAAGAGGTGCAGGAGAAAGAGGGGGTAGAGGTAAAGCTGGCCTCGGAAAGCACAAATGGAAATCTCTCGTAAAAGAAGATCCTGATTATTTTGGTCCGAAGGGATTCACTCGACCTCAGCATCTGATAGAAGAGAAAGAAGTGATAAACATCTACCAGGTAGAAGAGATGTTGGATCAATTGATAGAACTCGGTTACGCTACTGAGAAGGATTCAGGATACGAGATCGATCTTGAAAAAGCTGGATTCGATAAATTGTTGAGCAGAGGGAAACCAACTAAAGAGATGAAGATAAATATACCTGATTCGAGTGAGAGAGCAAAGCAGAAAATAGAAGAAGCTGGAGGAGAATTGAGCTATAACTCATAAATGTGATCCGTATGGCAGAAGAGGAAAAAAGTCGGCTTTATAAGCTGAAACCTATCATAGACCGTATGCCCGCGGTCAAACAACCCGAAGGCCACGTTCATTTCCGTAGAAAGATGGTGTGGCTTATACTTATTTTAGTGCTCTATTTCGTCATGACAAATGTCATGATATACGGATTGAGTGAAGAAGCTTCTCTTGATCTTTTCGAGCAGTTCAGAGCGATATTTGCAGGGGAGATGGGTTCTATCGTACATCTGGGTATAATGCCCATCGTTAATGCTTCTATTATCATGCAGCTTTTCCAGGGTGCTGAGATCGTAGACTTGGATATGAAAGATCCAGACGATAAAGCCGTGTTCCAGAATACACAGAAGTTCCTAGTGATAATAATGCTGCTGATACAGGCTATACCACAGGTTTACGGATATCTGGTTCCTGCAGATGCCTTCGTAGCAACATTAGGTACTTATTTCGCAGGGCAGGGATTATTGGTTGCACGTATACTGATAATACTTCAATTGTTCATCGGAGGATACTTCCTCTTCTTGATGGATGAAGTTGTCTCCAAGTGGGGTATCGGAAGCGGTATAAGTCTGTTCATTGTCGCGGGTGTAGCCCAGGGATTATTTACTGGACTTTTCAATTGGGAATCCGCTCCTGGTATGCAAGAGGGGATCCCAGCAGGAACTATCCCTAGAACGATATACACATTCCGGCATTACTCATCCGCAGAACTTATGCAGGGTGAATTAGAAGGTCTTATAATCGGACCACCTAATCCTGTCATGGGATTGATCTTTACGATATTAATATTATTGATAGTTGCATATATACAAGGGAGCAGGATAGAACTTCCTTTAGCCCATGGAAGAGCGAGAGGAGCTAGAGGAAGGTATCCGATCAAATTGATTTACGCTTCTGTTATTCCTATCATTTTAGCCCACGCGCTTTTAGCTAACATAAATCTGTTTTCCATGTTATTCTACACCAATCCAACCTTTCAGAATTTTCCATTATTAGGCGGCCAAGATTGGCTCGGAGTTTTCCAAGAAGGTTCTACAGAACCTATAAGTGGAGCCGTTTGGTATCTCAATGCGCCAGAGGGTATACAGGGTTGGCTTCTACCGTTGATCTCAGAAAGGTACGAAGGTGCTTTATCTCCAGAGGGCGTAGAGTGGGCGCATTCCAGACTAGCTGTTATCGCTAGAGTGATAGGACACATGTTATTCATGGCTATCACTTGTGTATTATTCTCTAAGTTCTGGGTAGAAACGACCAATATGGACGCAGAATCGGTAGCTGACCAAATACAGGACAGCGGAATGCAGATACCCGGTTTCAGAAGAGATCCAAGAGTTTTGAGAAGAGTCTTGAAGAGATACATCCCTACAGTAACGATATTCAGCGGCCTCTTCATAGGTGTCGTTGGAGCCGGATCGGACTTACTAGGTTCAGTAGGTGGAGCTACTGGTATCAGCTTGTTCCTAGCTGTTTCCATACTTACGGAATTGTACGAGCAGATAGGCAAGGAACAGATGATGGAAATGCATCCGATGCTGAGGGATTTCTTTGGAAATCAGTGAATATTTAAGAGGTGTTGTATTATCACCGAAGACGAAGAGATAATAAAAAAACTAGATAAGAGACTAGCCGAGGGTGAAATCTCGGAAGATCTCTACAACGAAATCGTCTCTAGATATAAGAACGAAGAGGACGATGTCTCGGAAGAGGAATTAGAAGAGATCGTAGAGGAAAAGATCGAAGAAGAGACGGTAGAAGAGGAAGAAAGTGAAGAGGAGGAAGAAGATACTGAGAGTGAGGAGGAAGCACAAGAATCATCTTCTACGAAACCGATCTTCAGTTTGAAAAGATTCATCTACATATTCTTCGGTCTGATGGCCGTTTTGATAATGTTCCAGCCCGATCTGAGGAACGATCTAGGAGAGGCCTTGGGAACAGTACTCTATCCCGTCATAGGCTTCGAAGGACAATATCCGATCTTGACTTTGATGCTCGCTGGTAGTATAATGATAACTTTCTCCACACTGATCAGAGATCGCATGATGGATTGGGTGGAGATGGCAGAGAGCCAAAAGATAAGCAGCAAATTCAGAAAAGAACTGATGGAAGCCAAGAGATCTAATAAACAGAGTAAAGTGAAGAAGCTTGAGAAAAGACAGGAAGAGATGAACGAGATGTCGATGAAAAGTTTCAAACCACAGCTCAAATCCATGGC
>Ga0207421_10004983_pt1 | contig 15084 bp, 7 predicted proteins | sample SodLakKL_010_SED_4_FD_187542 | JGI IMG/M metagenome (GOLD analysis project Ga0207421, IMG submission 187542) | Alkaline sediment microbial communities from Lake Tanatar, Kulunda Steppe, Russia - 8KL_010_SED (SPAdes) (version 2) | ecosystem: Environmental > Aquatic > Non-marine Saline and...
TTCCAACGCGACCGGCAGAACCTGCCCGTTCGCCATTGACATAAACTTCCATACCCCCGTATATCCGGCCCCACAGCGCAACTTCTTTGTTGTACATGGTTGAGTCAATCCGGATAACTCCAGCAAACCATCCGATTCCATCCCACTCTTCGGGAACCTGCCCCGGCCACATCGCTAGCTTGACCGGAGTCCATTCACCTGAAAACGTGCTGTCTGCGGCTAGAGCAGGGGCATCACCGGGATGATAAAACCATCCTTCGTTATCAAACAGAGGAAATACGGCAGGATGTTCTAGCTGGGATTCTTGAATGGTAATAACAGGAGGTACATCTGTGCCCTGAAAGGTGTTTAACAGGGATAGTACTGCAACAATAGCGACGTATAAGCTATACATAACTTTCCTTAGCGCATCTAATACAGTTGTTGTTAGTTATTTGAATGTACATTTAATTTTTGAAGAAATATTTTCCAAAATTCATTTTCCCAATATTTAAAGCTCCAAATCAAACCGGACTATCCACTATTATAGCTTTATAACTGCGTTTGCTATATGTTTTTTTATGATTGCGACTTTTTATCCACGATTCGATAACAGGATCATTCCGATCAATATCTTTTTCACACAGTATTTCAGAGATAGCCGAACGATCCTGTTTAGCGACATAAAAACGGTGGCCAATGCAGGTTTGTATCCATCGGACATGCACGTGTCCAGTTCCGTTTTAAATTCAGAAGGAGAAATGGCTTTCAATGATTTTGTGTCATGCTTTCAGAGTAATAATGAATGTTGAACCTGATCCCGAAGTTGAATTGACCGACAATTCTCCCCCATGGGCTTTAATAATATCATTGGTAATACTCAGCCCTAAGCCTGTGCCTTGAGTCCCTTTCTTGGTCGTAAAAAACGGCTGCAGGATTTTGTCTTTGATGTCGTCGGAGATACCGGGGCCGTTGTCTCCGATTTCGATGGATATGTGTTTGTTAACAGATTTGGTGCGAACATGTAGCTTAGGGCTTTGAGTCACATCCCGCATAGCATCAAACGCATTGTTGCACAGGTTTAAAATTACCCGTGAAAAATCTTCTGTGATCAGGGGAATGTCCCGAATTGAGTCATCCAGGTCCAGGTTGATTTCCACACTCAGGGCTTTTTTTCCAGCACGCATTCCGTGGTAGGCGAGGTTCACGTATTCCTTCACAACGGCGTTGAGGTCGGAAGGCTCCATTTTACCCGATCCGCCCCGGCTGTGCAAAAGCATTGATTTCACTATGCCATCGGCGCGGGTACCGTGTTCCAGAATCTTGGTGAGGTTGGCTTCGATGTCGGTGAGGGTTTCGTAAATGGCGGCTATGTTTTTGCTGTCGCTTTGAGAAGAAGCAGTCAATTGCGTCTCTACAAGGGCCAGGTCTTCCCGGATTTCTTCAATCATTTCAATTGAAACCTCTGAAAAGTTATTTACGAAATTCAGCGGGTTTTTGATCTCGTGAGCAATGCCGGCCGTGAGCTGACCCAGGCTTGCAAGCTTTTCCTGCTGTACAAGCTGCTCCTGTGCTGCCTGAAGCTCGCTCAGAGCAGATCGAAGCTTGTCGTACGATTCAGCATTTTGCATAGCCACGCCCACGTTTGCGGCAATTGTGGTGAGTAACCTCAAGTCGTTTTCCGAAAACCGATTGGTCTGCTCTTTGCTCTGAACGCTTATAACGCCGATCGATTTTTCTCCGGCCAGGATAGGTACACCCAGATAGGATTCTACCATTTCACCCTTTTTTTCAGCTTTTATTTCATCGTAGGCCTTATCCAGATCATGGTTTATGAGCAGAGGTTTCTGATTAAGAATTATTTTTTCGGTGATGCCGTTGCCAAATGGTCTCGATTTAGAATTATCACCATAGAAATATGGGAAATGAAGCATATTCGACTTGCGATCGTAGGTAGCCAGATAAACTATATCCGCATTGAAAGTTTCGCGCATTTGGTCGCCCACTAAACTGATTAACGCATCAAGCTCCAGCTGCGAAACCATAGCCCGGCTGATGTTATTTACCGTTTGCAGCTCAGCAGCCCGCTGTTCAGTTTCTGCGAGAAGGCGGGTGGTTTCATTAAACAAGCGGGCATTTTCTATTGCTACGCTCATGCTGTTGGTGAGGGTAGTGATTAACTGTAAATCGCTTTCTGAAAATGCGTTTTCTTCTTCCACATTTTGAAGACTAACGGAGCCTACAACAGTGTCTCCAACAATCATAGGGACAAAGATGGCAGATTTTGGAGCCAGCCCTTTTGTTGTGGGAGTATCTCCATGTTCTACAGCAAACGCTTCGAAATCGGTATTGATCAGAAGGTGCTTTTTAGTCTTAATGAGTATTTCGGTGGCAAAAATGAAGGGCTGTGGAGCCACATCAATCACTTCATCTCTTTCGACGGCATAATGCCATGTTTCAATTTTGTTCACATGGTCGAAAGTTCGGATAACCATAGTTTGTGTGTTTAATACCGCACAAATCTTTTCTCCTACCAGTTTGTAGATGGTCGCCATATCCATTTCCCGGACCAGGCCGTCCTGCACGCTGTTAATCACCGCCAGTTCGGCATTCCGCTGTTCGGTTTCGTTAAACAGGCGGGCGTTTTCCAGGGCAACGCTCATACTGTTAACCAGCGTGCCAAGCAGGCTAACATCCGAATCGTTGAAGGCGTGTTCACGATCCAGGTTTTGCAGGGTGATGTATCCAAATACAGTATCACCGGCTGTCATCGGAACATACAGGGCAGACTTGGTGGCCTTGGTGCCTTCGGCTACCGTGGGCTCCTCGCCGGTTAATTCTCTCCAGGCATCGTCTGCATTTTCATTGATCAGAATCAAATCTCCCGTGTCTATGAGGCGTTTACGGAGATTGTCTATGGGGCGGGGTGCGATTTTATGGAGCTGATCATCTTCAAACAAATGCTGAAAATGCTCGGTGTTATTTTCATGATTAAAAGTACAGATGCCAACAACCTGAGCATCAAACAAATCCCGGATTTTTTCTCCGACCAGATCATAGATACCCTGCATGTTCATTTCGGCCACCAGTCCACGCTGCACGCTGTTGATTACCGCAAGTTCCGCATTACGCTGTTCGGTTTCGTTAAACAGACGGGCGTTTTCCAGGGCCACACTCATGCTGTTTGCGAGCGTGCTTAGTAATCGTACATCTGAATCCGGAAAAGCATGTTCGTGATCCAGGTTTTGAAGACTCACATAACCCCGCACATCATCACCAATAACCATGGGCACAAATAAGACCGATTTTGGTAACCGTGTACCGGGTACTGTGTTTTTACCCTCGCCTGTAATTCTGTAAATGGCGTTATCGGCATCTTCATTTACGAGCAGGAGTCTTTTATTTTGAATGAGCCACTTGCGGATTTTATCGTAAGGCCGGGCCTCCGGATAGAATCGTGCGCCATCTTCGTAATAATACTGAAAACATTCGGTGCCTTTTTCATGATCAAATGTAGCAATTGAAGCAACCTGCGCATCAAAAAGGTCCCGGATTCGATCTCCTACCAGATCATAAATACCCTGCATATCCATTTCAGCCACAAGCCCTTGCTGCACGCTGTTTATTACCGCAAGCTCCGCGTTACGTTGTTCGGTTTCGTTAAACAGGCGGGCATTTTCCAGGGCCACACTCATGCTGTTGGCCAATGTATTAAGCAGGCGCACATCTGAGTCGCTGAAAGCATGTTCGTGGTCGAGATTTTGCAGGCTTACACAGCCCCGTACATTATCATCCACAACGAGGGGCACAAACACAAGCGATTTTGGCAAACGGGTTCCGGGCACGGTGTCTTTGCCTTCCCCGGTAATTTTGAAGATTGTCTCATCGGCATCTTCATTTACGAGCAGCATTTTCTTGTTTTCTATCAGCCATACCCTTATCGGGGTCAACGGGCGGGATTCCGGAAACAGCCTTTCGCCGTCTTCAAACAGGTATTGAAAGTGCTCCTGTTCCGTATCTAAATCGAATGTATAGATGCCTGTAACCTGTGCATCAAATAACTCCCGTAGCTTTTCACCAATCAACTCGTAGATTTCACCCATCTCTTTTTTAACCAGCAGCGCCTGTTGCACACTGTTAATCATGGTAAGCTCTGCCTCGCGCTGCTGGAGCTTAGCAGCGATTTCTGAATCATTTTCTTTGTTCATACATGCATTTGCTAAGAAAGATTGTTGATGATCCCTGTGTTTTAAAAAATATGGTGATGTACTGCGTGGCAAATCTGATATCTGAACTGCAGCTCTGCTGCATATTTGACTGCAGATTACAGACCATACGCTGGATGCAGTATTAAGTGCAAAAGATTCATTATATATAAAGTAAACTAATTAAACACTAAGTTTATCCCGAAGTTGAAAAAGAATTGGCCCGGCTTTTATGTCGGGCAGCATTCAACAGATACTTTTTAGTGGGGGATATGCGTGTGTCTACCCGCTGTTGAGCCTTATAACTGCGTTTGCTAAATGCTTTGAATGATTACGACTTTTCATCCACGATTCGATAACAGGATCATTTCGATGCATCATAACCAAAGACGAGCCAATTGATGCGCCAGATTCATCTTTAAAAGGGTTAAATGCTGAGTCTGGTTCTTCAGTTTTTGGCCCCTGTAACAGTAAGTCAATCTTACCGCTCTCCAACAGACGACATGCAACGGCCTTATCAGTTGAAATAAGTATCTGGACGTCTGGTTCAAACAGGGCTTTCAAGTCGTCAGAGATTTCCATTAAAAGCTGATGAGAGCAGCAGTAGACTAAAATGGTTTTCTTCCTTGAGGTATTCCGGGCAGGGGAGTTGTCAGTAATCAGTTCTGCTTCAAGACGCACATATTCGGAAGGCATTGTATTCTCATCACTATCCTGTAGGGGTGGGGTTGTACGATTCTTTTCAGGCATGGGCACGACTCGTTCTAATGTTTAGCAAAATGGTGCATGTATAAATCTAATCCAGCTTTAGGAAAAGCTGTTATCCCTGTGTCGCAATCTTTTGATTCGAGGTCTATATCTCGCTTACGATTATAACAAAACTCAATTCATGAAAGATTTTTCTCTGCCTGTTTATAAAAAATCCTTGTTTTATGTTTGGGTTATGCGCGTGGTTTAATGGGAAGACTTATTACGAAGGCAGCGCCACCGAGTTCAGATTCGTCGATCTCGAGCTTGCCGTTGTGGATTTGAGTAATGAAATCGTAGCTAAGGCTCAATCCCAGACCAGTGCCTTCGCCTGTAGGCTTGGTGGTAAAAAAAGGTTCAAATATTCTCTCTTTAATGTCATCTGGAATGCCGGGGCCGTTATCTGATACTCTGATTTCAACATAACCATCAGTTTGGCGGCTTGTAATTTTTAGCTGCGGTTGGAAATCTCCGTCTGTTTTCTTTTTATGATTCCATACAGAATCGATTGCGTTTTCAATAATATTTTGAAGCACCTGGCCAACCTTTTGTGGTATGATATTCACTGTAGAAACCGAAGGATCCAGATCGCTTTTTACCAAAACATCAAGGCTCTTGTTTTGTGATTTTTTCCCCTGATAGGCTAATTCCGTATATGCTTTAATGAGCTTATTGATTTGGTATTCCTCAAATTCACCTTGTCCGCCCCGGGAGTGCTGCATCATTGAGCGAACGATGGAATCGGCCCGCTTGCCGTGTTCATCTATCTTCTGTGTGTTGAATGAAAGGCTTTTCATGATGTAATCGATTTCATCCTGATCGTTCATAGCCAGGGCTGTTTTTAACTCATCAACCAGTTCTCTCGACACTTCCGAAAAGTTATTAATAAAGTTGAGGGGATTCTTGATTTCATGAGCAATACCCGTTGAAAGACGGCCAAGCGAAGCCATTTTTTCAGCCTGTATGAGACGGTGCTGCGTTGATTTAAGCTCATGGTAGGCAACCTCCAGCTCGCGGGCTTTTTCAAGTTCGGCAGCTTTCAGATCATTTTCAGCCTGAAGGGCTTTAGCCTGGGCTTCGGCAGCCTTCGATTTGGCAATTGCTGTTTCGGCTTTGAGCTCTGTTTCACGCAGATGAGCAGCTTCGCGTTCCTGTTTGAGCAATCTGGCCGTTTGGAATTTGTCGACTACAAATATTCCAAATGCTAGAATTACAAAGTAAATCAGGAAAGCCCACCAGGTTAACAGGGCAGGAGGAGCTACGTAAAAATCATAGAAAATAGGCTCTGTGGAAGCTACTCCGCTTTCGTTTATGGCCTGGACTTCAAACCTGTAGCGTTTGGGAAGAAAAAAAGCGGATAAGTTTGTGAAGTTTACTCTGGTATCTGTCTTCAGAGGCGACCACTCATCATTAAAACCGAGTAGCCTTGTTTGGTAACGCACCTGGCGTTCGTTACCAAAACTTAGTGCTGCATATTCAAAGGTGTATTCGTTGCGTTCGCCCTGTATTTTTTCTGATATAACGTTCGTGAACTTAAGCCTTGGTGGAATTTTATTTATTAAATCCACGTCCGGATTATAGATGGAAATTCCGCGAGCTGTACCAAAATAAAGGTTTCCTGAAGGGTCGAAATGAACCGAACCGTAAAACCACACTTCGTTATCGACAAGGCCGTCCTGGCGCGTTACGTTACGCACTACTTCATACGTTTCGGGGTTGATTTCTGCGAGCCCCTGATTGGTACCAACCCACAGCATTCCTGAAACCGGTGATACTGCAAAACTTACCGCATTGCTTGCACGGAGGCCTTCGCTGGCGGTAATAAGATGTTTGATGTCGGTTGTGCCTTGCTCAAGCACGGCTAATCCTGATGGTGTTCCTACCCACATATTCCCGTTATACCACAGCATCTTTTCAATTTGATTGGACGGAGCCCCGTTTTCGGTAGACCACCAGGGTTCGAACAGAATTGAATGGTCATCCCTGGATTGATCTCTTTTAAGCGTTTCGGCTGTTATCGGCTCGGTGCTTCGGTAAATCCCTCGGTCTCTTGTTCCTACCCATAAATAATGATCGCCATCAAAAGCAACGGTATGAAAAATTGCAACCGGCAGACCTGTTGAGCCATCCAGGGTATACAGCCTTTCATTTACGACTGCATAGACCGCCTGGTATGCGGGGAACCAAATGCTCTCAATAGCGGAATCGCTGTCTGAATATTCCTTTATCATCAACTTCTCGACAGCAAGGATACTGGCAGCCGGATAAGTAGATAAGATTGCACTTGAGCCAAACACGGTTATTTCATTACTCGATGTAGCATCCTCAAGGGGAGTGGTATCCGTAAATGAAATGCTGTTGAGTCCACGTGCAGTGCCAATCCAGACCCTTCCGGACTGATCATAAATAAGTCCGTTTACCCAGTTACCTGTTAAGCCAGACTCCAGCTGTATAAACTCTGATTCAAACTGATCGTTTATGCAGGCTACCCCGCCTTCAGAGGTGCCGCCCCAAATGCTGCATGGAGTTGTATGGTCCAGAGATGAAAGTACGGAGTTAACGGAAGGTGATGGAAGTATAGGCTTTTCGCCTGCAAGTGAGTTGGCTGTAAGGTTTTTAAACGCCTTATAGTTATACCTTAGCTTGGATACCCCTCCGGATTGTGCAATCCAGATGTTATTTTCGCGATCCTGGAAAACGTTATAAATAACCTGAGCAAGGAGACCGTTGGCGCGGCTGTAGGTTGCCAAAATGTTACCGCTTTCTGAATCCACATTTTGAAGCCCTGATCCCTCACTTGAGATCCACAGCGTGCCATCCGAGGCAGCCGCTATATTGGGAATATTACTGCTTGAAGTTGAGTTAATGTAGATAAACTCAGCCTGTTCATCCTCTTCCTTCAGGCGCCAAACCTTACCACCTTGCTCCCCGCCCCAAAGTGTTCCGTTCGGGCTTTCAAACAGAGTGTTAATATTTACAGAAGAATCCGAGTTAAGCACTTCTTTAAAACCTTCATCTGTATACTGTAACAGACTTCCGCCTAGCAGGGAAATCCATACGGATCCATCATTTCTTGCCAGAAGGGATCTTACAGCAACAGGCCCATCCGCGCCGTTAACAGCTGTGGAAAGCGTGTCTGCATGCAGCTCATTTTCGGATGTGAAACTGTAGCGGACCACACCAAGGCTTTGGGTGCCTACCCAAATACGGCCTTCGTTATCAACATCCACCTTATTGTGATTTACGGCTACATTTACGAGCTCAGTATCGCCAAACTGGCGTGTAAACCGAACTTTTTCTCCGATTCCATAACTTTCGAGAGGTTTTTCTGAAGCCACGAGACCAGCGTTAGAACTAACCCAAAGTCTTCCGGTGGCATCTTCATTAAGATCCCAAACGTACAAATCGGATAAACCATCCTCCAGCCCGAAAATCTTCATATTTACACCATCGTATCTAACGATACCAGACGAGTAAACTGAAAACCACATGTAGCCAAGTTTATCCTGGTAAACCCGGGTAATTTCTGCGGAGGGAAGAGGGTTTACTTCATTTTCGGGAGTATAGTGAGTGAAGGGGAGAACTTGTCCCCCCGACACACACGGTAATAACAGGATTAATGTAACTGCAGATAAAAAAAACTGTTTCATAAGTATATCGTACCCAAAGTTACATTCGGTCTTATTAATTGCCTATTCCGCCGCCACCCGTTCCGGACCTGTTAAATGAAGTTAACAAGTTTGATGTGCTTTTTTCGTCACTATTTAGATAAGTACTATCAGTTGACGTTGATTCAAAGATGTAGCTGTTTTTTAGCAATCCATTAAGCTCAGTTCCACCTGTCTCGGCAGCAGCGGCAGCAGCACCGGTTTTAAGGATTAAAAGATTAAACTCATCTGCATCAAAGTCGGGAGTTCCTACCGCACCGTTTCCACTTACAACATTAAGCTTGGCCGCAAGAAGTTCGGATTTGAGTATATCCAGCGGAGAGCTTGGGTTACGGCCATTCAGTTTAATGGTAAGCAGATCAATTGCTTCACTTATTTTATTACTTCCAAAGTTAAAAGTAAAGGTTAAATCTAACTGCTCAATTTCAGTGAGGATATGCAGCAGCTGGGTTTGGGTGAAATCTGTTTGTCTACCCCTTGTGGAGAAGAAAAGCTCGTTTCTCCAATATTCGGGTTCTTTTGTATTGAGCAAGATGGCACCTTCTGTGCCGGGATTCTCAAACTTGTCAATAATTCCCTGGGTATCAGGTGTAAAGCCGAAGTTTTTATTATGGACATTAGCATTTCCAATTACAACGTTTAAACCACCCAACCCTTCTGATACAATGTATGTGAATGCCAGTAATTCATTATTGTCATTTGCATTTTCGGGTGTTTCAGAAGGCACTTCCAGTTTAAAAGTTTTGTCATCACCACCAGTAAATACTTCGAATGTATAAGAACCGTCTGCTGCGGTTACTACAGACCCGGTGCTGTTGCCCTCATTATCAGATACATAGATAGTAACATTCCCAATACCGGCTTCTCCGGCGCTTCGTGTTTGGTTACCATCCTCATCTACATAAACAAAACCGGAGATAGAGTAGATGCCTTTACAGGGACCCGGAATTTGTTTGGTTACATCTGTGCCGGTTCCGCTGCTCTGTATGGTTGCGTCAGTCATGCCGGTAGCTACCTTACCAGCATAGGTAACGGAGTAATCGCGGCTTTGACCTGATCCAATGGAGCTTGTCCACCGGATTTCGGTTTCGGTTACACTGTTTGCTAATGGTGTATGCCCGGCAAATTTACCAGCTGCGCAGGAGGGTATTTCAAACGCCATGTAATTAAATCCGCTGGCACTGCTGCTTCTGTTTACGGTATACGAAAAAGTAGACGTATGAGCTTCCGGATCGTAGCTGTTACCGTTAAAGGTTATTGTAAAACCCTGGATAGTGACAGGGTCTGTATCGTTTACGCCTATAGCCGAGACTTCCGGAATAGAAATACTCGTAGTAGATGCCGATTCAGAAACGGGATTATAAGTGTCGGTGCATGCGCTTAGTACCAGCCCAAAAGCCAGTATCACAGTTAGGGAAAAGAAGCTTTTCTCCATTCCCTTTATTTTTTTTAAAATCAGGGTATTCATTTTGTAGGCCTTATTAGTTAGTTAGATTTCAAGCTGTTTTTCTGTCAGTAGACAAGGTGCTGTTTGGAAATTAAATAATAAGAGGCGGGCATTATTGTTTCTGTGTCGCAATCTTTTGTCGCTGTGTCCAACAGTAGGCGGATGTAGATGTAAATTGTCCTGTAGCTTGTTATACCAGGCTTAGAAGGTTTCTAAGACTTTGAATCGATGTACTCAGTAGGGGTCTTTTTGAATTGTGCCCGGAATGCCCTCGAAAAGTGAGCAAGGCTCTTAAAACCAGTTGAATAAGCTACTTCACTTACGGTGCCCGCCTTTTGTTTTAAAAGCTGGGCACCCAGCTCAAGCCTGATGCGACGTATCATGGCGCTGGGCGTTTCCCCGGTTAGCTTTACGAGGCGGCGGTGCAGGTTCGACCGGCTCTGCTTTAGCCTTAGCGCCAGGTCTTCTACTGTAAAGTTTTCCTCTGCGAGGTTTAGCTGTATTTCATGCTTAACCATGTCCAGGAAGGTATCGTCGACCGATTTTTTCTCGACAGTGTCGTGATGAATCTTTACTTTTATATCGGAAGCCCTTTCTTTTGAAAAATGATGCTTAAGTCTGTTTTGCTGGCTAAAAATACTATTTATCCGGGCTGCCAGCTCTTTGATATTAAAAGGCTTTGTGATGTAGTCGTTAGCACCAATATCCAGTCCCGCTAGTTTATCTTCGGCTTCGGCTCGCGCGGTAAGCAGAATAATGGGAATAAAACTTGTCTCAGGATTATTCCGGATATTTTTCAGCAATTCAATTCCATCTCCATCGGGCATCATCACATCAGATAAGATAAGGTCGGGCAGATTGGAGTCTACCTGTTTTAAGGCCTCTCTTCCGGATGCTGCTTCTATTACAATGTAGTCATCCTGGAGGTGTTGGCGTAAGTAGAGCCGAATCTCAGCATGATCGTCGACTACCAGGATTGTTTTTTGGAATGCTTCTTTAGCTTCGTTACTGTTATCCCCGCTATCATTAAAAACTGATGGCAGATGTTCGAGCTCGACCTCAGGAGAGTATAAAAGGTCCGTCTCTTCAGGAGCAAAAAACACGCTTCCAGCAGTAAGAACCAATGGGATTTTAACCGTGAAGGTGCTGCCTGTTCCGGGTATGCTTTTCACTTCAATGCTGCCGCCGTGGAGTTCAGTTAGTTCCTTAACAAGAGACAGCCCGATTCCTGTGCCTGGTTCCATTTCTGATTTCTGGACCTGGTAAAACCGATCAAACAATCTGGGGAGATGCTCCTCAGACATGCCGCGGCCGTTATCCTCTACAGTAATTACTGCATTTGCATCTTTTCTTTCCAGCTTTAGCGTTACGAATCCTCCCGAACTGGTAAATTTAAAGGCATTAGAAAGTAAATTAGCGATGATTTTATCGAAGTGGCCAGGATCAAACTCCAAAAAAACCGGATCTTTGGGAAAGTTGGTGCTGAATTCTATTCCTTTCTGGTCGGCCGCAATATTAAATGGTTCAGCAACAGTATGAAGGTAGCTGTTCAGATTTCCTGCCTGTTTATTAAGCTCAAACTTTCTGGCTTCCAGTCGAGCTAAGTCCATTAGCTGACCAACCAGCCGCAGTAGTCTTTTTGAGTTTCTAAGACTAAGTTCGACCTGTTGATGCACCTCGGGAGTCAATGAACCATAGCGGCCGTTTTTTAAATCTTTTAAGGGTCCGATGGTAAGCGTTAGGGGTGTCCGGAATTCGTGGCTGATATTTGCAAAGAAACGGTCTTTTTCCAGAGACACTTTTTTAAGCTGCTCAGCCTGTGCCTCGGTTACCTTCTTTTCTGATCTTAGCGCTTCGGTTCGCTCATCTACCAGCGTGGCGAGTTTTTTTTCTTTTCTTAGTAGCTGTCGTACGCGAACCTGGTACCCGCCGCCAATGAATAGTAACAGAAGAAGTATAATTATAGCCTGAAACCAGGCCGTTTCTATAAATGTGGGGGTGATGATTACGGACGCTATGGTTTGTTTCGTTTCTGAGTACTCACTATCGATATAGGCGACAACCCGGAACTCATACTCGCCGGCCGGCACGTTCGTATAAATAGCTTCGCGCCGGTTGATGGCATCAACCCAGTCCCGGTCAAAGCCAGCGAGCATGTATCGGAACCGGACTCTCTCCGGAGCTGTAAAGACCGGGGAGCTAAAGGTGATGCTGAAGCTTCTCTGATCAGGGCTAATAATGATTCCGCCATTGTCGTCTAAAAGGGAGGTGCCATCAGACACAGCAGACTCAATAACCACACCGGGCAGAGGGTGGCTGACACTTATTTCATCCGGATTAATAATCAGGATTTCTTCCTGTGTTGTAAACCACAGGCGACCGTCTTCGGTCTTCATTCCCGAGTTTTGGAATCCACCGTTGGCTTCCCTGTTGCGCATTCCGTCGCGTTCGGTATAGGCGGTGGAATAAATCCTGTTTCTGTGGCCATCAGCAAACTCCCGGAGGTCGGAAAAGTTTACCCAGAAAATGCCTCGGTTAGTGCTGAACCACATACGGCCGCTATTATCGGGCAGCATGGTGTGCAGGCCGTCATCATAAAGACCGTGAGAGCTGGTAATGATAACAATTTCGCCCGAAGAAGGATCAATTCTGTTAAGTCCCCTGTCTTCAGAAGCTACCCAGATGAAGCCGTACTCATCCTGAAACAGCCACCGTATATTGTTGCTCGATAATCCGTTTTTGATTCCATATTTATCAGAATTTCCGTCTTTAAACTTAACCACACCATCTCCGTTTGTGGCATACCAGATGGCTCCGTCGTCGGCTTCGAGAAAGAACCTCACCGGTAGGGAGCCTTCCTTTAAATCGACGGTAAATTCTCCGGATTCGTCACCCTTGAACCGTATCACCCCATTCAGTGTGCCCGACCACAGATTGAGCTCACGGTCCTCATATAAGGCATAGATGCTTTTCTCTTCTAATTCATCTATAAGCTGAAACGTATTGCAGCCTCCGTTAGCAGTTCTGTTTTCCGGCCGGCAGCGCTGATTTCCTACTATAAAAGACCCGTCTGAAAGCTCTATAAGAGCTGAAGTTGCGGCCCAGCCCCGGGGTGTTTTATACCGCTCCACATCACCCTGTATATCAATCCGGTTTAGCTCACCGAACATTTTGCCAATCCACAAACCGTTGTATGAGTCTGCGTAGATACCGTAGAAATTATTATCCGAGTGGTCGAAGGTGATGCTTTCAAAAAGCGAAAGGCGATAACGCATAAGACCGGATCTGTATGATGTAAACCAAAGGTTTTGTTCCAGATCACAATAAATGGACTCAACTTCCTGGGCGGCAACGAATTCGTGAACCCCGTTTTTGTATACTCTGTTTTTAGAAAATGACCATACGCTTCCATCCGGGCAGCTTGTGAGAGCGTTTCCGAAAATGGATGCAATGGGTGCATACTCGTCCGGGCTGGAGATGTCTATTTCAACTAGCTGGTCATTATCATCAATTTTCATTAAACCAAGCTGTGTCGAAACCAGGATTTGGCTGTCGGGTGTTTCGATAAAACTGAAGATCAGGGGGGCAAGGGTGTTCTGCATAGCGAGGTAATCCCGGCTGATTTCCACAGGCATATATAAGTCGTTTTCAATAAAACCGAGCTGCCATTCTCCCACCCATATTCGGCCTCGTTCATCCTCAATTAGTGTGGGACTTTGAACCGGTACTTCGATTACAATTGGTTCAGAATGGATATCACCATCGGGGAACCGGAACGCTTTTCCTGCATCAGAAACTATCCAAAGGTCATTTCCTTTACTGTAGAGAATATTGGTGATTATTAGCTCACCGAAAAGATCTGCTCTGGCAGGTGTGAGGTTTGCTCCGTCAAAAGAGTAGAGACCGCCTACCGATCCGACCCACGTGCCATCCGAAAACTTTTTAGGCGTAACAAAATGCTTTTGCCATTCATCAATAACGTCGAACCTTGTGAACACACCATTATCTACATGAATCAAATCTTCCTGTTCTGTTGTCAGCCAGAAGGTGTTTCCTTCCCCGCCCTGAATAAGCAATATTCTGTTCGACGGTAAATTCTCGGTATTACCCGAGTTGAACTCTACAAAACGTACGCCGTCAAACCGTATAAGGCCAGAAAAGGTAGCCAGCCATAAATATCCGTCGGGAGTCTGATAGACGTCGTTGATATTATTAACCGGCAATCCATTGTGCGTATTCCAGCTTTCGGATACATACTGTTTCTGCGCGGATGAAGCTAATGCGGTGATTTCTGAAACAGCATCAGAAGGGTAGGTTATGGAATCAACCGACTGGCCGGAGAGCATCGATAATCCGCCAATAATATGAATGAAACATAGAAAAACGCCGGTTTTGATCATTTTCGAGAATATGAGATTTAAAAGGTGCGGTTGAGTTCAGGTAGGGATGCACCGTCCTTTATTAATTACAGTCAGGTGTTTATTTAGGAATCTTTTCTGGCAATTTGCTCTATGGAAAAGAAGAGGTGCAGCTTCGTGGTTAAGGCAAACTTTATGGACACTAGGTCTAACTTAAAGTAAATAAAGTATTTATTACATACTTTATTTATTGAAAATTTTCTATACCTCTAAGCCATTCATGTTCAGGACGTTATAAAACTACTTTAAAGATCGCGCCATTTATGAAAAGGTGATATGCTGAACGAGTTTAACAGCGACCTGGAAATATTCAATCCATACCGAGCTGTCGATAAGTATGCTGTATGCACTCATCAGCTGCGGTCTCTGAGGGAATCGAGGTCGATATTAAGGTCCTACGGTTCTCTTTTTTGTGATTAATCGTTTTCGTTTCGAGCGATCTGTTTCGGCCTGAAGAGCATCTTTAATTAACTGACTTTTTCCAGTTGCACCGGTTGCCTTCATCGCTTCTCCAATAATCTCTTTGGGTATATCTAAGGTTGTTCTTATGAATCATTATATAGGTTATGGCTTGTATCTAAACAATATTCAAGGGTTTCGAAATGGTCAATATTATTCCC
>Ga0207421_10004984_pt1 | contig 15081 bp, 12 predicted proteins | sample SodLakKL_010_SED_4_FD_187542 | JGI IMG/M metagenome (GOLD analysis project Ga0207421, IMG submission 187542) | Alkaline sediment microbial communities from Lake Tanatar, Kulunda Steppe, Russia - 8KL_010_SED (SPAdes) (version 2) | ecosystem: Environmental > Aquatic > Non-marine Saline and...
CTCTTTTCGAAAATGATGAATGTTTTGTTAAACAATCACGCCGCCCTCACCTACTCAGTGATTACTGGCTTTTTACTGGGTTCCGTTGTTCATATTTTTCCTGATAGCCTCACGGTGAATACTTCAGTTATACTTAGCTACATCGTGATATTCTTAGGCGGTTTCAGTGTCGTCTTGTGGATGGGACGTGTAAAACGTTATGCCTAAAACACTCATACTTTTTGATTTTGACGGCACCATTGCGGACACAAAATCCATCGCTTTTAAGGCATATCAAGTTATCGCAAAGCATTATGGCATTGAAATGGAATCAGAAGCGCAAATGAACGCACTTAACCAGTTATCCATTAAAGACAGACTTAAAGCCTACAATGTTCCATTATATAAAGTGCCAACGCTAATAAAAAAATCTTCTGAGATCATGCACGAAACAATTCAGGAAGCGCAAATATTTGAAGGCATGGAGGCGTTACTTCGAACACTTAAAGCGAGAGGCCATACTATAGCAATTGTTTCATCAAACCGTAAGTCAATCATTGAAGCATTTTTAAACAGCCATCAACTGGACATATTTGATGCACTCATTGGGAAGGCACCAATGTTTAAAAAAGAAAAAAGCATCAAAAAAATGATGAAGCACTTTCACGCCAAAAAACATGAAACCATCTATATCGGAGACGAAGTTCGCGATATCGAGGCGTCTAAACGGCTGGGCATTGATGTTTTAGGGGTTGCATGGGGATATGATGCGCAATCACTTTTAAAAGCCAGTGCCCCAAATAATCTATTTGATACTGTCGATGATTTAACAAAATACTTGCTTACCCTGTAAAAATCACATCGTCATAGGGTCATAGGGTTAAGACATAGGTCACTAAAAATTCATTACGCTCTAAAGCAGCTATTGCCCATCAACGAACCATCGACCATAGAAGGCTTCATTTTTCATAATCACTTAAACGATACATGAACACAAAAAATCTCGTTGTCTACAAAGACAACGAGATTTAATAGTGAATACTAAAAAGTCATATTATGACGCGCCCATACCACCGTCGATACGGTATTGTACGCCATTAATAAAGGCAGCTTCATCGCTTGCCAGGAAAACAATTAAATTGGCAACATCTTCATTGGTTGCATATCTACCAAGCGGAATGCCCGCTTCCAGACTTTCTTTCGCCGCAGCACCCTGACCGGGCGCAAACCCTTCTTCAAGCGAGCGCATCATCCGGTTGTCAACCGGTGAAGGATGGATACTGTTCACACGGATGCCTTTTGGCCCACCTTCCAGTGCGCCTGTTTTGGTTAGCCCACTGACCGCATGTTTTGAGGCAATATATGGCGCAACGTTCGCGCTGCCCCTAAGCCCCGCAACAGAAGAAACGTTTAAAATGACGCTGCCTTTTTTCATATGTTTAAAGGCATATTTCATGCCATAAAAGACACCATCAACGTTAACTTTCATAACATTGTGATAATCTTCGGTGGCTTGGTCTTCAAACGGCTTCACTTTACCTTCATAACCGGCATTGTTTATTAAAATGTCGACACTTCCAAACGCATCCAGTGCGGTGTTGAACATTGATTGTATGTCTGTTTCTTTGGTTACATTGACTAAAAACGTCTTAAGTCTCCCGCCGTGGTCCGTTGCTTGTTCCATAGCTTTTAAATTGTCACTGTCAATGTCTGTTGCGAGTACATTGGCACCTTTGGACAGAAACTTTTTAACCGTTTCACCGCCAATGCCGCCGGTTGCACCAGTAATAATCACTGTTTTTGATTCAAAATTCATTTAATCACTTCTCCCCTTTTAAATTTGTAATACAAGTTTATTGTACTATATATTAGTAAAATTTTCAAGGCCTTTTAATGTTTCAAAAAAGCACGTTCCACTTGGGAAACGTGCTTTTTGATGAGATAAGTGAACATCAAATGGTCAGTAGTTAGTGATTAACGATACGCTTCAAAGTGTTCGTATGCGGCACGCGCAATATCAATAAGTGATTCGCCGGTTTGTGTAGCAGCGCCAGAAGCATCCGTATCTTCAAGATCTGTGTAATCTTCCAGTGCGATATCGGTGAAATCCGATCCTTGTTCGATAATCGCTTGTTGGAGTTCACCTTCAGAAATCAAGATGGCCCCCCATTCATCACTTTCACTGTGATTGGTCACTTCAAAGTCTGTAATGACACCATCGGTGAAAGTCACAAGGACTTCAATGTCATCTACATAACCTTCCCTTGATACCGATATGTCTGCGCTGTCTCCATCGAAATCAGCCGATTCAATCGTAGTGCTATACTCTCCATCAAGCGGGTAGTCAACTTCTTCAGTCTCACCATTACATGCGGCCAGTGTGAAAACAAATAACAATAGCATAAGTAATTTCATATCCATCTCCTCCTTCATCTTTGTTCATATATATTTTAAATTAACACTTTTCAATCATGCAACTCTCTTACTTTTTTTACAAAATGATATGGTAAGATTCATTCAGTGATACAATCATTTGTTTGCACGTTTCATTTTCATCGTCAAAACGCTGACAAAAAACGTTTGACAAAACATGCCTTTGCATGATGTTACGGTTACATTTAAGCATTTAATAAACGCACTTCTTTTTACTTTAAAGAGTGATTTCTTTATAGTATAAGTAAAACATCTAAAAAGGAGCATGACATAATGAAAATTGCAGTAGGCGGCATGATTGCCAGCGGAAAAACCACCTTAGTCAAGAACCTGTCCCAATCCTTGAATTTTGATCAGCTTGATGAATTCAAACAAGGTGACGAAGTCTTTAACACGTTGCTTGAATGGCTTTATAAAGGTTATGAGGATGTTGAGATGTTGCTTCAGGTCTATTTCCTTCACAAGCACTATAAAACACAACTCGAAAAAGCAAACGACGTCATCGTTGACCGACACATTATTGAACACTGGCTTTTTGCGCAGGAAAACTTAAAAGAAAAACCACAAGTCCTCAATTTTTATAACGGCCTTTTCCATCAATACATGAATCAAGTGATTCAGCCTGATATTTACTTGATTCTTGATATGGATTTTGACACGTTTGAATCACGCATCATGCAGCGGGGTCGTCCGCAAGAAATTGATAATTATGAACAAAATAAAAACTATTTTAAAGCGTTGCTTAAATCATATAAAGAAAAACTTATTGCACAATGTACGATTTACGACATCCCTTACGTCATCATCGATGTGAATGAACAAACGGAAACAGAAACATTAAAAAAGGCACTCAACCATATTGATGCTTTGAAAACGAATTAAACAAAATGCCATCAAACGCAGTGAAAACACAAGCGTGATGGCTTCATATTACGATCTTGCACTTAAGCATGAAGACCTTGCTGATGGTATATTAACCATCAATTTAGAGTTTATTGGTAAGCAAGAACTCAACAAAAAGTCATTTCCCAGATTTTAAAGGAAATGACTTTTTTGTTTTGCGTCTTTAAATCATAAAACATTTGTCAGAATGATCCAGTTATCAACATTTTTATATTGTGAATACTTAAAGCGTTATTCAGTGCCCCACGTCAAGAACTACCTGTTTAATGATTTCAAGGAAATGTTTACATAGCACAGGGTCGAACTGCGTTTCAAAACATTGTTCGAACTCTTCAATAATTTTCTCTTTCAACTTTGCTTTTTTATAAGGTCTACCGTTTAACATTACATCATATGCATCGACAATAGAGACTATTTTTGCATGCTTTTCTAGTAACCAAAATCACACTTATTCTTCATGTTTAATGGTAATAATACGTTCCAAATGGTCCTTCGCTTTATCCCACGAATCTTTTAACTTTTTATAATACTTGAGGCCATCGTCTGTAATCGTATAATATTTTCTTTTGCGGCCACTGGGGGAATCTTGCCAATACGCAGAGATGAAATGGTTTTTTTCAAGACGTTTAAATGTCGTATATAAGGTTGCTTCTGTAAACTGAAACATTGAGTCAGTTAAGGAATCAACCAATTTATTGATCTCATAGCCGTAAGAATCTTTATGATTAAGAATTGAAAGCACAATCAAATCAGAATGTCCACGTAATAAATCGCCTGTTAAATCCAATCCTTACTCCCTCTTTCTATAATCAATAAATAATATAATATAGGACCCAACGATAAAGACCGTAAACAACGCAACGCCTAAATAATAATAAAACATAATATTGTCTGACACGTCGAAATCAACCATACTGGTTTGCGCTTGTCTAAACCCTAGTAGATAAATCCCTGCGGTACTGAGTAAAGGTGGAATAAACCCTAAACCCTCTGCCTATAACGCTTATAGAGTATAAATACCGCACTCAATAAACCCGCCAGTGTTAACACTAAAAATTCAAGGCCTACCAAACCAGTGTTTCCTGCTGTAGCACTTTGAAGGGCTAAATTAAATAGATTGCCTTCGGTTTCAGAATAATATAGACGCATGGTCGCAGGATAGGTGAAAGCCAGTAAACTAAACAGCAAACCAACTAATGCGATATTTCTTAAAGATGTTGCTTTTAAGACCACATCGCGAAAACGCAAATGCCCTTGTTTGATGATAGCGAAAAAATTGCCAAAGCCGCCCTTTAACTTCTTCTCTCCAGTAAGCATTTCATAATGCTCCGCAAATTTCCAATAAACAAAATAAGAAATGATCCCCACTACTATCAGTGTGACGATAAACACAATGGTGACAGCGCGCATGATATTACCCAAAGATCCATATAATTCAATTAGTTCAAAAGGATCATTCGTAACATCATTAAATGAAGAAAGCCACAGTCCATGCCTATATTGTGAATATAAGTTGGCGATAAATATAGATAGAAGCACAGTGGTTATTGCGGCCCAGAAGAAAAAAGAACTTTTGACGTAGGTAAAGATTTTTTTCAACCGCGAAACATATAGCGCCATATTGCCATCCTTTTTGCGTGCTTGTTGGGCCTCAGTATAAGAAACATGTGCTCCAACAACAAAAAATGTAACGGACGCAATTGTGAGGATCAATCCCATTGGAAAATAAATCAGTAATGTAAAAAAACCAGCGCCCGCAAAAATTGCGCCAAGTAACATCGAAAGATTTTCGAACTTTAAAGGCATTCGGTAATCGTCATCAGGTATGTCTACATCAATAAATTCTCCCATTTTAGAAATCGTCTTAAGGTAAGCGGTTTGTTCATTACCAATATCTTTAAGTAAATCCCGGTAATGATCAATTAGATCCCCAGAAATCTCTTCACACAATTCATCCTTGTTATCCGCTTCATAATAATACAGTTGATACTTCACATACTGCTTAATTTTCGATTCCATAATTCCCTTCATACATAGTCTTTTTAGGTATAGTATACCTCGTACACCTAATCTGACAAGGTAATTATGTCATATTTTAATTAAATTATTGGTTATTTGATTTATAGCCTTGAATGATAGCGTTTAAGATTGACAATGTTTTAGTCATTTAAAATCGAAATTTTCAATCCATTAAAAAACCGGAAACCCATGCACAGCTTTGTATGCTGAACGGATTTCCGGAATACCGGCATAAGGATGTAAACAAAACACAGTTAACGTTAACATATAGTTACTGTGCTTTTGGTTGCGGTTGAATATACTTAACGTTAGTTTCTAACCATGTGTCCGTTAATCCATCGATAACAATGCTTCTTTAAAAATATAATATGACGGTTTTAAACGCATATGATACGTGGGATATTCCCATGACTTCCACTGCGTTTCTACCATGGGAATTGTGGTTTCATTGTGATTATCTTCAAGTACCTTAGCACCAATATGATACCTATCAATGAATTCTGAGTGAAAGCCTGGTTCTTGATATAAATCACTCAATATCATCTTGGTTGAAGGGTCTGAGACGTTAAGCAACTGCCATGGTATTTTTAACTCTAAGGTATTGTCACTAAAATGAAAGTCGGCCAATGAATTGTATGACTCAGCATCCGGGTTCCCATTACCATGCGTTAAAATGCCTGTTGGGTGCTTGGAAAAAGGGATGGTACGGTTTTCTTCAGGTAAGTATAATTCATTGGAGAGGGCTTGATAGATCATGTTAAAGTGGCCTGAATCGTTCTCCCTGTATGCTTCGTTGGTAGGAAGGGCGTTTGATTGTTCATGATACTGATAATAAAACGAATCGTAGTACGCATCCACCTTGATAGTTGCTTTGTCCAAATCATTAATTTCGATTAGGAAATCGGTGGGTTCGGGAAACTGAAGGGGCATGTCGTAAACTGAGGTATTGCCTTGAGCAGATTGTGTGCTTATGGGGATGAAAATGTCTTGGGTATTAAAATTGATTGTATCCATATCGAGGCGAATATATAAATACCGTTCATCATGCGCGTTGTATAACGTGATGTTTTCTTTATAAATCGGCTCGATATCCTCCCAATCATCTAAGTTACCATCCACATAGATTTCTCGGCGGTTTTCACCTGGGTCAAAGGCCATCAGGCCGAAGTGTTGTTCATTGGTTTGAACATTGGACCAAAACGGACGCCGGTGATCTAAGTCAAGGTCCATGGTGTTCCATGTTCGCTTAAACCATTCATCCTGCCATGTAAATAGCAATCCGCCGGCATAGTTGGTATCATAAATGTCTTCAAGCATATGCACCGCTTTATGACCCTGGGCTTCTTCGGTTAAAAAGCCTTGATTCATTCCACTATTAAGGGCATCATGGGTTTTACCCCTGGATGATGGGACACCGAATTCCGCAACAATCACCGGCATGTCATACTGCGCGATTAGGTCTGATAGATAGCCATGATACGCATTGATCTCACCGCGGTGATCAGTGTGATTGCGATATTCCAAACTATAGTTCATAAATTCAGGGTAATATGGATAAATATGGTATGACGCAAACAAGCCCGCATGAAAATCGTCAGAGCATTTGAGATTGTTCATGGTCACACTTACTAAATCTTCACGAACGTCGGGTTCATTTGGATGATCCAGTAAATCGGTTGTGGGCCAGTTAATAAAGCTGAGTGGACGCATGAAATCATACTGCTCGACTTCATAGGCCGTCACCCGGTCACCCACTTCTGCCAAAAAACTTTCAAACGCATTGGCATCTGGCGTCCCTGAAATATACGTGCCCTCATAAGGCGGCATATCGTCATTAAATGCTTTGGTGTTTTGAACAAATAAAGGATCCCATTCAACGCCCATAATCCAGCCTATGACGTAGGGTGAAACATCCGTTGTATAGTCTCCGCTCGCAAAGCCAGGGCGAAGCGGCAAGGATTTTTCACCGTGAATGATGTCTACCAAATCCTTAGCATCAGAGACAAATTCATCAATCAAGCGGTTTTCATCACCAAAGGCATTGCCGAGGTCCTGGGCGTCATATTCATTCAACCACACGCCTTGCATTATATAAATGGGATCATCCACTGTTTGATTAAAGGCATGAAGCGCGTCATAAAATACTGGCATCAACGTCGTATAGACACGGATCACTTCACCGCCCATCTCATGAATCCATTCAAACCATTGCATATACATTGCCTGTGAGATGCCAAGTTCACCTGGAAAGGTCCCGGGTTTGGCCGCGCCCATATTGACCCCTTTTAAGAATGTTGCCTCCAGGGAACCGTCTCTTTGAATCATGAATTCATTGGCGTTCGTTTTGGCAACCATCTCAATGCCATCCACTTCGTAAAAATGTTCAGTGTCCCTTGTATTTATAAATAGAAACGTCAACCCCATACTGATTAACACTATAATGATTAGAACCACTTTTTTCATGTATATTCATCCCCTTGTTTACACTACATAGTATATCACGAAGCAATGACTTTCAAATGTTTTTAGCGTAACGATTTCAAGATGCAGCGCTGGAATAATTCACACGTTATTATGGATATTAACTATGCACACTGTCATGTTTTCTTATGGCACACCTTTTCTCTTTAAAAATGATTGCGCATCATCATTTAAGGGCGCTGTTTGATTTGCATGCTGTGTCTTGTATAATACTTGTATAAAGGGAGGCCAAGCCATGCGTGAAAACACTATACTGCGAATCAATTTATCGGATAGAGAACATTTCAGCGCCTACTTATTTAAATCGGGTGACGATATTGTTTTAATAGACCCAGGTGCGCCTGCATTTGTGAAGCGTCTTTTAAAACAAATTGAAACCCATACACCCTTAACGTCGATTACCCATGTGGTTGTCCAAAACATGATCTTTAATGACCTTTCTGTACTTAAACAGCTTGAAAGTGAAGGACTGCGGGCAACCTTGATCACCTATGCTACAGAGTCTATTGAGAGTGCTGGGATTGAATGGCCAGTATATGGCATCGCTGATTTTAATTACGTCTGGACGCTTTCAAACGGAGAGTCACTGATGTTTTATGAATCATCCTTTGTCCCCTGTGCGCATAGTTTCATGACCTATATTCCCAGTAAGCACGCACTTTTTTCAGGGGTGCTTTTTTCACATAATCCCCGCTATAATGACAACCTTGAAGCGTTAAGCAAAAGTGTCAAACGTACGCATGAAACATTAATTCCAAGCAGTGAGTTTGTTGTGGCGATGCTTAAGAAAGTAGCTGAGCACCCCTTAAAACGGGTGTATCCCATTAAGGGGGACGTCATCGATGATGACTGGTTGGACACTGTACGCGAACACGTTATTAAGCATGATTTTTATAATGCATCAGAAGTATTGCTTGCCAAGCAGTCACAGCGCCGTCGCTTTAATTATATAGGGCTTAGTAACCTCATGCTTAAACAACTGCATAAGCATTTTGACGCAGAGACGATTAAAGAAGCGTTCACGGATGACACCATTATCTTAAAACAAAATGAGAGCATTCTTGAAGTTAATCAAAGCAGCCTTGAAGGTTATAAACTTTGGAACCGTTTTTTTGACAACATCTATCACACGCATGGCGTCAACTGGCTCGCTTTATTAGAACCATTGGTGCGCAAGTATGCGCGCATGTACAATGTACGCCTTCCCAAGATATATCGTTCGCAAATCGTAAAACAACAAATACAGTCCCATACGCACAAGGAACAAAGCGACGCGCTTAAAACAGAACTTGAAAACGTGAACCGCAAACTTAAAAGCACCATTGACCAGCTATTGCGCGACCCCGTTACCGATATCTATAATGAAACCTTCATGCGCCAACATCTGCGCAATGAATTGACGCACGCGCTCCAAACCGAAAATACACGAGGGCTTTTGTTTATCGAGATTGACCAGCTCTCTGATTTTAACCAACGCTACGGTAAGACAACCGGGGACGAATCATTGCGGAATGCAGTCTATGAAATCGAGCATGCCGGGCAAGACCACCTAGTGTTTAAACAACACGGCCCCGCGTTGATCGTTTATGACCCTGCATGTAGCCAGGCGTCACTACGTGACCGCGCAGAAACAATACTTGAACGGACAGAAAACAGCACTTTGTTTGTTGAACCTATCACCGTGAGTATTGGTGTGGTCACTTTAAAAGAAATTGATGCAGACTTAACCATAGAAGGGAAAATCAACCGCATGGTTGATTACGGCTTAATGCGCTTGATGCTCGCCAAACGCCGCGGCGGGGGACAATATATTGATGCGTCCAACGCAACCGATTCACTATATAAGGGAAGCGTACTGATAATCGATGAAGATGAAATCAATCAAAATCTGCTTCTCAATATTCTCTCGCGCGCTTCTTTTGATGCGGTTATCGCCAATGATATCTATGAAGCCTATGATATCTTGAGCACACATAGAATTGATGTCATCATCAGTGAGATCAACCTGAGTAAACTTGATGGCTATCAATTTAAAACTTGGGTGAACAACCATCCAACCTTTCACCACATCCCTTTCATTATTGCGTCGCATCATAAAAACCGTGATGTCATCCGCCGCAGCAATCAACTCGGTGTCGATATTGTGCTTAAAAAGCCAATCATTCCTGAAGAAATCATCGGTTTGATTGAACGCTACAGACAAAGGAGAATCCATTATGGATAATCTCACCGTTGTCTTAGCGACACTTTTCACTTTAATTGTGATTGCGGTTTTACTAGTTATAGCGATAACACTTCAGCGTCTCTTTCACCGTCGCAGACAACACCTTTCCAACGTGGTGAGAGCGAAAGTTGTGCGCGCCTATTTTGAAGAGGACGTTTCATTTAAGGGCATTCCTTTTAAAATCTTTTTAGAATCACTCATCGAGATCGATGAACAGATGCAGCTCGATGAAACGATGCGTAAAGCCCTTCTTGAGCGTTTACTTAAGACGCGCCATATTAATCGAATGAAACGGCGCCTCAACAGCCCGTTTGTCTTCACTAGGAAGACGTCCGCCTTCTATCTAGGGCGCCTGGCTCTTAAGCAAACGGATGCACTGCTCGGCGAACACTTCAAACAAGAAACCAACGAAGTTGTTCGCCTCTACATTCTCATCGCACTTGGTCCGCGTCTGACTAAAGCACAGTTTCAAGCGGTCATGAATAGTCTAAACGGCAGTACATCCTTTTATCAGCGCCGCGTGGGAACCATTATTGCCAATCATTACCGCGCGCTTTATCAATGGTTTCCGCTTTATGAAACCTCACGCGATCAAACGGTGGTGTATACGCTTTTGCATGTGATGAGCTTTAACCGTGATCCATTCTTAAACACATATGCCATGGATTTGCTCACTGAACTGAATCAAGGGGCCCTATTTGAGAAAAGTGTTAATGAAGCATTTACACGCATGATTGTCAATAACTTCTTGGACCATTCTCCTGAATATCTAATGGATTCATATCATCTTAATCATTCAAACCCTACCATTCAGCGCCGGGCCATCTTAGCGCTGGCCAAAAGCTTGAAGCCACGTGCACTGGAGATTATGATTAATACGCTTGATGGAACATCTATGGATAATGCGCGCATTGAAGCGATCAACCGAATGGTGTTTGATAAAAAAGCGTTGCTTGATGATGTCATCACGCGCTATCCTGTATTGAGCGATTATAAAAAACGGCGTCTCACTAGTGTCCTCGCGCACCGTTTTGATTACATCATGTTAAAAACAAAGCTTGATGCGTCGATGCGTGCTACCTTGACACACAATTGTCTGGATGAAGGCTGGGTGGAACCGCTCATTACGTTTTTAAATCAAAATACGAAACGTCCAATTGGTAAGGAAATTGCGAATTACGTCCGTCCATATTTAAGTGATTTAACCTTAAGGCGGCGTTTCGCGCAAGCCGCCAATCAATCGCTTGCGACTTTGCTAGGCTTAAGCAGTGATACATACAGTGATCCCCAAAGGGAAAAGACTCCACTTGAACCTGAAAAGATCAAATTTATCGCACGGTGGGTCCTGTTCAGTTTACTGGTATTTCCCATTGTCTTTATCATTCGTATGCGCGGTGAATTGTTCACGATGACATTCACTGAAATAATTGAAGAATTTTTATTGGACGTGGGCCGCTATCTCACCGTCTATTTTGTGATAATCAATTTGATTTATATTGTCTTACTCATCATGGCCATTATAGAATCTCGCAAGCAGGTTATACTTGCAAAAATCAAAAAAGCGTCCATGCTTTTTAAGCATCGACTGCTTCCGAGTATCTCGGTGATTGCGCCGGCATATAACGAAGAAAAAAGCATTGTGGAAAGTGTCAACAGTCTTTTAAACGTCCAGTATCCCAATGCTGAGGTGATTGTGGTTAATGACGGGTCGAAAGATGAAACATTGCAAGTCCTTAAAAAATCCTTTAACTTGACCATCAAACATCCCTTTTTCTCTGAAAAGCTTTCAACGCAGCCTATCAAAGCTGTCTATGTAAGCCGCTCTATCCCAAACTTAATCGTGATTGACAAAGTTAACGGCGGAAAGGCGGACGCGCTCAATGTAGGGATTAACGCTGCGAAAAATACGTATGTGTGCGGGATTGATGCGGATAGTGTCCTTGAAAATGACGCGCTTTTAAAGATTGCCTCCCCAACGTTTGATGAGACCAAACCCACAATCGCCCTAGGCGGCAATATCTTTCCTGCAAACGGGTTCACCTTTGACCGTGGCATTGTGGCCTCAAGGGACATCGGACGCGAAAGCATTACCCGGTTTCAGACCATTGAATATTTGCGCGCATTCACGAGCGGACGGATTGGTTGGTCAAAAATGCAGTCTTTGATGATTATTTCGGGTGCGTTTGGGGTGTTTGACCGCGAGCAACTCATTGAAAGTGGCGGATACCTTACAAGCAGTGGCCGCTATAAAAAGAACACCGTGGGTGAAGACATGGAACTTGTCGTGCGCATGCGCCGCCAGGCGTATGAAGCCAAACGCCCCCACAGTGCCAAGTATGTCTACAATGCATATTGTTATACCGAGCTTCCCAGTGATTATTCAACCTTGTTCAAACAGCGCAATCGCTGGCAGCGCGGGTTAATCGATATCCTTTCTTATCACCGAAAGATTATGCTTAAGCGGCGCTATAAGCATATGGGCATGATTGGGCATCCTTATTACTTTATCTTTGAATTTCTGGGACCCTTCATTGAGGTTCAGGGTTATATCATGTTGTTGGTTGCATTATTGCTTGGCTTACTTAGTGCACCGATAATTCTAGCTATTTTCACTGCTTCGATCGGCTTTGGTATTGTGGTATCCCTAGCGTCACTTTTCATGATTGAACACGAACGCATCGTTTTAAGCAAAAAAGCGATGGCAATTTTAGTTTTATTTGCAGTTTTAGAAAATTTTGGCTTTAGACAAATGATTAGTCTTCAGCGCACTAAATCCACATTGAGTGCGCTCAGAGAAAGCGGTCAATGGGGCGCACAAAAACGTAAAGGCTTCAAATCATGACGACCGGTACGCCGGTCGTTTTTTTGCGGTATATTCACGGTGCATTATCTCACTTCGTAAACGACGTCTACATTGATTATCTCCATTTTGCATTATGCTAGTGTATCTATATTTTTTAACTATATATCGTGGGTTAATGCTGAATTCACTCCCGTTTCTTTTAAAACTTTTCATTGACTTTACATTTTATCCATATAAAAATCCGCCAAAATAGTAGGTAAATTAGGCGCATACGTCATAGCGCATGGCTTTTAAAACCAGTATTTTGGAGGATTCATTGCGTTATTGTTAATCGTCGATGCGCGCTACATAAATGGTGTAGGGTCCATAAGCATGTCCACTTCTTTTTGCGGACGTTTATTGGCCAAAATTACTGCCTGAAAACTGTAAACTAAACGGCTCGTCACTATCAATGATGATAAGATATTCTCCTGGGTCTTCGATTGTTAAATCATAATCGTTTCGCGCGCCTTGTTCTAAGACACCTTCTGCGAACGGTTCAACATCAGAAATTTCGAGTTATTCTTCAAATCAGTCATCCCCGTCATTAAACCAGTCATCATAATCATTAGATCAATCACTGGTGTGCTCTTCTATTTCCCCTTCAGGAAATCCAACGTCGGTCGTACCAATATCACTCAGCACAAATGTGATCATATTAAAGTCACTATCATCTTTGCCTGTGATATTCACCGTAAGACCGTTACTTTGAAACGTATAGACAACCTTGCTTATTTCACTCACATCATCGTCGATGGCATCGTCAAAATATTCTTCTTTTAAATGATAAACGCCAGAATCTGCTTCATCAAAAAACGTTTCATCAATGGCAGTCATGTTTTGAATCATATCAAGCAACCAATCACTCTCCTGAGCAAGATAATTGGCTTTCACCCACACCTTTTTTCAGACATCTTTGAATAGGCAACTTGTGTGCCGTCTTCGTCGATTATGTAAGTCTCACTCGACATAAATCCCATGTCCGTTGTTTGATAATACGACCGGCCATCTCTGCGATGAAAAATTTCCATCGGCATTGAATCACTATCCGCTTCATAAGTGAGTGTAAAATTTTGATCATTGATTCCCTTGTTAAAGTCCTTAAGTGCTGAAATGTCATGGGTGGATACTGTGCATCCTAAAAGCGCCAAGCTCAGTAGTGAAAACATGACTATTGCTGAACACTTCTTCATCCCTTTCCTCCCTAAATTAATGTTTTTATCATTGCAACATACACTATTTATACTCTCAAAAGGGTAGAAAAGCAGTTAAATTTATTGTCAGTTTATATGTTGGTTTGGCAACCCTTTTTTAGACAATTTTTATATGGAGTACTGTAATCTATAATCAACTGGGCTTAAATAGTCTAAAGACCCGTGTAATCGGTGATTGTTAAACCAGTTAATGTAATCATTTAGTTTTACCTCGAGTTCTCTAAGCGAATCAAACTTGTTTTGATAGATAAACTCAATCTTGAATGCTTTGAACGTCGCTTCTGCGACTGCGTTGTCATAAGGATTCCCTTTACGACTCAGTGAGCGATTGATATCGAAAGCATACAATACTTCATCAATAAGTTTATTTTTAAATTCATTGCCTCTATCAGTATGAAAATAGCGTATTTTTGATAAAGGAAATGTCGTTGATAGAAAAGCTTTCTTTACTAAGGTTGCGTCTTTACTCGGTCCAACACTTTGACCGACGATTTCTCTATTAAATAGATCAACCAAGACACAAACATAATGCCACGTCTTTCCAACCCTCACATACGTAAGGTCGCTAACGATAGTATGATGGGCTTCACGCCCATCAAACGATTGATTAATGGCGTTATCAATTGAATCATTGTTTACAGCGCTAGATTGAACCTTAAACTGAGCTACGGTGTAATTAGATACTAGTCCATACTTCTTCATAGTACGGCCAATTAATCGTCTAGAAGCGATTAAACCTATGCCTAGTAATGCTTTTTTTATTTTTCTAGTGCCATAATTGTTTCGACTATCTTTAAATATTTGAATAATCTGATTTTCAAGTTGACTATCATAAATAACTTCTTTGGCTTGGTAATAATAAGTTCCTCTTGAGATGTTTAAAAACTTACACATTTTAGTCACGGAATACTTACCTGAATTTGCCTTTATGACTTGGATTTTCGTCCCATTATCAGCGCCGCTTGCTTTAAAATATCATTTTCCAT
>Ga0207421_10004985_pt1 | contig 15081 bp, 15 predicted proteins | sample SodLakKL_010_SED_4_FD_187542 | JGI IMG/M metagenome (GOLD analysis project Ga0207421, IMG submission 187542) | Alkaline sediment microbial communities from Lake Tanatar, Kulunda Steppe, Russia - 8KL_010_SED (SPAdes) (version 2) | ecosystem: Environmental > Aquatic > Non-marine Saline and...
GCACCGGGAGCGTCAGCGGTAGGCCACCGGGCGCTGCGCTGCGGCTGCCGCCACCTCGCGTGGCAGCAGCAGGCCCACCAGCGGTCCGATCGACAGGGCGATCGCCACCGAGCCGACTCCGAGCGCGCCGCCCAGGCTCCAGCCGAGCAGGCAGACCCCGACCTCGAGGGCGGTGCGGGTGCTGCGCAGCGGCAGGCCGCGGCGCATGAGGCCCAGCATGAGGATGTCCATGGCACCGGTCCCAAGCTGGCCGGAGACGATGAGCGTGACCCCCACGGCGATCAGCAGCACCGCGACCGCGAACTGCACCACCGCCACGGGTCCGTTGTCGAGCGAGGGCAGCAGCACGCTCCAGGCGTCCACCAGCGGCCCGACCGCCGCGAGGCTGATCAGCGATCCGGGTCCCACCCGCGCGCCCAGGCCCCAGCCGATGCCGATGGCCAGCACGCCCACGACGTAGCTGGCGATCCCGAACGTCAGGCCGAGCTGGTGGGCTGCCCCGTCGATCAGCACGTCATAGGGGCCGATGCCCAGGTCTGCGGCCAGCGCGGCGGCGATGCCCAGCGCCAGCACAGGGCAGCCCGCCAGCAGCACGGCCCAGCGCTGCCCGCCGCGGGGGGCGGGCAGCGCTCGGATCCGGCTGAAGAGGTTCACGGGTAGCTCGCGCGCTCCTGGGCGGTGACAGACCCCTGCGGGCAAACTAGGGCGTGGCCCGTCCTCGCGCAGTCGCCACGAGAACGGCCCCGGGGCGGGGCTTCCCGGGGCCGTCGGCGCTGCGCCCAGGGAGGGTGAGCGCACAGCGCGTCTCGTGCAACCGCGCTCTGATGATCAGCTCGGATCACCGAGGGCGATCGCTTGGTGCGCACTGTGCCCCCGACCCGCCGGCGTCAGCACCGGGCACCCGGCCCACCCTGCCGGGACGTTGGTCCCGTTGTGCGAGGGCTCGTCCGCCCGCAGGCGAGCCTGCCTCCGCCCGCGGGCGCGCATGCCAGCATCCGAGGGTGCGCGTGCCACCGTCCGAGCGCGTGCGTGCCACCATGTCGGCTCGCATGTCTGGGCCCTCGCCGCACTCCCGCCATCCCGCGCCGCGGGGGCGTGTGACGCGGCTGGCCCGAGCCCTCGCCTGGCGCCCCACCAGCCGGGTCGCACCCGGACGCCCGAGCAACCAGGCGGCGGCCAGGCGGCCCCGCAACAGCCTGGAGCAGTACGACGATCTCGCCGCGCACTGGTGGCGGCACGACGGGGAGTTCGCAGCACTGCACTGGCTGGCTCGCGCCCGTGGGGCGCTGCTGCCACCCCCGCCCCGTCCCGGGGCGGCCCTGCTGGACGTGGGCTGTGGCGGTGGCCTGCTCGCACCGCACCAGCCGGGCTATCGCCACGTCGGCGTCGACCTCGTGGGCAGCGCCCTGCGGGTGGCGGCGCGTGCGGGCGTGGCCGGGGTGCATGCCGACAGCGCCCGCCTGCCCTTCCCCGACGGGGCGTTCGCGGCGGTAGCGGCCGGGGAGGTGCTGGAGCACGTCGACGATCTCGATGGGACGGTCGCCGAGGTGTGCCGCGTGCTGGCCCCGGGCGGCACGGTGGTGATCGACACGATCGCGGCGACGCGCTTCGCCAAGCTCGCCCTGGTCGACATCGCCGAGCGGCTGCCCGGCGGACCCCCGCTGCACTGCCACGATCCGCAGCGCTTCGTCGACCCTGCGGCGCTGCAGCGCCGGTTCGCCGCCGGCGGGGTGCGCCTGGCCGTACGCGGCCTCGAGCCCCACCCCTGGGACTACGTGCGCTTCGTGCTGGACCGCAACCGTGCGGTGCGGATGCGACCGGTCCCGCGGCTGGGCGGGGTCTACCAGGGCGTCGGCGTCAAGGCGCGCTGAGCTGGCGGCCGACAGCAGCGCGGGGCGGGGCTGGCGGTGGCCCCACCCACGCCCCGACCCCGATGCGCGTGCGTGGTGTGGCCGCGGCCTGTCAGCGCAGCCAGGGGAAGCGTCGCACGAGGCCCACGCGCTCCCAGACGCCGGCCACGCCCCAGGTCCGGCCGGCATCCAGCAGCGCGAACAGCGGGAACAGCAGCGCGTAGTACCAGTGGTCGGTGGTCAAGGGGTTGTTGGCCTCACCCGCCTCCAGCGGCAGCTGGCTGGCGTACAGGCTCACGGCCAGCAGGACGCCGGCCACCGCCGCGACCCGCAGGCCCGCGCCGGTGATGGCCGCCACACCCAGTCCGAGCAGGGCGAGCATGAACAGCAGGTCGACAACCGGGTTGCCGGCCAGCGCCTCCCACAACGGGCCGAACGTGCCGTCGCTGGCACCCATCAGATAGCCCTCGGTCGGACTGGCGCCGGCGAGCCACGACTCCTCGGGCGCGGTGCTGTAGGACAGCCCGAACGTGGAGTCGAGGAACGACCACAGGAACGTGAAGCCGACCACGATCCGCAGCGCCGCCAGCACCTTGCGGCCGGCGGCGGAGCCGACGACGTGCCGGTCGGCGTCGTGCCGGGCACCGGCGTGTGCCGTCTGGTTCGCTGCTGCCATCACTTCGCTCCTTGCTCATCGATCGACGCAGTGCCCTTCTCCGGTACGGAAGGTTCCGCGGTGGGCGTGGCAACTCAGGGCCGTTCGTCCCCGTGATAAGGGGCCCCGAAGTCCCTCACACGGGCGCCTACGCTGGCGCTGCGCGCGGCTCCGACTTGCGTGCCGATCCGGACCCGAAGGCAAGGACGCACTGATGAGCGACGCCCTGGCTGCGGCTGCCGATCTCGTCCCGCAGCTCGCCGCACGCGCCGAGGAGCACGATGCCGCCGGGGCGTTCCCGACCGCCGATGTGGCCGCGCTGTCCGAGGCGGGGCTGCTGGGCCTGATGGTCCCCGAGCGCCTCGGCGGCTTCGGGGCCGGGTTCGCCGACTACACCCGCGTGGCGCAGACGCTGGCGCGCGGGGCCGGCGCCACCGCGCTGGTGTTCAACATGCATGCCTCGGTCACCGGGGCGCTAGCCAGCGTCCCCGAGGACCTCGCCCGCCAGCTCGGTGCGGGTGAGGCGTTCTTCGCCCAGCGCGACCGGCTGCTGGCCGCCGCCGCACAGGGAGCGCTGTACGGCGTGGGGATCACCGAGCGCGGCGCGGGCTCGCGTCTGCACGCGCTGCGCACCACCTACGAGCCCGAGGGCGAGGGCTACCGCCTGCGCGGTCACAAGTCCACGTGCTCGGGCGCCGGCCATCTCGACGGCTACCTCGTCGCTGCCAAGGCCGCGCACGCTGTGGACGACCCCGACGGGCCGGTATCGCACTTCCTGGTGCCCGGCGAGGCGATCAGCGACGTCGAGGACACCTGGGACGTGCAGGGGATGCGCGCCACCGCCTCGAACGGGTTCTCGTTGGACTGCCACGTCGGCGCGGACACGCTGCTCGGGGGCATCGAGGGGGTCGCCGGGCTGCTCGCCTACGGCCTGCCCCAGTGGCTGGTGGCCTCCTACGCAGCGGTGTACGCCGGCGTGGCCCGCGCTGCGGTCGACGCGGGCGTCAGCCACGTCGCCGACCGCACCGTCGCGGGGCAGGCCGGCGGGCTCGGCCAGGTCGGCTGGGTGCGGGCGCGCCTGGGGCGCGCCGACGCCCAGGCCGAGGCCGCCCGCCTGGTGCTCGAGGAGGCCGGCAGGCTGGTGGACCTCGCCCCGGGCGAGCCGACGACCAACGCGATGATCTACCGGGCCAAGCTGCTGGCCGGCGACGCCGCCCGCGACGCGGCCGACTCGGTCGCCGAGGCGTGTGGGCTGGCGGCGCTGCGTCGCGGTCATCCCCTGGAGCGGCTGGTGCGCGACGCGCGCAGCGGGCCGGTGATGCCGCCCTCCAGCGATCTGGCCGCCGACGTGCTGGCTACCCAGCACCTCGGGCTCGACCCGGTGCACGGCACCGACGTGCGGCCCTGGTGAGTCGCCGCCGGGCGGCTGCCGCTCGCGCCGCATGCGGGTGGGCCCGGAGCGTCAGGCGAGCGCGCCGACCCGCAGCACCGGATCCGGAGGGGTGACCGGCCGCGCGGCGTCAGCCTCGCGCACGCGGCGCCGGGCGAGCTCGATGAGGTCGACCGCCTCGGCCTCCACGCGCAGCCCCGCACGCTCGCGCTCGATGCCGATCATGTTGCGGCCCTCGGCGATCGCTGCGACCACCAGGCTGCCGCTGCCGCAGGCGTTGTCCAGCACCACCTCGCCGGGGCGGGAGTAGGTGCGCACCAGCTCGCGGGCCAGCCCGACCGGCTTCTGCGTGGGATGCCACACCGGCCCCTCGCTCTCGGCGGTCTTGTGGTAGAGCACGTCGGTGGGGTAGCGCTCGCCTTCGGCGCTGGCGACCAGCGCCGGCGCGAACGCCCCGTAGGAGCCGGTGCGCTGATCCTTGCGCACGCCCTTGGAGTAGGGCTCGCCGGCACGCATCTGCGGGTGGTAGACCGGCGGGCGGCGATAGAACACGCACACGTCCTCGTGGGCGCGCAGCGGCTGGCGTCGCGCGTTGAGGAAGTTGGTGGGCTTGGACTTCACCCACACGAGCTTGTAGCGGAACCAGTCGGGCTGGGACAGGATGAGGCGCGCGGTGAAGGCGCCCTGGGCGTGCAGCACGATCGCTCCGTCGGGCTTGACCACGCGGGCGTAGTGGCGCCACAGCGCCTCGAGGTCGATGGCGCTGTCCCAGCCGTTGCGGGTGGTGCCGAAGGGCAGGTCGCACAGCACCAGGTCGATGGCGCCATCGGGCACCTGCGCGAGCACCTCCAGGCAGTCGCCGTGGGTCACGTCGTTGAGCAGGCCGATCTCGGCGAGACGGCGAGCCCCCTCGGGCACCTCGTCGGCCGTCCCCGCGGACGCGCCCTGGGCCATGTGCCGCGCCCCTTCTCGCTGGTCTGCTCCTCGCCGCGAGTCTAGGAGCGAGGCGCGCAGTCGATGCCTACGCTGGGATTCTCGCGCGCCGCGCGGGGAGGGGTCCACCGCGGACCAGCCAGCGGGGTGAGCATGGCCACCATCACCGGGATCGGCTCGGCGCTGCCGGCCGCCCCGAGCGACCAACGCGACCTGTGGGACGGGTTCTTCGCCGAGCACTTCCACCACGACCGGATGGCGGCTGCGGTGTGGCGCCACGCGGGCATCCGCTCGCGTCACGGGGTCGCCGACCCGCGCGACGAGGACCTCTCCACCTGGTCCACCGGCCAGCGCATGCGCCGCTTCGCCCAGGAGGCGCTGCCGCTGGGCAAGGAGGCGGTGGCCGCGTCGCTGCAGCAGGCCGGCCGCACCCCGTCGCAGATCGATGCGCTGGTGGCGGTCTCCTGCACCGGCTACACCACCCCGGGGATGGACGTGCTGCTGGGCCGCGACCTCGGCATGCCCTCCGACCTGCAGCGCCTCCACGTGGGGCACATGGGGTGCTACGCGGCGCTGCCGGCGCTGGCGACCGCCAGCGACGCGGTCACCGCGCGCGGGCGCACCGCGGTGGTCATCAGCGTGGAGCTGACCAGCCTGCACGTGCAGCCCGCCGAGGAGGGGCGACCCGATCGCGAGCAGGTGGTGGCCCACGCGCTGTTCGCCGACGCCGCCGGCGCGGTGGTCATCGAGCCTGACGGAGCCGCCGACCGCACGGCGCGCTCCGCTGCTGACGGCTTTACCCTCGTGGACTTCGCCGCGCGCACCGACGCCCAGCACGCCGACCTGATGACCTGGGACATCACCGATGCCGGCTTCCGCATGGGGCTGTCACCCAAGGTCCCCGAGGTGCTGGCCGAGCACGTCCGCCCAAGCGTCGGCGATCTGCTCGCACGCCACGGCCTCGGCCTGGGCGACGTCGCTGCCTGGGCGGTGCATCCGGGCGGCCCGCGGATCGTGGACACCGTGGCCGAGGAGCTCGGCCTGGGCGAGGCCGACGTCGCCGAGTCGCGGGCGGTCCTGGCCGAGGTGGGCAACTGCTCCTCGGCCACGATCCTGTTGATCCTCGAGCGGCTGGCACGGCGCGGGCTGCCACGCGGCGCGCCGGTCGTGGCGCTGGCGTTCGGCCCCGGCCTCACGCTGCACGCCGCCCTGCTGCGCGCCGCCTAGCGCGCGGCACCGACCGCCGCGCCGGCGCCGCCCCGTCAGCGCCGGTGCTCGGTGCCCAGCAGGAAGCTCTCGATGAGGTGGTTCCAGCCGCAGACCAGGCAGCACTCCACCACGTAGGCGGTGAAGGAGGTGTGGGTCGCGGCGAGGTCGCCGAGCTCCGCCCGGTTCCACACCACCGCTCCGGAGCGCCGGCGCAGGGAGTCACCGAAGACGTAGATCACCTGGCGCAGCGCCACGTCGTCGCGGGCGACCTCGGCGCGATCGTCGGCCAGCTCGCAGATCGGGCAGTCCTGGTCCACCGCGGTGCCCACGTTGCGGGCCGCGCGCAGGAGCTCGGGATGCGCGTCGCACACGTCGCTGACGGGCCGCTGGCCCTCGCTGACCTCGCGGACCAGCGCCCGCTTGGCCATCCGGTAGTCGGTGAAGCCACGCATCGCACCGCAGTGTAGGTCCCCGGCCGAGCGCTCCGGGGACGGTGGCGCCGCCCGTCCCGAGCCGCCGCGCCGCCCGCGCCCGCCCGCGCCGCCCGCGCCGCCCGCGACCACGCCAGCACCGCCGATGTATCGGCGCGATACGTCAGCGCGCTGTAGTCTTGCCGGACGATCGATCCCTGGTCGGAGGATGCGATGCTCGAGCTGGCGGTGCTGGGCCTGCTGCATGAGCAGCCCCTGCACGGCTATGCGCTGCGCAAGCTGCTGACGCAGCGCCTCGGCGCCTTCTGGCGCGTGTCGTTCGGGTCGCTCTACCCGACGCTGCGCAAGCTGGAGCGCGCCGGGTTCATCGAGCGCAGCCGCGTCGAGGGGCCCGGGCGGCGACGCCGCCAGGTCTACCGCATCACCGACGTGGGACGCGAGCAGTTCATGGCGCTGTTGGAGGGCGATGCGGAGAGCCTCGAGGAGGAGCGGTTCCCGCTGCGGCTCGCCTTCTTCCGCCACCTGCGGCCCGAGAGCCGCATCCGCGTGCTGGAGCGTCGCCGTGCCGAGCTGGTGCAGCGACACGCCGAGCGCTCCGCCGAGCTCGAGCGGGTCGCGCACGACCCGTTCGCTGACGGCTACGTCGTCTCGCTGATGCGCCACGGGGTGGCGCGCATCGACGCCGACCTCGAGTGGCTCGACGGCCTCATCGCCGCCGAGCGGGGCCTGGCCGGAGAGCGGGACGCCGAGCACGTCGACGAGGACTAGCAGCACCACATCCAACCGTTGGCAGCAGGGGCAGACCAAGGAGCACGGCATGACCGGCAAGGTTCGCGTGGCCATCGCGGGCGTGGGCAACTGCGCGAGCTCGCTCGTGCAGGGTGTCCACTACTACGCGGATGCGGCGCCGGAGTCCGACGTCCCGGGCCTCATGCACGTCGCGCTGGCGGGCTACCACGTCGGCGACCTCGAGTTCGTGGCCGCCTTCGACGTGGACGCCAAGAAGGTGGGCCACGACCTGGCCGAGGCCGTGGTCGCCCCGCCGAACAACACGATCCAGTTCGCCGAGGTCCCGCCGCTGGGCGTGGAGGTCCTGCGTGGGCCCACGCTCGATGGGTTCGGCGCCTACTACCAGGAGCACTGCCAGGAGGCCGACGCCGACCCGGTCGACGTGGCCGCCGAGCTGCGCCGCAGCGGGGCGGACGTCCTGGTGTCCTACCTGCCGGTCGGCAGCGAGCAGGCGGCCAGGCACTATGCCGAGGCAGCCCTCGAGGCCGGGGTGGCGCTGGTCAACTGCCTGCCGGTGTTCATCGCCAGCGACCCCGCGTGGGGGCAGCGGTTCGCCGAGCGCGCCCTGCCGATCATCGGCGATGACATCAAGAGCCAGGTGGGCGCCACGATCACCCATCGCCTGCTCACGCGCCTGTTCGAGGAGCGCGGGGTGGCCGTGGACCGCACCTACCAGCTGAACTTCGGCGGGAACATGGACTTCATGAACATGCTCGAGCGCTCCCGCCTCGACTCGAAGAAGGTGTCCAAGACCCAGTCGGTGACCAGCCAGCTGGATCACCAGCTCTCCAGCGACCAGGTGCACGTCGGGCCGAGCGACCACGTCCCGTGGCTCGAGGACCGCAAGTGGGCCTACATCCGCATGGAGGGCCGCAACTTCGGTGACGTGCCGCTCAACGTCGAGCTCAAGCTCGAGGTCTGGGACTCCCCGAACTCGGCCGGCGTGGTCATCGACGCCGTGCGCTGCGCCAAGGTGGGCCTGGACCGCGGCATCGGCGGTCCGCTGATGGCCGCCTCGAGCTACTTCATGAAGTCCCCGCCCGAGCAGCTCCACGACGACGAGGCCCACCAGCAGGTCGAGGCCTTCATCGCCGGCCACCAGGCGCACTAGCACCCAGCGCAAGGCCGGCGCGCTCGCAGGACGGAGGCGCCGTGCCCGACGAGCAGCCCTCACCTCACCAGGCCGCTCTGCGTGCGAGCCTGCTGCGCCCCAGCGCCCGCACGGTGGTGACCGTGACCGGTTCCGGGGTGGTGATCGACGAGCGCGCCCTGACGTTCGGGCTGCTGGACGGCGGGACACGCGAGCACGTGGTCCCCCTCGATGAGATCCGCGAGGTGCGGGTGCGCCTGGCCGAGTCGGTGCCCCAGCTGCTGGTCGGCCTGGTGCTGATCGGCCTCGCCGCCCCGCTGTTCGGCGTGGCCGGTGCGTTGGGCGCGCTGTCGGGCGTGCTGGGCGCCGCGCTGGCGCTCACCTCGGCCGTGGCGCGCCTGCGGCTGGGCACCACCGCAGGAGCCCGACTGGTGGAGGTGCCAGCCACCGAGCTGGGGCGCCTGCGCGCCCTCGGTGCGCTCGTGCGGCGACGCTGCGGCCTGGAGGACCCCGACGACGACGAGGAGTGAGCCGCACCGGCGCGCTGCGCCGGCAGCGCGCTGCGGCGCCGTTGCACCTCGCGACCTGAACGCTTGACCCCACGGTCGTGGTCAAGGGTCACGGACGGCCGACACGAGGACCTCGGGGTCGGTGAGCACCGGCGGGCGGTCCGTGGGCGCGCCGGGCTCCCACCCCCACAGGCCCACCGCGGTGAAACCGGCCTCGGCGAGCAGGTCGCACAGGTGCGCCGGGCTGTAGCAGGCGCTCCAGTGGTCCAGCTGGTGGGGGCGGCCGTCGCGGTCGCGGACCTCGGCCGGGGCGTGCAGCAGCCCGCGGGGCAGGTCCAGCGCGTCCTCGGGGCCGAGGAAGCGCGCGGCGAAGGCCAGCGAGTAGGCGGTCAGCGCGAGGCCGCCGCCGGGTCGCACCACCCGCGCCAGCTCGGCGAGCAGCGCGCGGTCGGCGTCGCCTCCCAGCCCGAACGCGCCCTGGCACACGCTGATGGCGGCGTCCACGCTGCCTCGCGCCAGCGGCAGCAGGCCGGCGTCAGCGCGGACCCAGTCGATCCCCAGGCCCTCGCGGCGCGCCTGCCGGGCTCCTGCGGTGAGGACCGCATGCGACAGGTCCAGCGCCACGGGGAGGCAGCCGCGCGCCGCCAGCGCGCGGCTGTGGCGTCCGGTGGCCGCGCCCACATCCAGCACGCGGTCGCCCTCGGCGAGGTCAAGCCGGGTCCACAGCGCCTCGGTCTCGGCTGCGGTGCCCTGGGCGAAGGCGTTGCGCTCGTAGGCCTCGCCCTGCAGGTCGCCGATCGCCGAGAGCGCGGCAGCACCGGCCGGCTCGGGGCGCTGCACCGGTCGACCCTCGGCATCGGCCCACGCCGGCCCGGCCCGACCGGGCCCGGCCGCGGCCTGTGCCCTCGAGGTCAGCGCAGGCCCTTCTTCTCGGCCCATGCGTCGAGCAGCTCGGCGGCGCGCTCGGCCGACATCGGTCCCTCCTCGAGGCGCGCCTCGCGCAGCATGCTCCACGCCTCGCCGACCAGCGGGCCGGGCTCGAGGCCGAGGTGCTGCATGATCTGGTGGCCGTCCAGCGCCGGGCGGACCTGCTCGAGCTCCTCCTGCTCGCGCAGACGCGCGATGCGCTCCTCGAACTCGTCCATGGCCCGCTGCAGGCGCCGCGCCTTGGCACGGTTCTGGGTGGTGACATCGGCGCGGGTGAGCTGGTTGAGCCGGCGCAGCTGCTCGTCCCTGCCGCAGTCGTTGACGTAGCGACGCACCGCCGAGTCGGTCCAGTCGCCGTCGACGTAGCCGTGGAAGCGCAGATGCATGAACACCAGCTGGGTGACGTCCTCGACCACCTGCTTGGGGTAGCGCAGCGCCTTCAGGCGCGCCTTGGCCATGCGCGCCCCGACGACCTCGTGGTGGTGGAACGTCACGCGGCCGTCGTCGTGGAACTCGCGGGTGGCCGGCTTGCCGATGTCGTGCAGCAGCGCGGCCAGGCGCAGCGTCACGTCGTCGGCGGGGGTGCCCTGGACCACCGCCAGGGTGTGGCGGTAGACGTCCTTGTGGTGGTTGAGCGGGTCGCGCTCCATGCGCAGGGCCGGGATCTCGGGCAGGAAGCGGTCGGCCAGGCCGGCATCGCAGAGCAGGTCCCAGCCGGCGTGCTGGTCGGGCGCGCACACCAGGCGGTCGAGCTCGTCGCGGATGCGCTCGACGCTGATCTCGTCGAGCCGCGGTGCCAGCGCCTCGGCAGCCTTCAGCGTCGCCTTGTCGGGGGTGGCGCTCAGCTGGGCAGCGAACCGGCCGAGCCGCAGCATGCGCAGCGGGTCGTCGCCGAAGCTGGTGGCGGGATCGGTGGGGGTGCGCAGGATCCGATCCCGCAGGTCGCTCAAGCCGCCGAAGGGATCGACGAACCGCTGATCGGACAGGCGCACCGCCATCGCGTTGATCGTGAAGTCGCGGCGCACCAGATCGGCGTCGATGTCGTCGGCGAACGTCACGTCGGGGTGGCGCGACCCCTCCAGGTAGCGATCGGAGCGGAAGGTGGTGATCTCGAGCTGCCGACCGTCCTTGAGGGCGCTGACGGTGCCGAACCGCGCGCCGGTCAGCCACACGTGATCGGCCCAGCCGCGCAGCAGCCGCTCGGTCTCCTCCGGCGGCGCCGAGGTCGCGAAGTCGAGGTCGTGCTGGGTGCTGCCGAGCAGCGTGTCCCGCACGGTGCCGCCGACGAGGTAGAGCTCATGGCCGGCCGCGCCGATGCGCTCGGCCAGCTCCTCGGCCACCGGATAGACGGCCACGAGCTGCCCGAGGGCGCGCTCCTGCTCGATCGTCAGCGTCACGTCAGCCATGGCAGGTCAACCGTAGACGAGTGGGCTGCCCCCGTCAGCGCCGGGGGCTGGCGGGGGCAGGGCGGATCGCGCTGACGCCCCGCGGGCGCCGGCGGGATCGCGCTGACGCCCCGCGGGCGGCGGCGGGTCCGGCCGCCAGACGGCTGGCGGGCGCGGCAGCGTCAGGCTGCCAGCCCTGCCGCGCGCACCGCGATGCGGAAGTCGTGCGGGCTGGTGGAGGCGCGCATCGCATCGCGCAGGGCCACGCGCCCCTCGCGGTACAGCTCGAGCAGGTGCTGATCGAAGGTCTGCATCCCGTAGTAGGACCCCTCGGCGATCGCGTCGGGGATCTGGTCGGTCTTGTCGGCGTCGATCAGGAACTCGCGCACCCGTGTGGTGGTGACCAGGGTCTCGACCGCGGGCACGCGACCCTCGCGCTGGCCGGGCAGCAGGCGCTGGGACACGACCCCGCGCAGCACGTTGGCCAGCGCCAGGCGCGCCTGGTGCTGCTGGTGGGGTGGATGCAGGTCGATGATGCGGTTCACGGTCTCGGTGGCGTCGTTGGTGTGCAGCGTGGACAGCACCAGGTGGCCGGTCTCCGCTGCTTGCAGGGCCGCGCCGACCGTCTCCAGGTCGCGCATCTCGCCGATGAAGATCACATCGGGGTCCTGGCGCGACACCGCCCGCAGCGCGGTGGCGAAGGTGTCGGTGTCGATGCCGACCTCGCGCTGGTCGATGAGCGCCTGGCGATCCTCGTGGAGGATCTCGATCGGATCCTCGATCGTGACGATGTGGCAGCGCCGCGTGCTGTTGATGTGGCCGAGCATGGCCGCGGTCGTGGTGGTCTTGCCCGAGCCGGTGGGGCCGGTGACCAGCACCAGGCCGCGCTGCTCCTCGGCCATCGCACGCACCGCGGGCGGCAGCCCCAGGCTGGGGATGTCGACGGTCTCGGGCTGGACGGCGCGCAGCACCATGCCGATCGCGCCGCGCTGGCGGAACACCGCCGCGCGGAACCGCCCGACCCCGCGCACGCTGACGGCGAAGTCGGCCTCGCCGCCGCGCACCACCCGATCGATGGCCGACTGCTCCATCACCTGCTCGGCGAAGCGAGCGGTGTCCTCGGCCTCGAGCGCCGGCAGCTCGGCGACCTCCTCGAGCTCGCCGGCCACGCGGATGAAGGCGGGCCCGCCGGCCTTGAGGTGCACGTCCGAGCCACCGCGGTCGACGAGGTGGCGGAGGTAGTCCCCGATGGATGCCATGGATCGTCTCTCGCGTCGACAGCGCCGTCACCTCTCGCGTCGGCACGTAGCCCCCGGACTTGACCGACTATCCTCGGAGGCCCGCACACCCGAGCACCCAGGGCTGTCGATCACCCCCGACAGACGAGCGCCGAGGACATGAGCCGCTACCCGACGCAACGCGCCGTCTCCGCGGGCGGCCTGGTGGTCCAGGACCGCGCGGACGGTCGATGGGGGCTGCTCATCGCGCGCCGCAGCGCCATGGGCAAGCTGCAGTGGACCCTGCCCAAGGGCGGCATCGAGCCCGGCGAGGCGGTGGAGGATGCCGCGGTCCGCGAGGTCCGCGAGGAGACCGGCATCCACGCGGCCATCATCGAGGGGCTGGGCGTGGTGGACTACTGGTTCCTGTGGCACCCCGACGGGGTGCGCTACCACAAGTACGTCCACTACTACGTCATGCGCCCGCTGCACGGGCACCTGCACGAGCGTGACGACGAGGCCGAGCACGTCGCCTGGCTGCCGCTCGGCCAGGCGCTCGAGCGCATGGCGCACCTCAACGAGCGCAAGCTCGTGGCGAGCGTGCGCGGGCGCGCCCTGCAAGCCAGCGCCGTCGCGCCGCCCGCGCGCGCCACGCCCTCGGATGCCGATGATCCCGCCGACGCCGCCGAGACCGAGCGCCCCGCCGGCGACGAGACGGAGGCGGCCGGCGACGCGGCCGAGGGTGCCCAGCGGCAGCAGGCCTGGCGGCGCGGCGCTGCCGGCTAGCACGATTGCCACGGACGAGCACCGCCCTGCTGCCCCGCTACCCTGCAAGCGTGCCCTCACCGACGCGAGCGCCTGCGCGCGCCAGCCTAGACTCCACAGCCTGCACCCGACCCGCGCATCCCGCCCGACGACGAGCCGCACGCACCGATCGAGCAGGGCGCTCCCCCGCATGACCGACTCGGCCGACGACACCGCCACCTGGGCGACCCCGCACCCCCCGCAGGCTCCGCCCGTGGAGGGTCCTGAGGGACGCGTGCTGTCGGGGCGCTACCGGCTGGATCAGCGCATCGCAGCGGGCGGCATGGCCACGGTGTGGCGTGGCTGGGATCAGGTGCTTGCCCGCACCGTGGCCATCAAGGTGCTCCACGAGCACCTGGCCGCCGACGAGGCGTTCCGCGAGCGCTTCCGCCGCGAGGCCATCAGCGCGGCCCGGCTCACCCACCCCAACGTGGTGAGCCTCTACGACACCGGGCGCCACGGCGAGCTGACCTACCTGGTCATGGAGCACGTCGAGGGCATCACCCTCAAGCACCGTCTGGTCGAGGGGCCCCTGCCGGCGGCGCACGTGTGCCGCGTCGGGGTCGCGGTCGCGCGGGCGCTGGACTACGCCCACAACCGCGGCCTCATCCACCGCGACATCAAGCCCGCCAACATCCTGCTGGGTCCCGAGGGCGTGGTGAAGGTCACCGACTTCGGCATCGCCAAGGCCGATCAGGCCGACGACCTCACGCGCACGGGCACCATGCTCGGCACCGCAGCCTACGTGGCGCCCGAGCAGATCCGCGGCGGCGAGGTCACCTCGGCCAGCGACCAGTACGCCCTCGGCGTGGTGCTCTACGAAGCGCTGGTCGGCGAGCCGCCGTTCCGCGCCGAGACCCCGCTGGCCACCGCGGCCCAGCGTCTGGAGCACGACCCCGAGCCGGTGCGTCGCCACGACCGCACCATCCCGCGCGGCGTCGAGCGCGCGGTGCAGCGCGCGCTGTCGCGGGAGCCACACCACCGCTTCCCCAACCTCACCGCCCTCGCCGAGGCGCTGCAGCACCACACCGGCGCCTTGGACGGCGGCCGCGACGCGCTGTCGCCGGGGCCACCCGACCCGCCCGCCGCGGAGGCGGCCGAAGCCGTCGCCGCGGAGGCGGCCGGGGAGGAGGCCGACGCGGCCCCGCCCCGGTGGCGCACACCCCGCATGCTCGTGGCCGCCGGCGCTGCGGCGGTGCTGCTGATAGCCGGTGTGGGCGGCTACCTCGCCGCCAGCGACGAGGTCTTCGGCGGCGCCCTGTTCGGCAGCGAGCCCGAGCCGGAGGTCATCGACCCGGAGTCGGTGCGGCTGTCGGTCCTCGACCCGGGTGGCGACACGGACCCTGACGACGAGGACCTCGACAACCTGCTCGACGGCGACGAGGACACGACGTGGCGCACCGAGCACTTCGACAGCGCCGATCTCGGTGAAGCCGACGAGGGCGGTGTTGGCATCATGATCGAGCTCACCGAGCCGATGTGGGTCGACGCCGTCGACGTGGCACCGGTGCTGGAGCCCGTCGACCTGCAGCTGCGCACCGCCGATCACGCCGCGACCACCATCCAGGACTGGACACCCGTCGCCGCGGTGGACGGCGGCAGCGAGTGGGTCGAGCTGGACCCGCCCTCCGAGATCCCCAACCGGCACTTCCTGGTGTGGATCACCGGGGAGCTGCCCCCCTCGCCGTACAGCTCCGGCCGGTTCGCCGCCGAGTTCTCGGAGCTCGAGATCCGTGCCCGCCCCGCCTCCTGAGCCACAGGCGCGCGGGGTCGGGGCACACGACGAGCCCGCGGACAGCCGGGACCAGCCCGCCCACAGCCGGGACCAGCCCGCCCACAGCCGGGACGAGGCCGCCCACAGCCGGGACGAGGCGGCCCTCGTCGAGGCTGTG
>Ga0207421_10004986_pt1 | contig 15080 bp, 8 predicted proteins | sample SodLakKL_010_SED_4_FD_187542 | JGI IMG/M metagenome (GOLD analysis project Ga0207421, IMG submission 187542) | Alkaline sediment microbial communities from Lake Tanatar, Kulunda Steppe, Russia - 8KL_010_SED (SPAdes) (version 2) | ecosystem: Environmental > Aquatic > Non-marine Saline and...
GTAAGAATAGTACCTGAAGAAAAATTTGGTTTAATTCATGGTAAAGCAGGGATTATTACCCTACATGACGGAACTAAAACAGCTTTTATCGGAAGCACTAACGAATCGTTTTCTGGCTGGAATTTAAATTATGAACTGATCTGGGAAGATGATTCTGAAGAGTCGGTAAGGTGGGTTCAAGAAGAATTTGACGCCTTATGGAACGATCCAACCAGCGTTCCATTGCCAGAGTTTGTTATAGAAGATATTGATAGAATTTCGAAGAGGCAAGTCATCTATTCAATTGATAACTGGGGTGAAGAACCTGAGCCAGCCCCGACAGTTATGGAAACTCCTATTTACAGGCAAGAATTTGGTTTTTGGGAACACCAGAAATACTTTGTTCATCTGGCATTTACACAGCATCAAAAAAAAACAGGGACGCGTTATGTTTTAGCTGATCAGGTGGGTTTAGGGAAAACAATTCAACTTGCACTTTCTGCACAATTAATGGCATTGTATGGTGATAAACCGGTTTTGATTATTGTCCCGAAAACCTTAGTATGGCAGTGGCAAGATGAATTAATAAATATGTTAGATCTTCCTTCAGCAGTATGGTCTGGTAAGGACTGGATTGACGAATACGGGATTAGGCACCCTGGAATAGACGAAGAACACATTAGAAAATGCCCGAGACGTATTGGTATTATTTCACAAGGTCTTATTGTTGCCAAATCACCGGTGGTCGATTACCTGAAGGGAATGAATTATGAATGCATCATAGTTGATGAAGCTCATAAAGCAAGAAGAAAGAAGTTAACTCCAGGTGAAGAAAGTAAAAAAGCAGACCCCAACAATTTAATGAAATTTTTGTTAGAAATATCGCCAAGAACAAAGAGTATGATCTTGGCTACTGCCACACCAGTTCAGTTAAATCCTATCGAAGCTTGGGATTTACTCGAAATTTTATCCAGGGGTAGTAACCATGTGATGGGCAATAGGTTTAGCCAATGGCGAAAACATCCTGATTTAGCTCTGGACTTAGCTATGGGAAGAGACGCAATTGATGGTTTTAATCGTTATGCGTGGGAATGGATCCGTAATCCACTTCCACCAGCAGAAGAAAATGAACGGTACTTTGGGTTGATCAGAAGACGGCTTAATGTTTCTAATGATGAATTTGTTATTGCCCCGGAAATATATGAGGACTTAAAACCTCAAGAAATAAAAAGGTGCGAAAAACTTATTCAGAATGAAGGGTTTTTTGTTAATCATAATCCCTTTATACGCCATATTGTGAGAAGAACAAGAAAATATTTGGAAAACAAGATAGATCCAGAAACAAATGAGCCGTACATGAAAAAGATAGAGGTGGAGCTTTTCGGTGAAAGAGAGGAAGAAACGATAGCACTACCACCTTATCTAAAAAAGGCATATGAATACGCTGAAACTTTTTGTGAGCTTTTAAAAAACCGGGCACCCGGAGGCGGCTTTATTAAAACACTATTGCTTAGGCGCGTCGGCAGTACTGTTATTGCCGGCAGAAACACTGCAGAAAAAATGCTTTATGAATGGAGCCGTTTAGCAGAAGAAGAGACCGAAGATGAAGTGAGTAGTGAAGAAATAGAGAGTAATGTAAAAAATTTAACCGAAGAAGAAAAAGAATGCCTGGATAACTTTATTAAATCCCTGAATATCAGTAAAGAAGAGGATCCGAAATATTATGAAGTTTACAGGCTGCTAATGGAAGAAGGTTGGGCGAAAAGAGGCTGCATTGTATTCAGTCAGTATTATGATTCAGCTTATTGGGTCGCCCAAAATTTATCTCTAGATTTACCGGAAGAGATAATCGGCATTTATGCTGGAGGAAGTAAATCAGGCATATTTATTAACGGTGTATACTACCGAAAAACAAAAGAAGATGTAAAGCGGATGATTAGAAATAATGAGATTATAATATTGCTGGGAACTGATGCTGCAAGCGAGGGGTTGAACTTGCAAGCATTGGGGACTCTTATAAACCTCGACCTTCCTTGGAATCCAACAAGACTCGAACAAAGAAAAGGAAGGATTCAAAGAGCAGGGCAGGTATATGACAAGATATGGGTTTACAATATGCGTTATAAGGGCTCAGTAGAAGATAGGGTTCACGATCTTTTATCAGAACGCTTCGAGGACATTAAAGATATGTTCGGCCAGCTACCAGACGTACTTGAAGATGTTTGGGTAGATGTGGCCTTAAATGAAATAGAAGATGCAAAAAGAAAGATTAACGAAGTTCCTAAGCAACACCCCTTCGATATTAGATATCAAGAGAAAGTAGAAAAGGTAGACTGGGAAAAATGTAATAAAGTCCTTGATTCTAATGAACGGAAACGGGTGATGATGAAAGGGTGGGGTGAAAAAAAACATGAAACTACAAACAGTGGTTTTTAAGTTTTGCATTTTAAGCAAGTGTGGCGCCAGCAAGTTTTATACGATAATTAGGCGTTTGGGGGATGTGAAATGCTATTCTCAGAGTATTTCAATATAATGCGAAGAGATGATGATGACTGGTTTGATCCAATAATGCACAAAGATACCAAATTGTTTATTGATCCATTTCTAATTTTTAAGTTCGAAAATGAATTCGATGAATTTATTGATTCGCATAAGTTTATGATGGATTTTTTTAATTCAGTGTTTGTATTAATTGCTGAAACAGGAGGCAATGATAAAAGCCCAGGTTATGGTAAGGCTATTCGCTTACTGAGCTTTCATGAAGTGAATGAAATTTGTCTTGGCTACTCACCTATCAGAAGAGGTGCAGGGACTGGTAAGGGTTCAGCAGTTTTGATGGCCTCTAATATTTGGAATTGTATTGTAAATGGCATTGTAAGGATTGAGCATCTTGAAGAACTGGGAATATTTGGTGTGGGTATAGGGCGTGATAAAATAAGTGACATAACGGCAAATTTATTAAAAGATAAACTAGTTAAATATACTCAGTCAAAGTGTGTGGAATATAAAATACCAATGGAAAAGGTTAGATTAAAAAACGGTTGTTTAGATATGCAATTTCTAAGATGGGAGAATACCGTAGAAGAGCTTCCAATAAATCCCTTTAAAGGAAAAGGAGTTTTATTGGTACCAAATAAATTTTTAAGAGAATTGCAAGAAATTAACAAAGATGACTTTTGGCTTTCAGTGCGTGAGAATGAAGAGTTAAGAAATGATTTAAATTACGAGGTAGATAAAAATCTTGACAAAGCTCAGATTGCAAAGATTGCTTTGAAGTACCCATACTTAGTAAGAGAATATATTAACGAAGTAGAGTCCCGAGAAGGTAAGGCTTATAATCTCGAAGCGGATAATAAACTAATTTATAAATGGTATGAAAAAGCAAGTGAGATTGTAAGAAACAATCCCATTGATAGGATTGATGTGAACAATGAAGACGACTTTGTATTTTTTATTAACAATTTAGCCAGTATATTTAAGCATTATGTAGAAGAACAATCTGGTTATAAGTTGTTGTGGGATAACGACTACAAAAAAAATAAGAGTGAAGAGGCAGTGCAATTATTATTTTTAGGTATAGTGGAACATTATTGCAATGCTTTTGATATAGATGTTTCTAAAGAAGTGAACCAAGGCCGTGGACCTGTAGATTTTAAATTTTCAAGCGGTTATAGAAGGAAAGTTCTGTTAGAGGCTAAATTAGCAAATAACACAAAATTCTGGAACGGTATAGAAAAACAGTTACCAAAATATTTATCAGTTGAGTCATCAAAACATGGAATATTTATGGTTTTAATATTCAGGAAAAATGACTTTGAAAAAGTTAAGGGAATTCAAAATGTTATAAGTGAAGTCAATAAGAATAATGATTTAAACATTGAAGCAGTGGTTATAAATGCCTTACCAAAGAAACCTTCAGCATCAAACCTGTAAATTGAAATAAACTGGAGAGTTGATTATTATGCCTTCCACCTTCACCTGGGTAGATTTTGAAGAGAAAGACCGATATAAAATGCTGGAAGTAATTAAAATGTTCCAGGAAACAGATACCCGTGACGAGTTAGGCATAGGGACAATTCGCGATGCTATTGCTGAATTATTTTTCCCGGGTACGACCACAATCCAGACTAGAGCAAAATATATGTTATTTATTCCCTGGATTTATAAGCTACATGAAGAAAGAAGAACACCTTCAAATCAAATATCTAATAAAGTTTGGGAAGATGAAATAACCTTAATCAATGCATTGAAGCAATCTGAGGATACTGATGGAATAATTGGGGGCGTATCAGGTAAAGACTTGCAAAGAATGCCCAGCAGTGTTTATTGGAATGGCTTATGGCGATGGGGGATTAGAAAGTTTTATGGATCTGTAGAAGAACTTCATCGTTACTTTGATGATTATCATAAGGAAAAAGAAAATGTCGTAAGAGATGATGATAAAGAGGCGGTAGCTGAATTTGTTCGAGAAATATGGCATTCAGGATTGCCAGAGAAACCAAAAACATTTCCAGATGAGGCGTCTTTTAAGCTAAAAAAAGAGCAAGCAGAATACCTTGCTGACCGGATAATGCATAACTGTGAAAATACTTTACTTGCTTATTTGGTGAGGGAAGAAAACCGGGAGAATGCAAATTATATTTGGGAACATCCGGACTTTGGTCAATTCCCTGAGCATTTTAAAAACCAAATTATCCATGCCCGAAACTTTGCTCTTTCCATTAATGGGGCAGCGCTTTTATATAACTTGATGTTAGCTGAGAAAAGGCAAGATGAAGAACGTCAAGAGACTTATACTCAATATCTTGGGGAATGGGCTAATTCAATGGATGCTATTAACTTTTTAGAATGGGATTTGGTAGATTTTTGGGGAATGGTTGAAGCAGTAGGACGTGTACCGGTTAGGACTAGACGATTTGTGGATGAATGGATAGAGTTAGCTTGTGAGTCGGGGATGCGACACAAAGTAAATAATAATGATGAGGCTCGATCACTAATAACAGAAAGAGAGCGTATGCTTAAAGGCAGCCGTGCCCGATTGGAAAATCAAAGGGCACTTGAATTATGGAGCGGTGCAGCTGGGACAAGAATGCTTTCATATCGTTGGGAAATTGCAAAGGATATGATTAATGATATTTCAAATGGTTTACAGGAGGAGTAGCAATGTTGGATCCAAATGAAAGAAGAATATACTTGGAAGCTTTAGAGCCCCCTCCTGGATATGTGTTGGATCGAGCTATAGCTACTACTTTTACCCTTGATTTGTTAACTTTACTGATAGTCCCATTATCATTTGTGCTGTTTGGTTACGACAGGGAGGAAGATTTAAACGATCAAACTAAAGTTCTTGAAGCACTGCAAAGAACTTCAGAGCGATTTACTGTTTATTGCCAGAAAGGGAGAATAAATGTTCCTAAAACAAATATTTTGTTATATAGCTATCTTGAAAATACTGTAGTAGAAGTGAACCAAAAAAAAGGAGTATTTCATCCGAAAACATGGTTGTTGCGATTTACTAATGAGGGGTTGCCTCCGTTTTACCGTTTTATATGTCTTTCTCGCAATTTAACCTTTGATAAATCATGGGACATTATATTGGTATCAGATGGTGAATTAAAGAATTCTTATCAAGAAGAAAACAAGCCTTTGGTGGATTATCTGTATCATTTACACCAGCAATCGAATCAAGAAACTTCAGATCTAGAGCATATTTATAAAGAAGTGCAGCAGGTTAGGTTTGAAACACCCTTTAATTTTAAGGATCAGTTGAAGTTTTGGCCTCTTGGAATCGAGGGCTACAATCATAATCCTTTATTGGAAAAAGCAAAAAAAATTCTTATAATCTCTCCTTTTGTTAATGATAATTTTCTTAAGCAAGTCAAGGCAAAAACGGGTGCCAGCTGCATACTTCTATCTAGATTAGATAGCTTGGATGCTTTGAAAAAGAATACTTTAGACCAGTTTGAAAAAGTATATGTGTTAGATGATCCCGCCTCTGAGGAGGAAGACGAGGACAATAACCTGACAGAGCAGGTGCAAAATAGAAATGATTTACATGCAAAAGTGTTTGTAGTGGAAAATGGTAACGAAACAAGAGTCTTATCTGGTTCAGCCAATGCCACTGATGCAGCTTTTAGTATAAACACAGAGTTTATGGTAGAACTGATCTCCGACAGTAATGAAGTGAAGATAGATAAGTTGCTTGAGGCGGAACAAAATTATTTAGGAACGGTTATCAGCGAATACCGTAGGAAAAAGAAAGTAGATAAAGACGTTGAGAAAATAGAATTAGAAAAAGAAATAGAAAAAGCGCTTAAAAAGATTAGCGATTGCAGATTACAATTGGAAGCAGTATCTAGCAAAACCCCAGGCACTTATGATTTGATCTTGTCTTCTGAAGATAACTTGGAGTTGGGGGAAAGAATAGAAGCTTATTGTTGGCCTGTTACTGTAAAAGATGCGAAAACTAAAGACTTAAAGAGGTTGGGTGAGGGACATTTAATTTTTAACGAGGTATCCACTGAAGCAGTTACAGCTTTTATTGCGTTTGAAATCTTTGTAACTGGAAAAAAGGAAAAAAGTGCTGTTCAATTTGTTTTAAATTTGCCGCTAAAGGGTGTTCCAGAAGATCGTTTTGATAAGATTATTGTGCAAATCATTTCAAGTAAGGATAAATTCTTACGATATCTATTATTTTTACTAGCTGAAGAGCAAATAAACAGAACTGGTTTGATGGAACTTATGAAAACTATTGAAGATAGCAATGATGCCTCTCAGATAAGAACAGGTGGGGAGACTGTTCCCTTAACAGAGGAAATGGTGCGAGCCTTGAGCAAACGGCCAGAAAAAATTGACCGCATTGCCAGACTTGTAAAAAAATTGATGGCAGACGAAAAGGGAGAAGAGATTTTGCCTGATGACTTCAATTTAATTTGGAAGCCAATGTGGGAAGCCAGGCAGAGGATGGTGAAGCAAAATGGATCCAAAACCTGATTTTAGTTTTGTCTATGATGGGTTGAAGGATTTCCAAAAACACTCAGTTGATTATATATTCAACCGGCTTTATAAAGATCCAGACAGGGTAAACCGTTTTCTGCTTGCAGATGAAGTTGGTTTGGGTAAAACGTTAGTGGCAAAAGGGGTTATTGCTAAGTCACTTGATTATTTATGGGACAAGATAGAAAGGCTTGACATCATATATATCTGTTCTAACACAGATATAGCCAAACAAAATGTGAACCGCTTAAAAATTACTGCTGATAATTTTTCTTTAGCCTCACGGATCACAATGTTGCCAGCTCAATTGAAAGAATTAACTTCAAACAAGGTAAATTTTGTTTCCTTGACTCCCGGCACATCGTTTGACCTTCGTTCATCCACTGGCAAAAAAGAAGAAAGAATTTTAATCTATGCGATTCTATGTGAAGCATGGAATATACCGGTTGAAGATTTTGGCCCGATAGATTTAATGCAATGTACTGCCACTGAGCAAATATGGCGGAGAGATTTAAAGAATTACTTGCAAAATAGTGCTTCAAAAATTGATGAGGAACTAAAACAACTATATATCGATGCTTTAGCAGAAAAGCCCGAGCTCAAAGAGCGGTTTTTTGCTATCTGTGAACACTTTAGGACTAGTGGTGGAAGTAAGGTTCCTCCATATATCAGAGATAAACGGAATAGATTGATAAGCGATTTGAGATTAACTCTTGCTGCTGCTTGCATACATGCCTTAAAGCCAGACATAATTATTTTGGATGAATTTCAGCGCTTTAAATATCTGTTAGATGATCAAAACCCCATAAGAAAACTGGCAGATCATCTATTCGAATACTATGACCCTAAAAAACCGGTTGATACAAAAATCCTGCTTTTATCAGCTACACCTTATAAGATGTATACAATGCATCACGAGGTAGGCGTTGATGATCACCACAAAGACTTCTTAAAGACAATAAACTTTTTATATGAGCCTCACAATATTGAGGAGGAGATGAAACAGCTATTCGAGAGATATCGAAGGTATATATATAGTTTAGAACAAAATCAATATGAAATAAATAATATCAAAAACCAAATAGAGCATCGGCTCCGGAAAGTTATGGCCAGAACAGAAAGGCTGGGTGTTACAGAAGACCGTAATGGTATGGTGCAAGATAATCTAGTCAATTGCATAATAAAGAGTAAAGATTTACTGGCGTATAAAAACTTTGATGCAGTGTGCCAATTGCTTGAGGTCGGAGATCATATTGAATTTTGGAAGTCATCTCCGTTTCTATTAAATTTAATGGATAGCTATGCCGTAAAAAAGAAGCTTAAAAAGCAATTGGATGATTCAGAGCATTACTCCAAACTCACAGAGGCTATAACAGGAAGCAGTGAAGGTTTTTTGCGTTGGTCCAGTATAGCTAATTATCGAAGGATAGATCCAGAAAACCCACGATTAAGAGAAATTATAAATAATAATGTAGATAAAGGGTGGCAATTACTATGGATACCGCCTGCTTTACCTTATTATAAACCAGCTGGAAAGTATGCTTCTGCAGAAGTATCTGATTTTACCAAGATGCTTGTGTTTTCATCATGGAAAGTAGTACCGAAAGCAATTTCTATGCTTTGTAGCTATGAGGCTGAGAAAAGGGCAGTACGTAAATACGATGACAGTGTAACTTACAGCAAAATTTACGATAAAATTACCCCGCTTCTTCAATTTACATTTAGTGAAGGACGTTATACGGGTATGCCTGCATTGGCCCTATTATATCCCTGTTTGACTTTAGCTAATGAGATTGACCCTTATAAGATTTCTATGGAAAGCAGCAAATTGCCTTCTCAAAAGGCTATGCTCGAAAAGGTGAAAAACAAAATAAAAGAACTTATGAGTTGGGCGGTTGATTTTAGTCATTACCCCAATTCGGGGCCTGAAGATGAAAAATGGTATTGGGCTTCATTAGCTTTGTTAGACAAGCGTTTTAATTATAGATATGAAAAAGCTATTGATGAATGGTTCAATAGAAAAGATGAGAATGCGTTTTATAAAGTAATTGAAGGACGTGAAGACGAAGGAGGAAGGTTCGCTGAACATGTTAACGAATTCATCGAATTCTATAATTTCCCCCAAAAATTAGGACGCCCCCCAAGAGATCTATATGAAGTTTTAGCCAGGATTGCTTTAGCTTCACCCGCTGTTACAGCTTATAGAAGTATAAAGAGGAAAGTGGCAAAAACTGACTCTGCTTTTTACCTAGCAGCAGCTTCCAAATTGGCTGTAGGCTTTAGAAGTACTTTTAATATGCCGGTTGCGATAGCATTACTGCGGGAAAAACAAAAGCAAAAACCGTATTGGAAAAAAGTACTTGAATATGCTACAGATGGAAATTTACAAGCTGTGTTAGACGAGTATGTTCATATTCTGTATGAGTCTCTTGGATTGGCGAATGAAGAAGATGATTATGAAAGGGCTGCTTTCTTGAGAGATGAAATATATAAGGCATTATCTCTAAGGACTACTCGAGCAGAGTTTGATGATCTGAGGTTTGACAAGAAGAATTTATCTATAAAGCCTACATCCAAAAGTATCCGTTGTCGATATGCTTTACGTTTACAAGAAAGTAAAACTGAAGATGGTGATGTGACCAGAGAAGATCAGGTTCGTGCAGCATTTAACTCTCCTTTTAGACCTTTTATATTGGCTACTACTTCAATTGGACAAGAAGGGCTTGATTTTCATCAATATTGTCATGCCATTTGTCACTGGAACTTGCCTTCTAATCCAGTAGATTTAGAACAGCGTGAAGGGAGAATTCATAGATATAAAGGGCATGTCATAAGAAAGAATATTGCAAAACACTATGGATTAAAAAATATTAGGGGTTCAACAGTTAATGATCCTTGGGAAGCTTTGTTTGATCAAGCAGTGGCGGATAGAAAACCACATGAAAACGATCTTGTCCCCTACTGGTTATTTGAATCAAAAAATGGCTATAAAATTGAGCGTCATGTTCCTGTTTTACCTTTAAGCAAGGAAATAAAACGGATAGAAGATTTAAAGCGTGGACTGGTTTTATACAGGATGGTATTCGGTCAACCTCGGCAGGAGGATTTGCTTAATTTCTTGCAAGAAACGGTATCAGACAATGAATTGCCAGATATGTTTGACTATAGAATTGACCTGGAACCAAAATGAAATATTTAAACTTATGTTGTTTTACTTATTAATCATGCTCTTTGTTTGGCATTGGAATTAAACTAGATAGGAGTTCATAATCGTAACTCTTTGTCTTAAAGAGAAGAATCTTTTAAAATCATAGATAAATGTACTACAGCCCGGCATTGCTTCAAAAATTATAATATAGATTGGAGCAAAGAAATAGTTTTACGCTGTGGGAAAAGGAGTTTAATCATGAGCAAAGATTTAAATGCTTATAATAAAAATTGGGTCTTAACACCTCGAGAAGAATTACAAAGTCATACTCTTCAAGTCAAAAAATATTGGGCAGATAAGATCACTGCAAATGAAGAAAGTGAAACTAAAGCAAAAAAGAAAAAGCCTATGCCCAGTGAATGGGAAATGCTGAAAGATATTAATCTTCACCCCTGGCAAAAAGAATGTGTCGAGGCTTGGTTTAAAAATAGACGAGGAACTATAAAAGTAGTGACTGGGGCAGGAAAAACCATCCTTGCTTTAGCCATAATTGAGCAATTGCAGCAGAGCGAAAAGGACTTGCGAGTAGCCATAGTTGTTCCCACTATCGTTTTGTTAAATCAATGGCGAGAAGAATTACTGGAGAAAAGCAACTTACCTGATGATGCGATTGGTTTTATGGGCGGCGGCTATAATGATGATCTCAGTGGTAACAAAAAAATAATGGTCTGTGTTTTGAAATCGGCATCGGAAAAACTACCCCATATTGTAAATGAAACTACTGGTGAAAAAATGCTTTTGGTGGTGGATGAATGTCACCGGGCCGGCTCGACTGAAATGAGCAAAGTGTTTGCAACCAAGCGTAAATATAACCTTGGGCTTTCTGCAACACCTGAAAGGGAATACTATGATCAAGAGGCGGATCAGATAATTGATGAGAGCGGCTATGATGAAAGTTTACTTGGGCGTGAATTGGGCCCTGTAGTTTATGAAATGACTCTTAAAGAAGCTTTTCTAAAAGGAATTTTACCTAAGTTTGAGTTAAGGCATTATGCTTTGCCGTTGGTCCCGAAAGAGCGAAATAAATATGAAAACTTATCGAGAATTATCAAAGAGTTGAGGGATGAATTGAAAGATCAGGGAAGTGATCGGATAAGAAACGAAAATGCTCTTTTCAATTGGTGTCAGAGTGTTGCGAAACAGGACTCTCAGTTGGGACAGCTGGCAAATCAATTTATCAGCAAGAGCGGTGAAAGAAAGCGACTTTTATACAATGCTAAAGCTCGCAGTGATGCTGTAATTAAATTGCTAAAAGAAGAACTGAATAATAATCCGGAAGCCAGGGCAATTTTGTTCCATGAAAGTATAGAAGAAGTCATGGAACTATATTACAAGCTGGTAAAAAATAATATACCGGTTGTTGTTGAACACAGTCAACTTCCTGACAGTTTAAGAGATAACAGTATTGAATTGTTTAGGAAAGGAGCAGCCAAAGTTATTGTTTCCGCTCGTTCCCTGATTGAAGGGTTCAATGTTCCAAGCGCCGATATCGGGGTAATAGTTGCTTCCAGCACTTCAGTACGTCAACGCATACAAACCCTGGGAAGGGTGTTGCGAAAGCCTGGATCGGGAAGCAAAGAAAAGAAGGCTGTTGTTTACGTCCTCTACATGGATAATACAACCGATGAATATATATATGAAAAAACAGATTGGGGGAATATTATCGGGGCGGATAAAAATCGCTATTTTTACTGGGATTTAAAAAGCGAACCTGAGGAGCGAAGCGGGCCGCCAAGAGAGCCCAAAACCAAAGAAACAGATATTGATAAAGAAGTGCTTGTCGAGGGGGAAGAGTATCCAGGTGAATATGAGGGTTGGGAGTATAGCTGCGATTCAGCGGGAAATGTTTTCGATGATCACAAAAGACCGGCATCAAATCCTCAGGGAATCCCCGACAAAGTTTATAAAATAAAAGGCGGGTATGGAAGGTTTAAAGTTACGCCAAGAAACAAGTTTGTTTTGGTTATAAAGAAAGTTCCGGATGGTTGGAGTACAGTTTATGTAACCACTCTAGCGGAAAACTTTAAATTTGAAAAGAAAGGGGGTAGTGGATGGTTTAATCCTGATAGTGCGGAAACAGGGGATGAGTTCCCAAGAAATTTAGTCGGTGAGACATTGGAAACGTTATATTTTAAGCAAAGCAGGGGCGTGCATAGAATTGTTAAAAGGCATGGCCGCAATGAAAAGTATGCACGTACAGTTAACAATGCAGAAGATGAAAAAAAAGGACGTAATGCATCTTATTTAATTGATAAATTAGAAAAATTGCAAGAGCAAGGCACACGTATAAGTAAATTTTTTATTAACGAAAATGGGCACGTAGTATATTTGGAAGATGGACAATACCGTTATATAACCACTTTACCTGAAGGATTGGAATTTCCCTAAAGTGAGGTGTGCATGTTGCCAAACGGAGACACTTTCGTTTTTAACCCTTCACCTCAAAAAAAATGGTTGGGCAGATATGGCAGGATAGTTGGTTACACTTCTACTTTCAAGATCATGAATACTTTTGACTATGGTTTTTGGCCAGTGCTGGAATGGGATTATGAGAGAGACCGCATGGTTTGTCCAGCTTTAGATTGTGGTGAAGTAGGGGAGTTGGTTGATGCTGTAAATAAAGCGAAAGCTCGCCTCTCCAGTAGTAAAGGAGGTTCTTTTTGTATTAATGAATTTGGCCAGGTCATTGTCCCGTCAGGATATGGGGATGGTAATCGTTTATTGATTGGTGAAGTAAGCGGCAATTTGGTTTTTGAGGATGCAGATGGGGAAATAATTGATTTGGCTGATGACACCGGTTTAGATACCGGTGATTACTGGGAAAAGCCTTATGTAGGTATGCAATACAACCTAAGCAGGGGCAGCTATATCTACTATTATGACAATGAAGACGGCAGTATTTACCCCCCGGTTCAAGATGATGATTTAGTCGGCAAGCTTCGTAAAATCAGGCGTTACGGCCCGGTAAGGTTTATTGTTAATCCTTACGGTTTAGTGCTCACAAAAGTTCCCGAAGGAGAGTTTTCAAGAGAAAATGATTATTGGGTACCGGTTTATGTCGGAAGAATTAATAAGAATAAATGGTTTAGAAAGGAGATTTGAAAATGGCAAGCAAGAAGTATGTTCGTTTTGAGGGCAACTGTCCCGTCAATGTCAGTAGGGATGCCAAATACAGTGTTAAAAGACAGGAAGGAAATTATGTTGTAGGCATTTTATATAGGTCTGATGAAGGCGAAATATGGTACCCTTCCAGCGAAGATCACCCAGAATTGGTTGAAATGGTGAATGAGGTTAAAACACATTTTACCGGGAACCCAGGCGGCGCTTTTTATATTAATGAATATCACCAGGTCATAGTTCCTGTTGCTGGCAATGAGGAAGGTGATTATTACCTTGCCGGAGAGTATACTAGTCCGATCGAGTTTGAGTTTGAAGATAAAACTTTGTCAGGGGACGCCAAAGATCTAGACGGCAATCGATTAAAACCCGGGAATAGATGGGTTGGACCACATCCAGGCATTCCTTATGTGCTCAGCGCAGGTGGTAAAGATATTTATTATAAACTATGGGTGCGTCCGCAAGTAGAAAGGGAAGAGCGCTTGTCGAGGCATATTGGGAAAACTGAAGCGGAAAAGGTTGCCTTACCTATAGCTGAGATTAAAGGTCGTGAAGGTGGAAGGTTCTATGTTAATGAGTTTAAGCAAATCTTTACCCCGCAAAGCAACGAATTCGGCATAGACTATATATATGTAGGTAAGTTGGAAGACATGAGCAAGTGGTTTCCGAAGCCACATGCAGGCTAGTGAAATATAAGATTATTGGAAATGTCTTTAAGCAGGAAACTTCAATATTTACATGGATTATAGTTTTCATGTGGACAGACTAAAACTCATATTATCAGTAAGGCAGATAATAGTTAAATAATGCAAATATATATTAAGTGTGTATATTTGGTTGGGGAGTATGACGGATCCTTAAGAAAATACCTATGAATAGGAGGTTGCAACATGAGCTCAGAAAAAATAAGTTATGAAGACTTTTTTAAATTATCTATAAAAAAGCTGCGGACTAGCAAATCGAAAGGCATACATTCAGTTTATAGCGGCTTTAATGATGCTTTTCGAGAATATTATGAAGAAGATCCTGTAGAGGTAACTCGTGAGTTGGCCAGACAAGGCAAAATTGAGATACAGCCAAGAAAAGGTGGGGTGATGATGTATCTACCAGGTGAGAGCCCCCCAAAGAAATCGCCGTTAGATCAAATGCTATCAGATTAACTAATTTAATTATTAGAGCGCTAATCTGTATTTAAAATCAGGGGCATTAAACTGAGGTAGGCTACTAAAGGTAATTGCGACAAGATTATTTTATAGTTGAAGTAGTTAGCTATTAGTAATTATTGAATTAATTGTAACTACCAAATAATGCCTGAATAAAACATAAATATAAGTAGGAGTGTATATCATTTGCCAAACTCTATCAATTACTACAACCAAAATGCCGACAAATACTGTAGTAACACTCTTAACATCGACATGTCCAAAATCTATCACTCTTTCCTCCAGCATCTGCCTAACAATGCACTAATTCTGGATGCCGGCTGCGGTTCCGGCCGCGATAGCCTCTACTTCTTAAACCAGGGTTACCGGGTATTTGCTTTTGACGGCTCAAGCGAGATGGCAAGGGGAAGCTCCGAGTTAACCGGCCTGCAGGTTGAGCATTGCACTTTTGAAGAGTTCCATTCCCGGGAGCAGTTTGATGCTATCTGGGCATGCGCTTCTCTTTTACATGTTGAAAAAGAGAAGCTGACAGGGGTAATAAAGCACCTGACCGGGTACTTAAAAGAAGGCGGTATTTTCTACATGTCCTATAAATATGGTGAACGGGATTATGAAAA
>Ga0207421_10004987_pt1 | contig 15078 bp, 16 predicted proteins | sample SodLakKL_010_SED_4_FD_187542 | JGI IMG/M metagenome (GOLD analysis project Ga0207421, IMG submission 187542) | Alkaline sediment microbial communities from Lake Tanatar, Kulunda Steppe, Russia - 8KL_010_SED (SPAdes) (version 2) | ecosystem: Environmental > Aquatic > Non-marine Saline and...
AACTAGCAATTTAGATATGAACGGTATTACTCTTTCAAAAGAGGAGGGAGCAGTAAGGGACAGCGTGATAAAATTGAACTATATATTCACGATTTCAGATAAGATGGTGGAGAAAAAACTGTTTAGTTTAACTGAAAGTAAGAAAGAAAAGCTGTTTAATGGATTGAATAAAAGATTAGAGGCATTGATGGATTGATATAATCTTTATTTTTCATTCGGTGTTGATTAGTTTTTTTAGATTTTTCTTGATCTTTTCTTTTCTGAATGGGTAGGATGCTATCTTTATTTTGATGTGTACTACGTCTCCTTTTTTGGATAACTGGAATTTTCCTTCGTGGAGTTTTTGTTTGTCGAGCCTTATGTAGAACTCTCCTTTTTCAGAATCGAGGTGGTGGTAGAGTTTTTCGGGTTTTTGGATTTCTTGAAAGATGGTTTTTATTATCTGTTTTACTTCGCTCCATCTTTCGGTTTTGTAGCTGTGTTTTTTTATCTTTGCTCCTTCCTGTGATTCCAGTTCCTGTGTCTTGATTTTTTCTTCCAGTTTCTCTGGTTCTAGTTTTAGTACGGTGTTTATTGCTTTTTTTATTCCTTCTTCGTCCTCTGCTGGGTACTGTAGTGTTCTTAGTTCTAGGTAATGAGCTAGTTTTTCCATGGGCTACCTTGGTTTTTTGTATTGGTTTTAAATCAGGATTTGAGTTAGAATCGTTCTATTTGTTTCTTCCTTTTCTTCCGGCTGAGGTTTTTCCTTTCTGTGCTCTGTTTTTTGAGGATTTTTGTGTTATCCATTCGGTTTCTGAATTGTTTTTTATATTTGGGTGTTCTGGATCAGCCATTATTACTTCGTAGTACTTTCTGTTTCCGTCCTCTCCTGCTAGGTAGGAGTTTATAACTACTAGGTTTGAGTATTTTTTGGATGCTTTCTCTTCCGCTTGTCTTTGATGTGATTTTGCTCTTTTTAGTTTTCTTTTTCCCATTCTTTTTGGTCTTCTTGCTTTGTTCACTCTTCTGTGCAGTCCTGATCCTTTTGTTTCTTTTACTCGGGTTACTACGAATCCTTGTTTTGCTTTGTATCCTAGTTCTTTTGCTCTTACTGGATTGGTTGGTTTTTCAATTTTCTTTATGGTTGGGTCCTTTCTCCATTCTTGGAGTCTGCCTTTGTGTGCTTTTTTGAGTCCTTCGTCCTCTCCTTTTTTGGATTTCTCGAAGTTCTTTCTGATGTATTTGCTCGCTGTTGTCATTTTTCTCACCTTTAGTTCTGTTTGTTGGTGTAATTTTAGAGATGTAGTGTTTCTCTGTTTACAGGTGTAGTATTTGTGTATTTCCTCTTTTTTAAACGATTATTTTTTGAGAGGTGTATTGGGCTCTATTTTTGGAGTATCCTTAGCTACTTGTTCTTTTCACCATTCGTGTTCTGGGTTTCTCGGTATGATTATCCAGCATATTATGTACAGTATTAGTCCGAATCCTCCTGATAGAAGGATTAAAGCTACCCACAGTAGCCTTAGTAGAACTGGATCTACTTTCAGGTATTCAGACATCCCTCCTGCTACTCCTCCGAGTATCTTTTCTTTGCTAGATCTGTAAAGTCGTTTTATTTCTTCTTGGTTTTCTTTCTTTTCCGTTTTTTCTGTTTCCTCTTTTTTCTCATCTTTTTTACGGGCTTCTTTTTTTGGCTTGTTAGGGGTATTCATGTTCATTTTTACCATCACTATCAGGTATAATATTATCATGAAGAATATAAATATGTTCCACAGGTTGTTCATAATTATATTGGATATGGAGGCAAAGGAGAATCTTCCTACGGAGATTCTCACCATTCCGAGTATGCTAGCGATTATCCAGAAGAATACAGTGATCGCGAAGGCAGCGAAAACTGGGGAAAAGACTCTGTGCAGGTGCCTGAAGTTTTTCTGAAAGTAGGACACATACGAGAATATTAGCAGAATAATGAAGAGTATTCCTAGATTATTTGTTAAGAAAAGACTTAAGCTAAGCAGGAAACCGCTTCCTAGATGTGAGTTCAGCGCATCAATAGCTAGTACAGCTATCCCTATTATTATTAATCCTAGTATTGACTGTAATAAAGGGAGAAGAGTTCCGAATACTCTTTGTGAAAAGGATTTTTTATCAATTTTTTGCTCAATTCTTCTACCTATTCTTTCCCCTATCTTTTCCATTTCTTCTCCAAAGTCCTCCGCTTTTTCTTCAACTGTTTTTTCAATCTCTTTATTTTCTTCAGCCATAATTATTTTCTTAACTCGGTTCATTAAGTCATTTTCTATAAAAGTGGGATTAGTGGAAAATCTCGTGATGTTTCCAATTGTTTAAATACTTGGATTCTCATTAAGTATATGCTTTAAGTGGATGTGTTTCTACATCTAAAGTGATTTAAAGAAAGCGTTTAAAAACTAAATGCAAGAAAAGTGATGATCATGGGAAAGAGACCAGCCTACACATATAGAGACCACGACAGGCCTTGGACAAGAACGGCCAGCACCAAGACAGATAAAGCTTACGTTAAAGGAATCCGTGACCCTATAATCAGGTCATTCGAAATAGGTAAAATGGATAAAAAAGATGCTGATATAAGGTTTGATCTAGTCGTGGATTCTGACGTGCAGATTAGAGATGAAGCTCTTGAATCAGCTAGGATAAACGCTAACAAGCCTCTTGAATCAGAGATAGGTCTTGAATCCTATTTCCTTCAAATAAGAACCTATCCACATCAATGTCTGAGAAAACACTCGCTTGCGAGTGGAGCCGGAGCGGACAGAGTTTCCGAAGGTATGAGGAAATCCTTTGGAAGGCCAAGCGGAAGAGCTGTCAGAGCCAACAAGAACCAGAGAATAATGAGCGTGTGGGTAAAGGACGAGAACAAGGCACTCGGTAGGAAATCAATGAAGAGAGCAGGATCAAAAATACCTGGTGGAACCTCAGTCAAGATGGAAAGGCTCTAGATTAATCTAAATTTTTAGATAATTGAAGAATATTAGAAACTTTTATCTCTCGACCACTAACTCTAATTTAATTAAGAATAAAGAAAAAGGAGGGTTTGGATGGATTTAAACCGTTTTAATAACCCATTGGACCCATTCCTTCAGCATCAACTATTACCCATCTACCTTCTTCCTGTTCTAAGTGATGAGTGACTGTTTGGGTATCGGTTTCTTCGAATCCCATCATCTCTATTGCCATTGTCACTTCTGCTTCCACTGTTGCTTCTCCATTAGTTATTTCTTCATCTATTATATCTACATTTACGTCCATTGCTTCCATTACCTGTTCGAAGTCTCCCATGCCTAATTCAGCCATTTGCTCCATTTCTGATTTAAATGCTTCTCTTTCCTCTGATGGAATATACTCCGCCATTGATTCGTAGTCTCCTCTATCCATGGCGCTGTAGAAACTTGAAACAGTTCCTGAAGGACCTGTAGTACCTATAAAATTCATTGCTATGAAGAGCCCTGCGGCCACTAGAACTACGAGGATAGGCACAATTATTTTCTTATTATCTTTGAGTTTCTCCAAGTTGTTCACCTCCGAATACGCTTGTTTTCTTAAACGAATGAAGAGTATATAAGTGAAGTGGTTCGTGTTTTTTTTTTACTTTGATTTACATGTAGATTATTTTCCATTCCCCGTCCTGCTGGATTAGTTCAAATTCTTCCTGCATTTTTTCTTCCGTATCCTCTCCAGTCATCGGGCTACCGATATTCATTGTTATTTCTGCTTCTACAGTTGCTTCTCCATTAGTTATTTTTTCATTTAATATATCCACTTCTACTTCTATTTGCTGCATTGCCTCTTCCATTTCTTCTGCTCCACCCATTAACATCGTGTCTTTAAATTCCTCTACATCCTCTTCTACTACGTATCCAGATGCTGCTTCGAAGTCTCCATCGTTTATCTCTCCGTAGAACCTTGTTACTGTTCCTCCTGGTCCTCTTGGTATTCCGATATAGGTTCCTATTGCTACTGCTGCTATAATAGCTATTAGTATTGGAGTTATAATCTTTTTATTTTTCCCTATTTTTCCCAATCCATTCATCTCGATCACTAGGTCAATTAAGGTAGGTAGATTTTATATAAGTGATAGTTGGATTCATGGACCCGGTGGGATTTGAACCCACGGCCTTGCCCATTTTGGATCTTGGTTAGAATTGATTGTTTCCTTGATTCGCCAAGGGCATGATCTTCCACTGATCTACGGGCCCTTTTGCTAGTTGAGTTTATTTTGTTGGTTATTCCTGTTCCTAGCATTGTTGTTGTACTTTCTGGATTTTGTGTCCTGGGTGGTTTTCTTTGTTCTAGGTGGAGATGTAGAAAATGTTGTCTCCTCTTAGGATCACTTGTCCAATTTTTTGTTTCTTCTCCCCGTTCTCCAGCTCCGTTGCATTGCTTAGCGCTAGGTTCATGTGTTGGTCGAATGCTTGTAGTTTTCCTCGCACTTCTTTTCCTTCTTTGAGGTGTACTAGTATTTGTTTGTCTATCGCTTGGTCCAGGAAGTCAAATGGTCTGTCCGCTATTTTAATCACCTTTGTATTTTGTGTGTTCTTTTAGTTTTATTTGTAGTGGTTATCTGCTGAATATTGACTTGATTTTATCCATTATTCCTTTTTCTATTTCTTCGGTGTATGTTTTTCCGGTTATTTTTTGTGTTAGTTCTTTTATTTTCTTTGTGAATTGGCTTTCGGGCAGGTGTGCTATTACTGGTTCTTCTTCTTTTATTGCTTTTCTTATTTCCGGTTCTTCTTCAATCTTGGTTAGTATCTGTGCGTTTAGTAAAGTGGTGATTTCTTTGTCGTTCATTCCGTATCTTTTTTCGTGTAGTCTATTGAGTATTATTCCTTTTATTTCTGCTCCCATTTTTTCCGCTACTTTCTTTGTTTTTGATGCGTCGGCTGCAGAGATTGTTTCGGGCGTGACTACCAGGAATACTTCATCTACTGCGTTGAAGCATGCTATTGTGTCCTTTCCTACTCCTGCTGGTGAATCTATCAGCAGTATGTCGCACTGTTCCGCTAGTTTGTCCACTACTCTTTTTAGTTTATCGGGATCCATTCTTCTGAACTGTGTGGGTGATATTCCTGCTGGCACGAATCTTGCTTCTTCTCCTGGGATTTCGTAGATGGCGTCCTGTATGTTTGCTTGGTTTCTCATAACGTCCTGTAGTGTTATTGGTCTTCCCTGCATTCCTAGCATCATTTCCAGGTTCGCCATGTCTATATCTGCATCCAGTATTATTACATCTTCTCCTGTTTTTCCTATTGATAGTCCCAGGTTTAGTGTGATTAGTGATTTTCCCACTCCTCCTTTTCCGGAGCTTATGCATATTTTTCTGCCTTTTTCTTCTTCTGCCATTTTTTATCCTTGTTTGTTTTGTGTTTTTGTTTTATTTTAGTTTTTCCGTTATTCTTTTTATCTCCGGTATTGACATGTCTCCTGGTGTTTTCATCAGGTAGAACCGGTCTTCTTCCCTGTATATCAGGTTGTTCTGTCCGTTGTTTCTTATTGTGAATAGCTTGGTGTCCGGGAACTGTTCGGTTACGTACTGCGGTAGTTTTTTATCTTGGAGTAGTTTTTTGAAATCTTCTTTTTCATCCGCTTTGATTATTTCTCCTTTTTTGTTCGCTACTGCCAGTGCGTCGAGGTAGAAATCGGTTTTGATTTGTTCCGTGGTTGTTTCTTCGATTTCCGGTTCTTCTTGTTCCACGCTTTGTTCCTGTTCGAGTTTTTCCTGGATTAATTCGTGGATTATTTTTACTTTTTCCCTTATCTCTTCTTCTCGTGGTTTTCTGTTTGCTAGTGCGTACATTTTTTCTTTAAAGCTCATGTTCTCCGTCTCCTTTTTTGTTTCTTGTTTTCTTATGTTTTTATGTTTTGTGTTGTTATTCCTCTTTTTCTTTTTCAAGGAATTTTTCAAGTGTTCTGTGTTCCTGTCTTGCTTTCTGTACTAGTTGTCCTCCTGTGTCTTTGGAGGTCTCTAGTTGTGTTAGTCCGTATTTTTTCAGTAGTTCTGACTGTGTTAGTTCTTTTGTTTCTTTTTTCATTAGTTGTTCTTCGTATTCTTTGTTGAAGGTTGTTGGTACTTCTAGTTCTTCTTTTCCTATGGGTTCTTGTAGCATGTTTTCTTCGTTCATGGTCTTGGCGAGTTGTAGTTGATGTGATGATAGTTTATATGTGTCCATTATTCCGTTTTTTGAGTTTAAAGCGTTTAGTGCTCTTTCAAGACCTTCTTCCGCTATGTATGTTTTGTTGTATTTGAAGTATATGTATTCGGCTCCTATTATGTATCCGTCCTTGTATACTATTACTCCTTCTTCCAGTCCTGTTTCTCCGTGTATGGTGATTGTGTTGTATCCTGTGAAGTCGTTCTCGATCAGTGTTTGGATTGTGTGTTTAGGGCTTATTTTTTGGACTTTTCTTCCTCTTTCAACGGGTTCTCCTGTTGGAACTTTCATTTTGGATCCTTTTTATTTTTTTGATTTTTCAGAATTTTTCTCCAATTTATTGTAATTAGGAAGTATTTGTTTTATTTAAAAGCTTTCTAGTTGTAGGCGTGGTTATTTTAATGAGTTTAGATTATTATTGTTTGGTCAGCGGTGTTTTGAAGTGCGGCTGCCATTGACTGTGCTCCTATTACTATTGTATCTTTTCCTTCTTCCTTTGCTTTTAGAAGTACTCTTTGGAAGTCGGAGTCCCTTGTCATTACCGATACTTTGTCTATATTATCGTTGTACACTGCTTCCATGACGTCTGCTGCCATTGGCGCGTCTACATCAGCGGTTGTTATCATTATTGGCTCGAAGCCTTGGTTTGTTACTGCTTCTATTAGTTTTTCAGGTGCGTATTGATCCAGGTAAACTTTCCCTATTTTTAGTTTTCCCAGTTTTTCTAGTTCTATTTGTATTTCGGATAGATCGTAGTCGAATTCTTTCCTAAGCATGTTAGGACCGTCTATGAATAGAGCTATGTTGGGAACATCTTTATCGTGTTTTTTCTTTAGTTTCTGTTTTACCTTTTCAAGCACTTGAATCACCTTTGGGTTATTTAATAATTAGCCTTGTACTGGGTTTATGTTCATGGAGCTAATTAAATGTATTGATGAGTTCTTTTAATACAGGTAGAATGTCCAGAGCATAAATACATTAACATATAATAAATTGGAAATAATTAAAACCCTGTATTCGAGAGGAGCGGATTAATCTGAAATTGAAAAAAGTACTGTTCACCACGATTGCACTAGGACTCGGTGTATTATTCTTCATCTACTTATTCATGGATAGAGGAGAACTAATCCAGGTTCTAAGAACAGTTGAACCTAGATTTCTCGCTATTGCCTTGATCTTCCAGGTTGTAGCTGTTATAGGTGTTATGTACAGATGGAAATTCGTACTGGATGATGCTCACATAGATATATCCGGATGGAAACTACTTCAAATAACTTTAGCCGGTATAAGCATAGCAAACCTAACCCCGTCAGCAAGAACAGGTGGAGAAGCAGCTAAAAGTTATTTTTTGAATAAAGAAACTGGTTGCAAGACAAAGGAATCTCTGGCAACTGTGATAGCTGAAAGGATATTTGATCTAGGTTTCTTCGTACTGATGGGTCTGCTTGGAATACTCATAGCTCTATTCGTATTCGAACTACCTCTGTGGATACTGATCATAATGATCTTCCTGGTGATCTTCACGAGCTTCATGGTCCTACTGATATACTACACCATTACCTCGGAGACACTTGGACTGAAGATAGTGATGTGGCTGATCAACAAGTTCCAAAGAATAATAAAAAGATTCAAAGCGCTCGAAGACGTGGAGGAAAAACTCGAAAAGGACTTCAAAGAACACAGCGAGAATTTAAGAGTATACATAAAGAAACCTAAACTATGGGCAAAGTCAATGAGTGCCTCAGGATTAATGTGGGTAGCTGATATAGGGAGAGTGTACTTCGTGTTCCTCGCAATAGGAATAGAAGTAAATCCAGCACTATTAATATCACTGATATTCGTTTCAAGAGCTGCAGGGATGATTCCAATACTCCCAGGAGGTCTAGGAATAATAGAAGGAACAAGGATGGTGATGATATCATCTGCAGGAATAGCAAAGGAAGGAGCGGGAGTACACACAGTGATAGATAGATTCTTCCAGTTCTGGGTACTCACAGCATTAGGACTGATAAGTGCTTACTACCTAGGAATAAAGAGCTACAAGGAAAGCGATGTAAAGAAACAACTTGAAGATGAAGAAGAAGAACAAGGAAACAAAGATAAAAACCAAGAGAAATAAAAACATAAATACGAAAAGGAAAACACCAAAACAAAGTAATAAAACCAAAAACGAATAGGAGGTAAAACCATGGCAGGATACGAACTAGGCCAAGTAGGAGATCTAAAAGAAGGAGACGTAGTACTGATAGACGAACAACCATGCAAGATCAGATCAATATCAAAGAGCAAATCCGGAAAACACGGAAGCGCTAAAGCCAGAGTAAAAGGAAAATCAATAATAAATGGATCAAAACACAGCTTTGTGAACCCAGTAGATGAAAGAATAAAAATACCAAGAGTTGAAAGAGACGAAGCACAAGTAGTAGCGGACATGGGAAACAGAGTACAGCTAATGGACATGGAAACATACGAAAACTTCGAAATAGACAAGCCGGATGAAGAAGAACTATCGGGAAAAATAGAACAAGGCCAGATAGTGATAGTTAAGAAAGTAATGGACCACAAAGAGATAGAAAGAATAAAAGAAGAAGGTTAGAAGTAAAAAAAGCTTGAAAGATTCTCCAATAATGGAGAACTTTCTGAAGAAAGTTATCGTAAGGAAGAAAGATCCAAAGAACAATTGAATGAACCATAAAGCGTAAACGATTGAACCATATATCAATCGATTAATACATTCATACCAACCTGATGGTAAATCAGAAACAAAGTGAAAAACATGGCTGAATTCAACATAGACAAAGAAGAAAACTTCTCGGAATGGTTCGACGAAATACTCAAAAAAGCGGAATTAGTTGACAAAAGATACCCTGTTAAGGGATTCGTAGCACACAGACCAAACGCCGAATACATAGAAGATAAAATACAGGAGATGCTCGAACACAAGCTCAAAGAAACCGGCCACAGAAAAGCAAGATTCCCGAACGCAATACCCGAGTCAATTCTTCAAAAAGAAGCGGACCACATAGAAGGATTCGAACCAGAAGTATTCTGGATAACAAAAGGAGGAAAAAAAGACCTCCCGGAAAGACTGGGCCTAACACCAACCAGCGAAACAGTCATGTACACCATGTACAGCAAATGGATAACGAGCTACAGGGACCTACCATACAAAATATATCAAAGATGCCCTGTGTGGAGACACGAAACCAAACACACCAGGCCGCTACTAAGAGATAGAGAGTTCGAATGGATAGAGTCACACGACGCATTCAAAACCAGAGAAGAAGCAGAAGAACAAGTAGAAGAAGACATAGAAATAGCTCAACAAGTAATCACCGAGAAACTGGGAGTTCCATTCCACTACTTCAAAAGACCGGAATGGGATAAATTCTCAGGAGCAGTTCACACATTCGGAGCGGATGCATTCATGCCCGATGGAAGATTCCTACAGATACCGAGCACACACCTACTTGGAAAGAACTTCTCAAAAGCATTCAACGTAACCTACGAAGACAGAGATGGTGAAGAAAAACAAGTATGGCAAACCTGCTTTGGACCAGCCGTAGGGAGAATATTCGCAGCATACATAGCAACACACGGGGACGAAAAAGGACTCAGACTAACATGGGAAACAGCACCAACCCAAGCAGTGATAGTTCCAATACTCCACGGAGAAAACAAAGAGATAGAACAAACAGCAAAAGAAGTGAAAAAAACACTCGAAGACAAAAACATCAGAGTAGAACTGGACGACTCCGAAGCAACACCAGGAGAAAAATTCAACCACTGGGAAATGATGGGCGCACCAATCAGAATAGAGATAGGAGAAAACGAAGTAGAAGAGGAAAAACTAACAATCAAAAGAAGAGACACCGGAGAAAGAGAAGAAATAGATAAAAAAGAACTCGAACAGTACATAGAAGAAATACCGGAAAAAATAAGAAAAGAACTGAGAAAACAAGCCCAGGAAAAATTCAAAGGAAACATAGAAAACGCGGAAACAGTAAAAGAAGTCAAAGAAATAGTTGAACAAGGTAAAATAGCCAGAGCAAACTGGTGCAGTATAGATAAAGACGGGAAGAAATGCGCGGACATACTAACATCGGAAACAGCAGGAGCAAAAGTAAGAGGAACAATACATCACAAGGAAGAAGAAGCCAAAGGAAAATGCATAGTATGTGGAGAAGAAGCAAAAGAAGTTGTTTACATTGGAAAAGAATACTGAAAGAGATTTCAGAACTTTAAAACTAACTTAACTTACCCCAAGTATCATTATTCTCTTTATCTTCTTCTTTACTTTCCTCTTGGCCATTACCATTATCTACAACATCTTCTTCAAAGATTCTTCCGAACTTCTTCTTCTTAGAATAAGTGCTCTTAACCAACATAATAATTCTTAGAACAAACTCAAGCAGAACCAATAGGACAAAGTAACTCAGCATGAATACTAGGAAATCAGGATCTCCAAAAGCCGATCCAATAGCCTCGAACCTATTCACCAGCTCACTGAAAGACATGTAGGTCTCCCGGATCAAGAAATTACCAACAAGAACCAAAGGCAATAACTTGGAAAGATCTTCAGCTATCTTCCTCCTATAATAAGCACATATCCTCACAGCACCCACTATAGACACAGATAAAATGAATATAGTCCTAAGACGAGCAAATGAACCAACTACAGGAGCCTCAGAAGCCACTACCAAGATAACAAAAAACACGGAGGCCCAGAAGAACACGATCAACGGAAACAAAAACAAGTACTCCAATGCAGTCACAACTCTAACCACATTAGGATGAATCTTATCCTTGAAACTTTTTAATCTCAAATGATAATCTCCCTCAGACTTGAAGATATCTCTAGTTGATATGAATTCGTAGAACTCGAGAATGAAAATGGCTGAAAAAGCAAGGCTGAACAAGCTGATCATGAAGATATCTAAAAGAGACACTACCTCGCTCAAATCTACTCCCATTACCACGGTCAGCGGAATCAATTCAATCATCAAGATACAAAAGGAAAAACAACTATTTAAGGCTCATACCAAAAAATAAATCCAAGAAAAAAGCAAAACCCATCTTTAAAAAGAAGAATGCACTTAAACAAAACGATGAAAATGCCGTCGATAACAACCAAGACAAAGATCATCATACCTATTTCTTAACCTCACTTACCCAGAAACAGGTAAGTGAAGGCTGAAACTTACAACAACAATCAGAGGTATACAAATGCCAGATCCAAAACTACAAGAAAAAAGATGGAAACCGGAACAAGAACTAGAGATACAGGACAGATGGGAACAGGAAAACCTGTACGACTTCAACCCGGACACGGACAAAGAAATAATAGCCATAGACACACCACCAGCCTATCCATCAGGCACGGAGAAAAGACCGATGCATCCTGGACAAACCATATCATACACCTACATAGACATGTTAGCAAGAACAGCCCGAATGCAGGGAAAAGAAGTACTTTTCCCGAACTGCTTTGACAGAAACGGAATAAAGATAGAGAGAAGAGCAAAAGAAAAAATAGGCAAACCAAAAGAACAGATAGACAGGGAAAAATTCAACCAGAAATGCAAGAAACTGCTCGATGAATCACAAGAACTAATAAACGAATTATTCCACAGATGCGGGCTGAGCTTCCTAGAAGAAGAACCATTCTACTACGAAACAGATCAAAAAGAATACAGAAAACTAACACAGAAAACCTTCAAAGAACTCTGGGACCAAAACCTCGTGTACGAGGACTACAGACCAAACAACTGGTGCCCGGGATGCAACACAACAATAGCAGACGCGGAACTAGAGTACAAACAAGACTCAACCACACTACACTACCTAAAATTCCAGCTACCAAACGGAGAAGAAAAAGAAATAGCAACAACAAGACCGGAACTACTAGCCGCTTGCCAAGCAGTAATAGTGCATCCAAAAGACGAAAGGTACCAGCACCTACACAACAAGACAATCAAAGTACCTCTATACGACAAAGAAGTACCGATAAAGGCACACCACGAAGCAGACCAAGAATTCGGATCCGGAATGGTCATGATATGCAGCTACGGAGACAAAACGGACGTACAGATATTCAGAGAACTCGACGTGGAGCCAATAAAAGCAATAAACAAAGACAGAGAGATGACCGAGAAAACAGGAAAGTACCAGGGAATGAAGATAGAACAAGCAAGAGAACAAATAGTAAAAGACCTCGAAGAAAAAGACCTTATAATCAAACAAGAACAGATAAATCATAAAAAACCGGTCTGCGAAGCATGCGGAACAAAGATAGAGCTAGTGATGATGAACGAATGGTACCTGGACCAAAAAAACTTCCTGGAAGACATAAAGGAAAAAGCGGACGAAATGGAGTTCCTGCCAAAACAACACAAAAGAAGACTAAACGACTGGATAGACTCAGTAACCATAGACTGGGTAATATCAAGAGGAAACTACTACGCAACAGAGATACCCATGTGGTACTGTAAACAGTGCGAAGAACCAATAGTGCCGGAGATAGACAAGTACTACCAGCCATGGAAAGAGGAACCACCAATACAAGAATGTCCGGAATGCGGTGGAGAAGAATTCGAAGGTGAAGAAAGAGTATTCGACACATGGATGGACTCAAGCATATCAAACCTCTACATAACAGGATTCAAAGACAAAACAGACCTATACAAAGAAGTATACCCGGAAAAAATAATAAGAACACAGGGAAGAGACATAATAAGAACATGGCTCTACTACACCATGCTCAGAAACATACAAATAACCGGTAAAAAACCATTCGGAAAAGTATGGATACATGGAATGGGGCTAAACGAAAAAGGAGAAGAGATGAGCAAGAGCAAAGGAAACTTCAAACCAACCAAACCAATGCTAGAAGAACACGGAGCAGATGCAATCAGGTACTGGGCAGCCTCAGAAGCCAACATAGGAGAAGACTTCCAGATATCGGAACAAAGAATAAAAGGAGCAAAGAAATTTCTAACAAAACTCTGGAACACAGCCAGATTCGTATCAATGTTCCCAAAAGAGAAAAAACCAGAAGAACTAAATCCAACGGACAAATGGATACTCGGAGAACTCAACAAGGTTAAAAAAGAAGCAAAAAAAGCCTACGAAGAATACAACTTCTTCCCACCAGCAAAAAAGATCAAAAGCTTTCTGCAAAACGAATTCGCATCACACTACCTAGAAATGGTTAAATCAAAAGCATACGACGACGACCAAGCATCACTATACACCTTACACACAGTATTAAAGGAAGTAGTGGAGATGATAGCTCCAATAGCTCCACACATAACCGATAAGATCCACAGAGAAATATATGAAGAAACAGTACACCAGAAAAACTTCCCAAAAACAAAGAAAGAAAGAGAGACAAAGTACGCGGAACTAACCGAAGAAATCACAGAGTTCAATCACATGGTCTGGAAAAAGAAAAAAGATCAGAATATATCCCTCAGCGCAGAAATAGAAGACGTGGAAATACCTGAAGAGCTAGAGCCCTTCAAGGAAGACTTGAAGGAAATGCACAACATCAAAAGTGAATAAAATGTACAACCCTCAAGAAGTCGAAGAAGAAATCCTGGAATTCTGGGACAAAAACAACACCTTCGAAAAAAGAAGAAAGAAAAATGAAGGAAACGAGAAATGGAGCTTCATAGACGGCCCCATAACCGCTAACTTCAAAATGGGAATACACCACGCCGCGGGAAGATCCTACAAAGACCTATATCAAAGATGGAGAGCAATGCAAGGATACGAACAGAGATATCAAAACGGTTTCGACACACAAGGACTACCAATTGAGATGCAAGCGGAAAAAGAACTAGGAGTGAACTCAAGACAAGAAATCGAAGATATGGGAGTAGAAAAATTCATAGAAAAATGTAAACTGATAGTGAAAGAATACTCCAAATCACAAACAAGAGATTCAATAAGACTAGGACAATGGATGGACTGGGAAAACTCGTACTACACATACAAAGACGAATACATAGAACACGTATGGTACTTCATCAAAAAATGCAATGAAAAAGACCTGCTCGAAGAAGGAACAAAAGTACTATGGTGGTGCCCAAGATGCGGGACAAGCCTATCCCAAAAAGAAGTAGGGGACGGATACACCCAACTAACAGATGAATCAATATTCATAAAATTCCCACTAAAAGAAGAAGACGCTCATTTAATGGTCTGGACAACCACACCATGGACACTATCCGCTAACGTGGCGTGCGCAGTTAACCCGGAAGAAATATACGCTGAAGTAGAACAAGATGGAGAAACCTACTACATGGCTAAAGACGCTGTAAACACCACTATGAAAGGAGAATACGAGATAAAAGAAGAATTTAGAGGAAAAAAACTCATAGGAAAACAATACGAACCACCACACCCTGATTTCGAAGTACAAAAAGAACCAGAACACAAAATAATACCATGGGAAGAAGTAGGGACAAAGGAAGGAACAGGAATAGTGCACATAGCACCAGGATGCGGAGAAGAAGACGAAGAACTAGGAAAAGAACACAATCTAAAAGGACCATCACCCATAGATGAGGAAGGATACTACAAAGAAGGATACGGATGGCTAACAGGAAAATACGTAAACGAAGTCAACGAACAAGTCACTGAAAAACTCAAAGAAAAAAACATGATATACAGAACACTCGACTACAAACACCAATACCCACTTTGCTGGAGATGCGATGAAAAACTAATACAGAGAAAAGCAGAAGGAGAATGGTTCATAGACCAAACCAAGATAAAAGAAGAACTGGAAAGAGAAGCCAGCAAGGTAAGATGGGAACCCGAATTCCTGGAAAAAGAATACTACAACTGGCTGGACAACATGGGAAAATGGATAATCTCCAGAAAAAGATACTGGGGAACACCA
>Ga0207421_10004990_pt1 | contig 15075 bp, 15 predicted proteins | sample SodLakKL_010_SED_4_FD_187542 | JGI IMG/M metagenome (GOLD analysis project Ga0207421, IMG submission 187542) | Alkaline sediment microbial communities from Lake Tanatar, Kulunda Steppe, Russia - 8KL_010_SED (SPAdes) (version 2) | ecosystem: Environmental > Aquatic > Non-marine Saline and...
TAGAAACAATAAAGGCCATCTTCCGATGACCCTTATTTTAAGTTTGCACCTTATTATGCACCTATAAAATCAAAAAAACGGTAGTAGCTGTGCAGCTACTGATATGCTAAATTTGTTGAACTAAAATAAGCAATACGAAGCATTAATAAAAGTTAATTTAAGCTTTTTAAAGATATGCGATAGAGTTATTTAGTCCTTATCTTTTAAGTTATATAAAAGAATTTTTATTATCTAATTAAAATGTTTAAGTGAAACTTATTTTATCAATTATCGCTTAAAGAGGCTACATTTGTAATTCAGAAGTTAAAACTATTGGGTGATGTGAAAATTAATTTTACGACTATGAGATTAAATTTTAATAGTTTAGCTAATTAACTGTAATAAAACGGGAACCGTTCGATCTTGGAAAAAAAGCGTGTAAAACAATCATTCAGAAATGAGTACCATAAAGGTATCGTAAATCTGATTTACACCTATGGAATTGTGTCTACACAACTCCAGCACCATTTTTCTGCCTTTGATCTGACCACTCAACAGTTCAATATACTTCGTATTCTAAGGGGTGCATACCCCGGAGCGTGTACAAATTCGCATATTAAAGACCAGATGCTTGATAAAAACTCTGATGTTACGCGAATTATTAGCCGATTAATTTCCAGAGATTTAGTTACTCGCTGCAGCTCTGAGGAGGATAAGCGCAAAGTTGAAATAACAATTCTCGATAAGGGTCTTGAGCTTTTGGACAAAATAGACCGTGAAAGTCATAAAGAAGATCAGATTCTAAAAAACCTCTCTGAATCTGAAATTGCCGAATTCAACAGGCTCCTGGAAAAAGTAAGTAAATTCCAGAAACCCGAGACTAATTAACAAAAAGGCTTAATAAAAAGTAATTAAGGTGCAGATATCAGGACGATATCCTGAGCTACCAGTCCTTTTTCGTTTTTGATGAGATCGAATTCAAAAATCAGATCCCGGCTTGGCAGGAAGCTGCTGTCGAAATCAGACTCAAACTGAGAGACGTGCGCAAAAACGGTTTTGTAGGGAGAATCAGGCGAGCGGGAATCGGTAATCCATAAGTGCTCGTCCATTTTGTTAAGGTATCGCAAAAAGCCATACCCGTCGCTATGGGTGAAATCATAACAAACGCCCCTTACTCTTGAACCAACTGTACCCCATTCATACGGTGTTTTAATAGGAAGAAGTCCAGGAATGGTGTATCCGGAAACAAATAAGTCCGATACTTTTTTAAGGCGGGAAGGCATGTTATCGAAGCCAATAAGCTCCACGCGTTTACCCATGTTCTGCAGGGCATTTATTACATAAACATAGCTTTCCTGGTTGGTAAGCAGAATAATGCGATCCATCTGGTGCGCCTGTGAAATAATATCGCAGGCCATTTCCATTTCAAGCACAGACTTGTCTGCACCGTCTATGTCCTCAGACTGATGTTCGCTTAGTGGCCTTTCGATTACCTTATATTCGAAGTCGCGGAGCACTTCGCAGAAGCGACTGGTTTTTTGCCGGTAGTTCTGGTCTTCTTGAGAACGCTTCTGATCGTAACCCAGGTAGACGTTCATACGGGAGGCCATGCAGCCATCGCGTGTGGCGAATTTTCGAAGAATATCGTAGCGGAGACCAAAACCGCCGTTCATCGTAACATCAACAGCATCTATGTATATGCCTACTTTGTTGCTTCGCTTCATCGGACTAATGGTTTAATAATAGAATAAAATAATAATAGTGCATACAGATGCCGGTTGTTAAGCCGGATAAATCCGGTGGAATTACAGGTTTGGTTGATTAATAAGAAAAGCTGCAGACGATTAAATTTGAGTCTGAGCCTTACATTAAGTTTTTTAGCTGCGCCGGCTTTCCGTTTTTTGTGAAAACCAAACAGCAGCAATACCTGTAAAACCGATTAACAATAACAGCATCCGGGTTAGTGCTTCATTAACGAAGAACCCGTTCAATTCATATCCGGCCCAAACGATTACCGAGGCCCAACCCATCATAAAGATAACACTCTTAACAGGATATTTCACAGGATATACCTGATTCGAGTAATACCAGGCGAAAAAGCTCATGAGTGCGTAACATCCTAAAGTGGCTAAAGCCGATCCCATCATCCCTAAAACGGGAACCAGAAAGATGTTTCCGGCCAGGGTAACAATTGCGCCATAAAGAGTTATACGCGGAAACTTGATGGTCTGTTCCTTGATGAATATGCCGGCAGAGAAATTCACAAACCAGCCCTGAAACCAGTAGGCCAGAAGCAGAACCGGAACAATATGAAGCCCGGCCCAGTAGCGACTGTCTATAATGGTACCGCCAAGAAACGGCACCTCAAGGGCCACAATTTGATAGGTGTAAACACCAATTCCCATAAACACCAGGGCGCTCACCATATTGAAATAAAGAAACACCCTTGCAAACATTTCGGGTGATTCTTTATCGCCCGCATACCTCATAAAAAACGGCTGCCAGGCGAGACGAAACATCTGCACGGTAAGCAGCATAAACACGGCCAGTTTGTAACAGGCATTATAAATACCGGTGATTTCCTCTCCGGTGTAAGGGGTGTCGTAAATGGCTGCAAGCTGTTCAGGACTCAGCCTGACCAGAAAAAAGCGGTCAAGTACTTCATTGATGGCGAAGCCGATTCCGTTGGGCACATAGGGAAGGCCAAAAACAAGCGCGGTTTTAAGAATTGCCAGGTCAGGCGCGGCTTTGTACATGGGCAGCGTAACGGCCATGAGCATCAGCAGGGCCGCCCCGGAAGCGATGATGTTGCTTATAAGAATTGCTTCCAGACCCCAGCCCATCACAATAACCAGGTAGAGGTTCAGCCCCACGTTAATCACCACGTTCACCAGCTTTATGATGGCATAGGTGAACGACTTGCGGATGATGCGCAGGTGTGCGTACGGCACAATGCCGAGGGCGTCTAACCAGAGGATGATGAGCATCATACCGAACAGGGAGGTGCCGCCGTCGAAATCCATGCTCATGAGCGGCAGGATGAACGGACTGCCAAGCCAGTATAGCAGGGCTCCAAGAGCTGTGGCTACGGCAAGCAGGGAAATCTGTGCGGTTACGAACACACGCTTTGCATCAGCGGCTTTTTGCCCGGCGTAGCGAATGTAGGAAGATTCCATTCCGAACGTATAAATTACGTTCAGAAACACGATAGCTGCGTAAATCAGGCCGATGATGCCGTACTCGGCCGGATCGAAATAGAGGGTGTAGAAGGGAACCAGCAGATAGTTGATGAAACGGGCAACCACGCTGCTTAGGCCGTAAACAAGGCTGTCGGAAAAGAGTTCTCGTATACGGCTTTTACTCACGCCTTACCGCTCGCTCTTTTTACGAGTTCACGGGCAGCATCGACGGCCAGCTGATAGCTGAGAAAACCAAAGCCAGCAATTACGCCATCGGCAGCGCCAGCCGTAAGCGATTGATGCCGGAATGATTCCCGCGCGTGTATATTAGACAGATGAACCTCGATTACGGGGATATCCAGAATGGCCAGTGCATCCCGAATAGCAACCGATGTGTGGGTATAGCCCCCAAAATTGGCAATAACGGCATCGGTCTTGCTATTTTCGGAAACCAGCCCCTGAATGTAGTCAATCAGGTCGCCTTCGTCGTTGCTCTGGAAAAAAGTGAAAGTGATGGTGGGATAATTTGTTCTGAGGCCCGACTCCAGCTCGGCCAGCGTTCCGGTTCCGTAATGGCCGGCTTCACGCTTTCCAAGCATATTCAGGTTGGGGCCGTTTATTACGGTGATGTTCATTCGAGCTCCTTGCGCACAGCGGCGGCAATTTCTTTCATCTCGTTTTCTTTGAGCTCCACTTTCTTTCCAAGCGAAAAATCCTGAGTTTTTTCATACACTGGAATAAGGTGGATGTGCGCATGAGGCACTTCAAGGCCTTCTACCATAATTCCTGTACGAAGCGGCCCGAGCGTTTTATCCAGCGCTTTGGCTATGGGCTTGGCAAAGGTGATAAGGCTCTGAAGGCGCTCATCGCCCAGATCAAAAATGTAGTCGGTTTCTTCCTTGGGAATTACGAGCGTGTGACCTTTAGCCGCCGGGTTAATGTCTAAAAAAGCATAATGATGCTCATCTTCGGCTATCTTATAGCTTGGAATTTCGCCCTTAATAATTTTGGTAAAAATCGTCATTGCTCGTCTGGTTTGGTTCGCATTTATTAGAAAGTACGCTTAAACGATATATACGAATATACACTTTTTATATACCACAGGCTCCCGTTCCTTACATTGTGTTAACTAGATCGATACATTTTAGTTATATCAGTTGCTAATCTTACATTAAGGAAAAACACTAAAAAGAAAAGCGCTAAAAAACACGAAGTTTGACTATGGCTAAACTAAATCCGGTCACTAAAACCATACTGATCTGCGGGGGCGGACACGCCTCGCTTCCTCTCATTAAAATGGGCAGGAAATGGAAGGAGTATGGACTTAAAATCGTGCTCGTATCCGCCGACAGGTATTTATACTATTCCGGAGCTATTCCTCAGTTTATGGGCGGGTTTTATACGATAGACGAAGCCCGTATAGACCTTAAAGAGCTGTGCCATAAATATGACACTACCTTTTATGAAGATACGGTTCGTTCATTCAATGATGATCATAAAAAGGTATCAGGTTCGAAGTCTGAGTACAGGTATGATTTTCTTGTAATCAATACCGGGGTAGAGAGCAGGGAACCTGAGGTAACAGATGAGCGCATGTTTCCGGTAAAGCCAATGAAGGAACTGGTGAAGCTCAGGAAAGAAATTGAAAATGGAAAGGTGAAGTCTGTGCTCATTGCCGGTGGGGGAGCAGCGGGATGCGAAATTGCCCTTAATCTGTCTCATCCGAAGTCAGATTTTAATGCTAAAATTTTGCTTATGGAAATAAGTGACAGTTTGTTGTCATCTTTTTCTTCTGCTATCTCTCAAAAAATAAAATTGATTCTTAGCAGGAGAGGTGTAGATGTCGTACTAAATAATAACTGGCAGGATGATCCGGAAACTGCCAAGGGTTATGATGCCATCATTCTGGCAGCAGGGAATAAGCCGTCGCTTTCTGATTCGGATCATTCGTTTGATGTGGATTCGTCGGGCCGGATTATCACCGACGATACGCTTCTTATTTCGGAAAGCAGCTGCATTTTTGCAGCAGGTGACGTAGCGCATGCTGGGAAAACCGGATACCCACAGATTGGTGTTCATGCGGTAAAGCAGGGCGTAACGCTTCGGCACAATGTATTAGCTTTGGCCACCCGTAAACCGCTGAAGCCATATAAACCTTATAAGCTAAATCCACTCATTGTATCAGACGGGCCGGACTACGGATTTTTTATAACCGCAAAAAAAGTATATTCGGGCAGGTGGGCCATCATATTAAAATACATTCTTGATATGAACTGGCTCGAAAAATATACCCGCAGCCCGGATCAAAGAAGAAGTTTACTTCGATTACTAAGAGATGGAATTAAACGGGTGAATTCAAAAAGGAGCAGAAATGACGCGTAAAATTAAATATCATCTGCTGCGCCATTTTATGGTAGTAAAACCTAAACGTAAGCCGGTGGGTCAGGTGCCCGGTACAGCTATTTATACCGGTGAAAAAAAAATGGATGAGGTGCTCATCACTCTTCATGAGTACGGCGAAAATGATTACAAAAGCAGACATATAAATAGCGATGAAGAATTTACCTCATCGCTGGAGTCTCACACCAAATCCTGGATACAGGTTCGCGGGCTGCATGATGTAGATAAGCTTAAGCCGGTCTGGCACCATTTTGGTATGCACCCGCTTATTCAGGAGGATATTGTAAATACGAGCCAAAGGCCGAAAATTGAGCCCTACGACGATATGGTTTTTATTGTGATGCGGGTTATTATGCCTCAGGACCCTCCGGCAGAAACCGAAGAAAAAAAGAAGAAGAAAGACAAAAAACACCGGCCGCTTCATTCCGAGCAGATTTCTATCATTCTTACACCCAACTCGGTAATTTCTTTTCAGGAAAGTGAGACAACGCTGCTTGAACCCGTTGTAAAGAGGCTGATGAGTGCCGGTACACGCCTCAGAAAAAATAAGCCGGATTATCTGAGTTATGCTATCGTTGATACTGTGGTAGATTATTACTTTCAGGCGCTCGATGTTCTGAATGAAGAAATCGAGCAGCTGGAGGAGAAAATAATTAAAGATGCCGATGAGCGGGACCTGCAGCACATACACGCGCTGCGACGGGATTTGATCTATTTCCGGAAATCTATCTGGTCGCTCAGAGATGGATTGAATTCGCTGATCCGGGATGAGTCAAAAATCATTCATAAGGATACGAAAGTGTTTTTCCGGGATGTATATGATCATGTTGTTCAGGTAATCGATACGATTGAAAATCAACGGGAACTGGTATTCAGCTTGTATGACATTTATATGTCAGGATTATCGATTAAGATGAATGAAGTAATGAAAGTGCTCACTATTATTGCGACTATATTCATCCCGCTTACCTTTATTGTGGGAATTTATGGTATGAACTTCGACCCTGAATCAAGTCCGTGGAATATGCCTGAGCTGAATATGTACTACGGCTATCCGGCCTCGCTTCTGTTCATGCTGCTGGTCTCGCTTGGGATGCTGTATTTCTTCAGACGAAGAGGCTGGATATAACGGGCAGGTTCTGAGACCTCCAGGGTTTTAAAACCCTGGAGGTCTTGACCTTTTCCGTTAGCGAGTAAGCTGATAAATAAGCTGATAATATTCCATTGGAAGGGCTACGGATGGGTAGCCGTTGTTTTCGATCATCATTTTCAGGTAATCGACCATCGGATCGCTCATGATGTCATCGTCCGAAGCAAACTGCGCTCTGATGAGCGAGGGAACCGGAAGTATATCGAAGAGATCGAATGCCGAGGGAGTTGGTCGCTCGGTAATCTGATATGGATCATCCAAGCTCATTCCAGCGCGTTCCATGGCCAGGGTGATGGCAAAGCTGAGGCTTCCGAGTTCGTCAACAAGGCCGTTTTCCTGAGCCTGAATTCCGGTCCATACGCGTCCTTCGGCTACGGCTTTTACCTCATCGTATTCCATGTCGCGTCCTTCGGCTACTTTCTCGATAAACTGATCGTAAAGCACCAGCATGCGGTCAATTAAGCCTTCGCGCTCGGTCTCAGTCAGGTTCCGGCCGGGCAGCCCGAGTCCAATCAGAGGAAGTACGGGTCCGCCCATCAGGTCGGCCGATTCACCTCTTGAGACGGTCCGGTAGTTGAGCCTGAGGCGATCACTGAGGCCATCATCGTAAAACCAGCCGGAAATAACGCCAATGGATCCTGTAACCGTGTTGGGTACCGCGATAATGGTATCGGAATACATGGAAATCCAGTAGCCGCCGGATGCCGCCACGTTGCCCATGGAAACAATAACGGGCTTTTCTTCCATGGTCTTGCGAAGCTCTTCGGCAACCAGATCGGAGGCAAGCGGATCACCGCCGGGTGAATCGGCGCGAAGCACAACTGCCTTCACATTGCTGTTATTTCTGGCCGCGCGTATATCTGCCGCCAGTCTTCGGGCCTGTATACCGCCTTCGGTCATCGTGCCGCCAATAGCATATATAACGGCGATTTCCGGTTTGGGTCCCCAGAAGTCGTCTTTTGGCATTTCATTGGCCAGAAGTCCGCTGCTTCCGGTTCGGCTTATTCTCCTGTCTTCGAGTTTACGAATAATGTCGTTAAGCTCGGTTGAGCGCGCTAATGTATCGACTATTCCGGCTTCAACAAGGTCTTCGGGCAGCAGGGAGAGGCCACGATTGATGAGCGCATCATACTCCGATTCAGTGAGTCCGCGCCCGCTCATTACGTCGCTTCGGGTTACTTCATAGTATCCGTTGATGAGGTCTTCACGCTGCTCCCGGTCTTCTTCGGAGCCTTCGCTGCGGGCAAAGGATTCGAATGCCGATTTATGGGTCATTTCGCGGAATTCATCCACTCCGATTCCATAATAATCGAGCAGGTCTTTGAGGTAGGTTGTGCTCGTACCGTAACCGGTGATGCTCATTCCGCCGAAGGGATCCATCACCACATAATCGGCCACAGAAGCCAGGTGAAGCGTGCTCATGCCGCCCCGCTCGACGTAAACGACCACTTTTTTGCCGCTTTCACGGAATCGCTGCAGCTCCTCACGGATTTCCCAGATCATAGCCGACGAGATAGCCATTCCGGTGGTATTGATTGCTATCCCGGCAATACGGGGATCATCCTTGGCATTTTGTATGGTTTCGAGCGTGCCGAGCAGGGTGTTCCGGTTGTCGAAAAAGCGGCGGTTCTGGTACGCCATGGGACCACGGAGTGAAAGATTCAGATAACGGTCGCCGGTTTTGCGATAGGTGTCGAACAGGTTTCGGTCGTAGGCGCCAAGACGAACGCCATAGGTGTTAAACTGCTGATTTACATCGGTATCAAAATGAGACTGTGCACTCAGGCCTGCGCGCCCGAAACTAAACTGAAGCCCGGCGGTTACGCCAAAATCATGTATATAACGACCGGTAATCCGAACGCCTGAAACGGGTTCAAAAGCCAGGCCCGTGCTCCAAGTTCCGTTTTCAATGGCTACGTTTCGCTGAACGGCATAGTCGCCAAAAACGGCCACCGAAGGGGTACCGAACGGACGAACGGCCAGATCGATGACGCCTTCATAATCGTTGCTCTCTACGGATACGGAGCCCATCAACCCTAAAGAAATGTATCGGTTTGGTCGCGTAATGGTACCAACGGTGATGTGATTTTCCAGTCCGAAATCGCCGGCGTTGCCACCATACCAGTTGTACGAATAACCAATAGCGCCCCGCTCGTTTCCGAATCCTGCGCCAATCGAATATGAGCGGAAGCTGGCTGGACCGAGCTCGTTGAATACCGCCGAGAAGCCAAATAGCGGATTGGCCGTAAACACCCCGAAACGATTGAAGCTGCCGAATCCACCCTGATCAGAAAACTGAAATAATAAATCGGGTTGTTCGATATAACCAAGCAGTGCCGGGTTGTCGTAGCCGTAGAGGCCAAACTTCATTGCGCCCGGGCTTGTGAGGAGGAAATCATTTCGCTCGTGAAAACTATTGCCGGAAAACTGAGCTTGTGCTATGGCTGGAAACGCAAGAAGTATTCCAAGGGCTGAAATAAGAAGTGTATTTTTCATGCTGAAAGACAATTTTAGTTCGGGAAATAAATAAATTGCAGCAATTCCACAGTGTGTGGTTGGTATACGTGGGTTTAAATCGGATACGCAGATAAATTCGTTCGTTAATATAGCTACTGCCGCAATTGAAATGGCAATAAAATCAGTAGATTATAAAAAGGCTTGTTTATGTATGTGGCGGAACATTGCGACATTAGACAGGTAAACCAATTAGCTCCAAATTTTAATAGAATATAAACCAGGACCAGAACGCCAACTATGGAACCAGATCAAAGCACCGGAAACCTCAAATTGTGGTATCTGAAGCAATACAATTTTTTTGGCGACTTAAAAGGTGATGCACGTGCTTTTGTGAAGCAGAATACGGAAATGTGCGAGTACAAAAGCCGTGAAATGATTTATCTGAGCGGGAATGAGCAAAAAGTGTATCTGCTGAAGGAAGGTCAGGTGAAGATATCCAGGCTGCGCGAAAACGGGGAAGAGGTGATTCAGGATATACTGAAACCGGGAGAAATTTTTGGCTCACTGCCGCTTGTAGAAAAAGGTCAGGAAACAGATACGGAATATGCGATGGCTGCCAGCGACACCATTGTATGTATTCTTAACCGCACGCATTTCGAAAAGCTGCTGGAAAACTACCCTGTTCTCAATCAGCGGCTTACTAAATGGTATGGTATTCGAATGCGCCGGTTCGAAGAGCGATTAAACAACCTTATTTTCCGGGACGTAAGGCAGCGAATGGCAGGATTCTTATATCGTTACGCAACTGATTTCGGAAAAGAAAAAAACGGGGTTTATGAAGTGAAGCCGTTTCTTACGCACGAAGAAATAGGGCTGCTGATTGGCGCTGCCCGGCAGACGGTAACAACCATGCTCAATGAGCTTAAGGATCAAGGGTACATCACCCAATCAAGGAAATGCTGGGAAATAAAAAAGCTGGATTCACTTAAAAAATTGTCCAGCTGAGCGCTGCCTGTCGCCTGAATGACAATACATAAGAGAGAAAAGGCATATTTGTAGTAAATACCTGCTACTGAACCGTGAACAATCAAATATGGTTTAACTACCTATGTCTGCATATTGGGAATCTTTTATAGAATGGTTCATGGCTCTTGGCGAAGCCTATGGCGTAAATCCCGTTATTTTTGGGAGTATATACATTGGTGCCGTACCGTTTTTCTGGCTTGCCATTGCATGGCTCGTACGGAATATAAAACAGGGTAAATCGGTGGCCGGACCTGTGCTAATGGCCTGTGCGTGCGCCGTATCGGCTTATGTTTACCTGATAATAGCAGGTGAAAACGTACCGCTCTGGGTGTATGTGTTCATAGTTATGATTATCGTGTATGCTGTGTACAGCACCCTTAAAAAAGTAAGGACTAAGCGTAACGAAGTTGAACAGCAGCAAATTAATGAAATTCTTCAGGCCGAAAAGCTAAGCATGGGCAACGAAGCAAACAGATCTCAAACGGCATTATCTTCATCCTCTAAAGAAGTATCCTGATGGCAAAATCTCATGATTACGATTTTGTAGTAATTGGCGGCGGGTCGGCCGGTCTCACCTCATCGGGTATAGGTGCCGGATTCGGGGCAAAAACCATGATGATTGAAAAGCATAAGCTGGGCGGGGATTGTACCTGGTACGGCTGTATTCCAAGCAAGATTATGCTCAATCTGGCTAAAAAAGCCAAAATAAGCGGTAAAGAGCCTGACTTCGGAGAAGTATCACGAACGTTGAACCGCATTCGGGAAGAGGTATATAATGATGCCGATCATCCCGATATTTTTCGCAAAATGGGAATAGATGTGCAGGAGGGTGAAGCCGTTTTTATCGATCCGCATACGGTGAAGGTTACGCAGAATGATGGCACCGTGAAGGAAATAAGCAGCCGCTATTTTTTGATTGCGGCCGGAAGCAGAGCGATGGTTCCACCGATTCCCGGTCTCAGCGAAACACCTTATCATACAAATTATACGCTTTTCGAAATAGATGAAAAGCCCGAAAGTATGATCATAATCGGAGGCGGACCAATTGGTACGGAAATGGCGCAGGCTTTTCAGAGAATGGGTACTCAGATTACCGTTGTGGATATGAATGACCGCATTTTATCGAAGGATGATGCCGGACTCGCTGGAATCCTGCAGCAGGAGCTTGAAAAGGAAGGCGTACAGTTTCAGCTGGAAAGCGGCGTGAAGTCTGTGAAAGGTGATGAACATTTGGTTGAGGTAACCATAGAAAAGGAAGGAAAACCCATCACCCTGAAAGCAGAAAAGCTGCTCGTGGCTACAGGCCGTATAAGCAATGCGGATCGTCTTAATCTTGATGCAGCAGGCGTAAAATTTGATCGTTCAGGCGTTCAGATAAATAAAAAATGCCGTACCAATGTGCGCCATATTTATGCGGCTGGAGATGTAACAGGCATGTTTCAGTTTACGCATATGTCTGAGCATACCGCAAAGGTTGCCGCTACGAATGCGTTGCTGAAATATCCTATGAAAATAGACAGTAAACATGTGCCATGGGTTACCTACACTTCACCCGAGCTGGGCCATGTTGGCGCAACGCAGGCCGAACTGGATCAGAAGGGAATCTCGTATGAAGTCTATCGTTTTCCGTACAAGAAAATAGACCGGGCCATAACCGACGAGGCTACTGTTGGCTGGATAAAAATCTATGCGAAGAAGTTTTCAGGGAAAATACTCGGTGCTGATGTTTTAGGGGAACAGGGCGGTGAAATGATAGCTCAGTATGCGCTGGCTATGCGAAATGGCATAAGCCTGAGACAGATGGCTGATACTATCTATCCGTATCCAAGCTATGCGCTGGGAGCCAGAAGGGCGGCTGATCAGTGGTATATAAAAAACCAGACGGTCGGACTGGTTAAATGGCTCAAGCGAATTTTTGGTTACCGCGGGTCTTTGCCGGATCTGAGTGATCCCGACCGGATCGTTTAGTAAAAAAAAGGATGCTAAAATTTACAGTGTCAGCTGCAGGACATTAGAGTAACAGGAAACGAGTTAGATTGATAAAAAGGGATAACAACCGTGTATTCCGGAATTTTCTGAAAACTAACTGCTGCCTATACTATGAAATCATTTATCACCCTCCCCCTGCTTGTTCTGTTTTTATTAAGCAGCCCTTTGTTAATTAATTCCACTGAGGCTAATGAAGGGATTAATACTGATGACGAAGTTGAAGTAATCGCCCTTCGCATGTATGCAGACTGGTGTGGCTACTGCAAAACGCTGGACGCAAAGCTGGATGCAATCAAACCAGAATTCCAGAACAGTGGTATCTGGTTTACTTATTTCGACTTTACGGATGAGTTTACAACCAGCCAGACCAAAAAGCAGGCTGCACAGCTAAATCTGGCACATCTGTTCGAAGCCTATGAAGGCAAAACCGGAATGCTGCTTCTTATAAATCCGGAAACGGGGGAAGTCCAACGCGAAATAACGTCTGAAATAGACCCAAACGAGCTTAAAGAACTCCTGAAGAGTTTGTAGGTAGATTGTACTGTAGAATGCCCTTAACTGCATAGAAGATAAAGTTTCTTTGTGGTTAAGGGTTTTTTTATTGTAAATGGTAGTACTGTTACAATCAATCTTTTTATAACTAAGGATATAATTAATCATGAAAAGTGAGAATCTTCATTTTAAGAACAGTAAGGGTATTGAGCTTTCCGCACGGACAGACTTTCCAGATGATAAGAAATGCTTGGCCACAGTTTTATTTGCCCATTGCTTTACATGCAGCAAAAATCTGAAAGCTTTAGGGCACATTAGCCGTGCTTTAACTGAACAAGGCATCGGCGTTTTTAGATTCGACTTTACGGGTCTTGGATCAAGTGACGGAGAGTTTACCGATTCTACATTTTCAACCGATGTGAAGGATATAATTGCAGCCAGTGATTATATGAAAGAAAACTGGATAGCTCCATCTATACTGATGGGGCATTCACTGGGTGGTGCTGCTATTCTTCAGTCAGCATCGGGCATATCATCTGCTAAGGCTGTAGCTACCATCGGAAGCCCGTGTAGCCCGTCTCATGTGGAGCATCTTTTTGAAGATAATCTTCAAGAAATTAAAAAAAAGGGTGAAGCAAGAGTTATACTTGCAGGCAGGCCATTTACTATCAATGCACAATTTATCGAAGATTTGAACCAGCAGGTTATGGATGAAAAGATAGCTGGTTTAAATAAAGCCCTGCTGGTATTTCATTCTCCGGTCGATGAAACGGTAGGTATCGATAATGCCTCCAGAATATTTAAGATGGCCCGGCACCCCAAGAGCTTTGTGTCTCTTGATAAAGCCGACCATCTTCTCACCAAAGAGGAAGATGCCCGCTATGTGGGAAGCGTTACAGCGGCCTGGGCTCACCGCTATTTTAGCTAAAAATAAAAAAAGGCCATCCGGGACTGTTCCGGATGGCCTCTGTATTTTAAGGTGCAAACCCAAAATAAAGGGACTTGCATAAGCTTTTTGTCGTGGTTAAGTACAGTCCGGAATATGAAATCAAGGGACTCGTACTACAATGCGTAGCTTTTATCTCAATTGTATCAAGAATTAATTAATTTTAATTCTTCATGCCTTGTAACAGTAGTAATTAAAGATTACTCCCGGTCGTAGAACGTTACTTTGCCATTTGAGATATCGTACATGGCGGCACAAATCATTATGTCACCTTTCTCTTCCATTTTGCGAAGCTCAGGGCTTTGTTCCCGGATTTGCTTTACGGCCAGTTGAACATTTAGAGCGCCAACCAGGTCGGTAAACTCATTGCTACCAGGCTCGGGACCGTCTTTGTGCTCAGATTTAGCAAGTTCTACGGCAGGCTTAATCTTTTCGACCAGGCCGGTAAGGTTACCATACTCTACATTGCCTATAGCTCCTTTAATGGCACCGCACTTGGTGTGCCCCATTACGAGAACAAGCATGGCATCGGAAAAATTAGTTGCGAACTCCATACCGCCAAGCACATCGCCGTTCACCACGTTTCCGGCAAGGCGGGTGCTGAACAGCTCGCCAATACGCATATCGAAAACGGTCTCCACGGGTACACGGCTGTCAATACAGCTCAGTACAATTGCGAAAGGATGCTGCTCATTACATGTTTCCTCAATTTCTTTGATAAACTCGCGCCGCTGTAGATTCCCTTCAACAAAGCGCTGGTTTCCATCTTTAAAAGCCTGTAGTACTTCTTCGGGTGTTGTTGGTCGTGGCATAGATCTAAAACTAATTGTTTAGTTCAGGTTTATATTCAGCAATTCAAAAGATACACTTTTTCTGCATTGTCCATAATAGGAGCGATATTATGCTTAGACGATTTTTGTAATAAAAACAAAAAAAGCAGCCGTGTTAGGGCTGCTTTTAGAGGGGACTTTTTTGTTGGGACAAAAAAATCTTGTCAAACTACCATTTCAGTTAGTTGGTAGCATCATCAATATCATCACCGAGGTCGTCCATCATATCTCTCATGGAGTCTCTCCAGTCGCTCAGGCTCGATGTTACGTCATCATAGACACTGCTTGAGCTTTCACTTATGCTATCCCATGTGTCGGAAGTAGCGCTTTCAACATCGCTGATGGCACGATCAACGTCATCGCGCTGACCGGTTAATTCTTCGTATGCTGCTTCCCAGTCGTCGCCCGCTTCATCGCCGGCACGATCCATTCTGGTTTGCAGCTCGTCAAGTTCGTCATCTATATCGTCGCGCAGCTCTTCAAGCTGAGAGAGCCTTTCATCGCGCTCTTCTTCCCATTGGGTATCCTCTTCACCATTGCCGCACTGAATGAGCAGTAATGATGAAATAAGGATGGCAACAATTGGAAACAGACTGCTTAAATTTGATAATCTCATAATTGGTTAAA
>Ga0207421_10004991_pt1 | contig 15074 bp, 11 predicted proteins | sample SodLakKL_010_SED_4_FD_187542 | JGI IMG/M metagenome (GOLD analysis project Ga0207421, IMG submission 187542) | Alkaline sediment microbial communities from Lake Tanatar, Kulunda Steppe, Russia - 8KL_010_SED (SPAdes) (version 2) | ecosystem: Environmental > Aquatic > Non-marine Saline and...
ACAGCTACAGTTACAGGATATGAGTATGTCAATGCCAACAGTATCTCATTAGTTGGTTTTATATTCGAATACCGCAATACGAGAGACCTTGGACCTTGGACCTTGGACCTTTGACCTTCGACCTTTGACCATCAACCATCTCAATGTGAGAAATTTGATAACAAGGGGAAGAAATATGATATGAACTCTGAGGTGAAATATTTCTTTATTATAGTACTGCAAACTGCCCAAATAAATCAAAAATACTATGGCGACGAAGACCCAACTACCTATTGAAATAGAAAATGGAACCTCTGCATCGAAAACGAGCCGTGAAAGAATCCTTCAGAAATTCAAGGACGTTCGGGCGTTCACTATGGAGCTTGTAGAGCCTCTTGAAACAGAAGATTTTGTTATACAAATTGCAGAGTATGCTAGTCCGGCAAAGTGGCATCTGGCGCATTCCAGCTGGTTTTTTGAGGCTTTCCTTCTCGAAAAAGCCATTGCTGATTACAAGACAATGCATCCTCAGTACAGCTATTTGTTCAACTCGTACTACCTCCAAACCAGCGAACCGCATTGCAGAAACAAACGGGGTAATTTGTCCCGACCAACGGTGCGGGAGGTCATTGACTACCGGAAATTCGTAAACGAGCACGTAATTGATTTTCTGGAGCACTGCGATGAAGAAATCTTTGAGGAATGGAAAGATGTGCTGGAGGTTGGTCTGAACCATGAGCAGCAGCATCAGGAGCTGATTTTGACTGACCTTAAAATCATGTTTTCGAAGAATCCGCTAAATCCGGCCTATGTTATAAAGAACAGACCCGCCGCTCTACCCCAGCCGGAAATCAACTGGATAGGTTTTAAGGAAGGGATATATGAAGTCGGGCACCCCGGCGGCTCATTTGGGTACGACAACGAGTTTCCACGCCATAAAACCTACATACATAAATTTGAACTATCGGATCGCCTGGTGACTAACGGCGAATTTAAGGAGTTTATGGAAAACGGTGGTTATAATGATCCGAAATTCTGGCTCGATGAAGGCTATGCACAAGTGGTTGAAAATGGCTCCGATTCTCCCATGTACTGGCAAAAATCGGATGGAAGATGGCATCAATTCACGCTAAACGGGATGGAGCTTATCGATATGAATGAGCCGGTAACGCACGTGAATTACTATGAAGCCGATGCCTACGCACGATGGGCGGGTTGCAGACTGCCGTCGGAATTTGAGTGGGAGCTGGCTGCAGAGACCCTTGAAGTTAACGGCAGTTTTGTGGATTCACGTCATTTTCATCCAATTGGGGCAAATCCGGATGAGACGGGACTGAAGCAGATGTTCGGTGAAGTCTGGCAGTGGACTAAAAGTTCGTACGCGGCATACCCCGGCTATGAAACCTTCCCCGGCGCGCTTGGTGAATACAACGGCAAGTTCATGTGTAATCAGTACGTGCTGAGAGGCGGTTCGTGCGCCACAACAAAAAATCACTTCAGAAAAACATACCGCAACTTCTTTCACACAAAGTTCAGCTGGCAGTTTACAGGAATTCGACTCGCGAGATAATAGCCACCGTATTAAAACCAAAACCAACAGTAAAGAGATATTTTTTTCAGATGAATAATTCTGGCATGGGCGAAAAAGCGACTGAACTGTACACAGACGTAATGAGGGGGCTTTCGAAAGAGCAAAAATATCTTCCGAGCAAATACTTCTACGATGAAAAAGGATCTGACCTTTTTGAACAAATCTGTGAACTCGAAGAGTATTACCCCACGGATTGCGAAGTGGAAATCATGAAGCGCGATATCAATGAAATCACGCAGCTGATAGGTCAAAACGTGCAGCTTATTGAGCTCGGCAGCGGGAGCAGCATGAAAACACGCCTGCTTCTCGACCATTGTCGCGGGCTTGTGATGTATGTACCTGTGGATATATCCGGCGCGTTTCTGGAAGAAGTGGCAGCGGGTCTAAGGAGTGAATATCCTCATTTAGAAATAAAGCCGGTTGCGGCAGATTACACATCACCTTTCCCAATCCCGGAATCTGAGGAGATCAAAAAACGCGTGATATATTTCCCGGGCTCAACTATAGGGAATTTCAGAAAAAAGAAGGCGCAAAAGTTTCTGAACTCCCTGGCCAAATATTTGTCACCCGGTGACGGGCTTTTGATTGGCATTGACTTAAAAAAAGACATTAGCGTTCTCGAAAAAGCATATAACGACGGGAAAGGCATTACTGCAGCATTTAATAAAAATATACTCCTCAGGCTAAACAGAGAGCTTGGTGCAGATTTTGATACGGACCAGTTCCGTCACCTTGCGTTCTACAACAAGCAGGAGGGCAGAATCGAAATGCATCTGGAAAGCCTGGAAACCCAGCACGTTCAGGTGAACGGGACAAAAGTTTCCTTCGAAAAGGGTGAAACGATTCATACAGAAAACTCACACAAATACACAATTCCTGAATTCGAAGAAATCGCAGGCGATCAGTTTAGCAGAAAGCAAACCTGGACGGACAGCAGAGATTATTTCAGCGTGCACTATTTTGAGAAGGTTTAGTTACCCGGATTGGATCAGGGACTAAAATCAACAAAAAAAGGAACCGCCGCGCGCTTAGGCAAGACGATTCCTCATGAGGTTTCTCTATGAAATATGTGTTGAGCGAATTAGTGTTTTAAATCCGGCAGACCGGCCTCAATTTGGGCACGCTTATCCTCATACCATGGCGGCAGAATGAGGGTTTCACCCAGCTTGTCGGGATCCTCGTCGCGGTCGAAACCGGGTCCGTCGGTGGCCAGTTCAAACAGCACGCCGCCCGGCTCCTTGAAGTACACCGATTTGAACCAGAATCGGTCGATCTGCTGAGACGGCATCAGTCCGAATTTCTGAACCTGATCGCGAACCTGCATTTCCTCCTCGGTATCCTTCACCCTGAACGCAATATGATGAATGCCGCCGGTGCCCCATTCGCCGTAGCTTAGGGAGGCGTCGGCTTTTACCTCAATAAGGCAGCCCGAAGTTCCGCCGTTCACGCCAAATCGCACCCAGCCGCTGTCTTCGCCCATCTTGTCGTAGCCCATGATTTCGGTGAGCAGTGCTTCGGTGAACTTCAGCTCCTTAACCTGGAAACGGGTGTTATGCATACCGCGCAGTTGATGCTCTTCCGGCACCGGACTCTTCTCCCATGCCGCCACGTCGCGCTCGTCGTCGGATTCGGTAAGCGCCAGACCAAGCCCGTGCGGATCGCTGAAAACCAGATGCGCTTCGCCAAAGCGACTTTCCTCTTTAAGTGTGATGCCGTTCTCGCCAAGACGTTGCTTCCAGTATCCAAGACTGCCAACTGGCGTGGCGAAGGTAACTTCAGTTGCCATCCCGGCTCCGGTTTGGGCGGGCCTCATAGCCGGCCACGGGAAAAAGGTGAGGTCGGTCCCCGGATTACCGTGCTTATCGGCGAAAAACAGATGATACGTATCCGGCGCATCCTGATTGATGCTTTTCTTCACCAGGCGAAGTCCCATCACCTTGGTGTAGAAATCCAGGTTTTCCTGGGCATCGCCAGCTATGGCCGTTATATGATGAAGCCCGTGGACCTGTGCTTTTTGTGCGTTATTTGGAGTGCTCATAACAGAAAGTATTGAGTGATTTTTTTGTTTTATGATACCCTTAACGCTTCAAACTCCAAAAACGTTTGTTTAAACAACTAAATGTTTTTTGCACGGCATTAGGGCCCCGGATTTCTGAGTTTATTTTTTCTATTCCCGTCTGCTTCAGCAGACGGAGTAAACAACAACCAATTACGGCTTTAGCCGAAAATGAGATGGCCGAAATAACCTTTGAATACCATGTGCGACAAACATCTGAACGGGCTATGAGCGCGGTGTTGGGGCTAAAGCCCCGGATTATGTATGCTTTTTACCGTTGACTGAAGTCAACGGTAATTGATTTGTGGTATTTGTGTATTCCGTTTTAGTGTTTTTCTTCAAGGCCGTAACCGGCTCTGAAGTAGCTAAACTGCTTTTGAGTATTTACGAACAACCCAGTTTGCGATTTGCATATGAAACCGGTATGGCTATATTTATTTGTAAGCTATTATTTATCATTATACTAACATATCCCCATAGCATAACTGAGGTAACAATTATGTCAAAACTCAACTTAACGTTGGTTACGCTCCTGTTGTTCGCGTTTTTCATTATTTCTGCCTGTGACGGTATTGGCTATAATGAAGATACAACCGAAGACGCCTCCTCTTTCCCAACCACGTTTCAGGGGCTTGAGCACGATATAATCTTTACCGCAGACGGAAACCTGATGCGGTTGTCAAATGAAACCAATGAGGTCAGTCCGGTTGATATCCATGGAATTCGCTACATTCCTCACAACCTGCGGCTCAGTTCCGGAGGACGGTTCCTATACTTTGTTGACAGAGGGCAGGCATGGGGCGAGGTAGGTTACATTCGTCAGCTGGATCTGATCGAAAACACCTTAAGGCAAATGCCGGTTGAGCGCATGAGGAGCTTCACCTTGATTAACGATGATTTTATCCTTGGCCAGATGATACCGGATTCCTGCTCCGAATTGAAGCCATTTTATATTGAACACCTCTACAGACTTGAGGATGGCGTTAAGATGTCGTTTTGTGAAGCATACAGCGAATATGCAGCTGCGAACAATGCGCCGCAGAATGCCACGTCAAAAGGAGTTTCATATCGTGATGGCGTATACACCTCGTATTTCATCGACCCGGAAGTTGATGAAGCTACTGATACCTGGAATGCCTATATGGTTAGATTCGAGGTATCGGCAGACCAGCTGGAGGTAATCGGTTTTGAGCAGGTAACCGAACGAACAGACGGAATCCTGAGCCGCGACGGAAACCTGAAGCTCATTTCTGTGCGCAACGAAGGCCTGTTTATAAAAGACACAAACACGGGAGAATCCAGCCTCATAGATGAGAACGTAGCTACACTTACAAATGTGCGTTTTGTGATGAATGACAGCCATGTACTTGTACGCAAACCACGATCTCACTCAACGGAGGTTACCCCACGCTATGGCTACCATCTGTACGAGATTTCAACAGGCCGCTATCGTCAGTTGCTCGAGGAGTCCTCGACAATGCAGCGCGTGCGCTTCTCGGAAAGCGGCAGTCAGATTATTGCGTTAGCCAAATTTAGAAGAGGGATCAAATGGCAGGTAGTGGTGATGAGTTTTGATGAAGAAAGAAAAGCCCTCATCTCCGACCTGGATGTTGAAAACCTGTATTCGGAGTTTGTGTATTAAAATGCGTCTCTGAGTGGAATTATACTGCGGCCAGGTTTACAACAAATCCGTCCTCAGCACCCGCACCATCGGGAGCTCGTCTTCATCATCCATGCGGAGGTAGATGATCCCGTTTTCTACCCGAAGAATATTGCCCTGTTCACCCTGAATCATCCGGCCGGTGAATTCACCTTCTTCAGTGAATACCAGCCATTCCAGTTTGGGGTCTTCCTCATCATGCGGTAACAGCTTAATCCAGACGTAGCCCGCAGGATCATAGCGAACATCCATGAGCTTGCCCCGTACTTCCGGCATTTGGCCCAGCAGATCTGTTACTTGTGAACTGCTCAATTCCAGGGCACCCATGATAGACTCCAGGAATTCACGGTTTTCCTCTCTCGTTACGGGCAAATCCGGCGTATCTATGCTCACCTCGGTAAGCAGCTCACCCGTCTTCAGGCTGTAGCGCCGGAAGCCGAGCTCGGCCTGGTTTATCATCACCATTGTATCCCCGTGAAACACAACTTTACTCGAACTGTTATTCGGCGTGGTAAAGGTGAGCATCGTCAATCCATCCGGATTGGTGACTCTCAGCGCTTCGCTTGCGGGAAACGTGATGTAGGCATCCCGGACAATATCACCCTCCCGGTCCATCAGGCTGATGCGCTCGGTGGATTCTCCGTCCGGATTGGTTGATGCACGCTCAAAAAGCAGAATAGATCCATCGGGCTGTAGCGAATATCCCGCAGGAAAGCGGGAGGTGGAGATGTCGGTCAGCGGAGTAATTTCCCTGTTCTCAATGCGGTAAACCGACATGCGACGCAAGCCCTGACTGTGCATGACGAACTCATCATTTTCATTCATACCCAAATGCCCTGCGGGAAATCTGGCCTCGCCGGGTCCGGCGCCCTCGCCAATGCCGCTGTTTAGGTAGTTGCCGTCCGCATCAAACAGATGCGCCTGGGCGGAGCCGGCATCCATAATCAGGATATCTCCTTCGGAGGTTACCCGAAGATCCGATATCCGGTTGAACATCACATCCTCGCTGTCGGTGATGTCGAGCAGGTGCTCGTAGGAAATTTCCGGGCCGTCGGGAATTCCATTTCCGGCCTGAGCGGAGGAATCCGTCTGGTCATCAGAACCTGATCCGCAGGAAAAAAGCAGCAGCGCACCGACTGCAACCGGCACAAAACGTATAGGTAATAGCATAATAATGTGTGATTTAAGGTGATAAACAGAGAGCTATGTTAACTAAAAAAATCAAAAGCCGAAACCGGGTTTTCACGCAAAGACGCCAAGTCGCAAAGATGTTGGTTGGAGTCTCAATCACTTAAAAGCCTTAAACCTTTGCGGCTCTGTGGCTTTGCGTGAACCTTACAAATACGGCCCGACAACCCTAGCCACAATCCAGCCCCATGCACGATCAAAAACCGGCCGGTTTTCCCATTGTTCAAGGGTGATGCGCTCCGAGTCCTCAAGGTCATCGAGGTAGTAAGACGCCATGGTTTCACCAAAAGTTGCATCCAGCACGCTGATGTTGGTTTCATCATTCAGCCGGAAGGAGCGGTTATCAAAATTGGTGGATCCAACGGTTACGAAGTAATCATCCACGATCATCATCTTGGCGTGGTACATGGTGGGCTGATATTCGTAAATCTCGACACCAGCCTCTAGCAGCGGTCCCCAAAGCGATTGTGATGCAAGTCTTACGAAGTTCTGATCGATGTTTTCACCCGGCATAAGCAGCTGAATTTGAACACCCCGATTTGCGGCCTCGAGCATGGCTTCAATAAATTGTGCATCCGGAAAAAAGTAGGCCGTGCCAATGCGGATGCTCTCCGATGCTGAAGCTATTGCATAAAGCATCATGGTGCGAACGAGCTTCTGACCCTCCCGCGGATTGGACGTGGTAACCTGAACGGCGAGGCCGTCTTCGGAATCGTGATTTGTATAATACTCAGGACCGGTAATCAGCTCTCCCCTTGACGATACCCAGTTTTCCGAGAAGGCGCCCTGCAGCTCGTTGACGGCCGGTCCGGTGATACGGAAATGATAGTCTTTATAGCCGCCATCTGAGTGATCCGGCAGCCATGGGTCGGCCGTATTTGCCCCACCGGTGTAGGCCACGCGTCCGTCGATCATCAGAAGCTTGCGGTGGGTGCGGTGGTTGAACCGCGCGATCTGGTACCATGCCGGTTTTCTCCAACGCTCGACTTCGACCCCTGCATCGCGCATGGTGTCGAAAAGACCATTTTCGGCCGGTGTGGAGCCAATAAAATCCATCAGGAAGTTAACCTTAACCCCGCGTTCGGCGGCTTCAGCCAGTGATTCTGCCATTGGAACTCCTACATCATCCCCGTAAAAATTATAGGTTTCTTTGGTGATGCTTCGCTCCGCGCTGCCAATGTCGTTGTACATGGCGTGGAATATTTCGCTGCCACGCTTCAGTATCTCAATCTGATTCCCCATGGTCCAGGCCCTGCCGGAAATCTGATTACTTTCCAGCATAAACTGAGGATCGGTTACGCTATATGGCACAGAAACGGGTTCAGTAACCCGGATGTCAACGGGTGTGGCATTAAAAAAAAGCAGGCTGCCTATCATGAAAAGCAGAAAAAGCCCGAATATACCTGCAATGAGTTTTTTAAGGGTAAACTTGAAAAGCATAAGATAGATGACAGGGATATCGGGTTGAAAAACAGAATACTGGATTGTGCTTCAATGAGCAGCTAATATCTAACAATAAGCAATAAAGAATGGGAATACTAACAAACCAGCTTCTGAAAATATTGATATTTGGCTATTTCCTGAAACTCAGTTTGAAACAGATGTTTCGTTGGTTTTGCCAAGGGTGAAGAAAAACGTTGAACCCGTACCCGGAGTGGATTCCAGCCAGATTTTGCCACCCAGGCTTTCAACTTCTTTTTTTACGATGGCTAATCCCATACCTGTTCCGTTGCTGCTATCGGAGGCATGGAACCGCTCGAAAATACTGAATACATTCTCATGGTGCTCTTCGGCTATACCAATGCCTTTGTCGTGAACGGAAAAAATCCAGCAATCATCCTTTTCCTCGGCTGAAATATGAATATCCGGCGGACAATCGCCCCGGTTGTATTTGAGACCATTGCTTATGAGATTCTGGAATATTTGTTCCAAAGGGGCTGCATACGAATATACCCGGGGCAAATCATCACGGAGTACACGGGCTTCTTTTTTATCTATGGTCCGGGTGAAAATGAATATGGTATTGTCTATAAGCTTGTTGAGGTCTACCAGCTGTTTTTCGCCGTAATGTTTACCTACTCTGGAAAACTCGAGCAGGTCGAGTATAATTTGCCTCATACGTCTGGCGCCATCGGTAGCGTAATAAATGTACTGCCGGGCTTTGTCATCGAGCTGCGGACTATATTTTTTATCCAATAGGCTCATGAAGCTTGAAATCATTCGCAGTGGCTCCTGAAGGTCGTGTGAGGCAACGTAGGCAAACTGCTCCAGCTCGTGATTTTTAGTTTTGAGTTCTCTAAGGGATTGTTGCAGTTCAAGCTTTTGACCGCCAAGCTCATTTTTGAGCGCCCTGTGATGCTCGATGGTTTGCTGCATACTTCCAAACATGCGTGGAATCAAAATTGCAAAAATAGCGCTAATAAAAACTACGTTAAAAGAAATAGCTAGCCACGACATCAAGTTGTACTGGTCGGATTGATGGATGTCTATAACGCCTGAATAAATCACCACTCCATACATCAAACAGATAAATGTGTTGATGTATACGCTTGCAAAAGCGTACTTCTGCCGGAAAATAATGACCATTATTAACGATGCAGTGAGCATATAAATCAGGCCGGGGCCAAATGACCCAAGTACCGTTAAAAGAACGATGGCGAGGCCGTATATAATGAGCGTAAACAGTAGCTTTTTGGCTGCAATCGGTATATTTCTGGAAAAAATAATTAGCAGCAGACTGGTTGCGGCAACCACATCGTAAGCGGTAATTAAATATTGGCCTAGCTGAAAAGAAACATAAACGCTCGGTATCAGCGCAATAAGGCTCAAAGGTGCGACATAAATAATGGTAACGGCAAAGAGATAGTCGCGCCAGAAGGACATGTCTTTTTCCAGTGGGGTCACAATACCCAAATTGGTATACACAAGCTTTTTATAAGCTTCCCAGATATTCATACAGCAAAATGAGAAAGGGGGATAAAATGTATGAGCGGCGGAAATTGCATTGTTCCGGCATCATACCTGATTTATCAGCAGAATTACAGTCGAGCTATTTGCTGACTAACACACATTGGTATTCAATGATTTAAAATTAAGTTAGGTATCATTGAAGAGAGATGAAAGGGAGTTAGGCAGGAAACCCATAAACCTTGATTTACATAACAGAAAAAGCCGTTCAGTTTCGTGTCGTAATCGAATCTGAACGGCTTTAATGCTGGAAAAAACAGATATGTTAAATCTGGCTTTTTTTACTGTGCGCTATTCCTGAACAAGGTTTAACTCTGCACGGAAGCGAGGCTCGTTATTGCGCTCGAGGAAGTATACGAAAACACCGTTTTCGAGGTCCATGTCCATCATCCAGACGTTGGTTGATGCTTCAGGAAGCATATCGGCAGTGTTCTGATCTGCCGGAAAGTACTGGGTTGTAGCAGAACCGCGATCATCGGCAAAACCACCGTAACCGGTATTTGGCTCCTCTCCTTCGGGGTACTCCTTGTCGCCAATATGGTCGTGGTACAGGTGAAGGCCTTCTTCACGCATTTCAAGCATCCAGGTAGCGTGCCAGGTATCGCCGTCGCGGTAAAGTCTCACGTCTATTCTGTCTTCACTGCAATATGCCACGGTTGCGTTCAGCTCGGTGTTTACCAGCACGTGGTCGTCGTTGTCCGGGAAGGTACTGCCGCCTGTGAATGTTTCACCACAGAGCGTGGCAAGATTGGCAAAAAACAGCTCGTGGTCGCTGGTTTCCATTTGAATGGCTTCCTCAAGCGGATCCTGAGGCTCGTCAGCTCCGCAGGCTATTAGTAAAAATGAAAGTGAAGCCGCCATTAAAACAGAGCGGAAGGAAAGTGAGTTAATCATATCACACATAGTTTGGTTATTGGTATGTTGTTTGGTTTTTCGCGTTTGTAAAAATGACGAAATGCCGGTTTAAATCAAAAGGCAGATTAGTTCATTATAATAAAAACGTTAGTTAATAAAACCTTCCGGCTTCTGCCGATGGAAATCGGTGTGTCTCTGGTAGGCACGCGCCAAAGAAAGTACCAGGCCCTCTTCAAACAGGTGGCCGTTAAAGGTGATGCTTGTTGGCATACCGTCGGCCGTGAAGCCGTTTGGAACTACCACGCTGGGATGTCCGGTAAGATTGGTGAGGAGCAGATTTCCCCCAACGAACGAAGGAGAAACGTACACATCCACATCCTGTATGGCTTCAAGCATCTCTTCCATTAATATAGTTCTGGCGCGGTTGGCCTGTATATACTCCACAGCGGGTACGAAACGTGCTGTGCGGAAGACGTTGGGCCATGCCTGCTTCATCTGGCGTACCAGTTCGGAGTCGCGCCCGCTTCGGGTTAGTTCATCAAAAGCGGCTGCGGCTTCGACGCTCAGAATCAGATTTGAAGCGTTAAAATCGACCTGAGGCAGCTCTATAGGAATGAGGTTGGCGCCCAGATCGCGTAATACGGCAAGTGTAGCAGTATCGTGGTCGCGGTTGGCATAATTTGCCTCGAAAGCTGCTTCAACATAGCCGATGCGCATGTTCCGGAAGTCGAAATCTGCATTGTAATTAAAAGGCAGATCGTACACCGAAGGATCAAAACCATCGGGACCGTAAATTTCGCTGAATACCAGGGCGGCGTCTTCGGCACTGCGCGTAATAGGACCGAGTTTATCCATGCTCCAGCTCAGCGCCATAGCACCGTGGCGACTCACGCGACCGTATGTTGGCCGAAGACCTGTAACGCCATTTCTTGTTGAAGGTGATACAATTGAACCAAGCGTTTCGGATCCTATGGCAAATGGAACAAGCCCGGCCGCAGTAGCTGAAGCCGATCCCGCGCTTGAACCGCTGGCGCCTACGTCGGTGTTCCAGGGCGTGCGTGCAGTGGCGTCGAACCAAACATCACCCCATGCGAGTGCACCGAGCGCAAGTTTGCCAAGATGAACGGCTCCGGCTTCTTCTAGTCTGGTAATTACGGTGGCCGTTTCATCAATCACCTGATCGCGGTACGGCGTAGCTCCCCAGGTGGTTGGATAGCCTTCCAGGGCGAGCAGGTCTTTGGTTCCATAGGGAATACCGTGCAGAGGACTCAGCCAGATACCATCGGCAGTTAGGGCATCAGCAGCGCGGGCCTGCTCCATGGCAAGATCTTCGGTAAGCGTAATGAAGACATTAAGCTGATCATCATAACGACGGATACGGTCCAGAAACAGTTCGGTTAACTCAACCGAAGTAATTTTGCGCTCACGAATGAGCCAGCCGAGTTCTGCTACGGTATAAAATGCCAGCTCATTACGATCTTCGGGCAGCTCCACATTGGAGGGCAGGCGCCAGTTGCGTTCGAACTGCTCGGTTTCTACGAGGTAGCCCTGGGGAAATGGATTAAACTGAACGGCCGGCCAAACCTCGTTCGCGATTTGCTTCTCGTGCAGGGTCTCGAAAGATTCCAGATTCGACCGGAGACCGTCGAGCATGGAGTCGCGGTGCGCTTCAGTGAAATTGAGGCCAAACAGTTTCTCGGCTTCAGCAACTACGCTTATTTGTATGGGGTGAGCCTCGTCGGAAATGCGAATCACTGCCATTATAAACAATCCGGCAATGAGCCCGCCAAGGGCATACAGTAATTTTTGTTTCATGGTTCAGGACACCAGGTTCGGTTTGGGTGATTGGGTGACTTGATAAAAGAGCATTTTGGAAAATGTCATTCCAAAATAGAAAAAATATCGGGAGATCAGAGATTTATGATATCTGATATGCGATTTGGTGATTTGGGATGGAGGGATGGAGAGATGGAGAGATGGAGGGAGAGAGTGTGTGTGAGTGTGAGTGTGAGTGTGAGTGTGAGGGAAAGAGGTGTGATAGCATTGGATCCCCGCATGTGGATTGAAAAATTAATTCACAATTCACCATTCACAATTCACCATTTCGAGTGTCAGCGAGCTAAAATGCCTCTGAGATCAATCAAAAAAAAGGCGCCCCTGCTGTGCAAAGGCGCCTTTTTAGTTTTGGTTATTTACCGGATCATGGAGCCGGATAAATGTAGTTGGCTTCGAAGCTGAGCGGTATACCGAGCGCCCAGTATCCCAGCAGGAAGATGGTCCATGCCACAAGAAAAATAAGAGAGTATGGAAGCATCATCGAGATAAGTGTTCCGATACCGGTGTTCTTCACATAACGCTGACAGAATACCACCACGAGCGGGAAGTACGGAAGGAGTGGTGTGATGATGTTCGATACGGAATCTCCAACGCGGTAGGCCGCCTGTGTAAGGTCAGGCGAGATGCCGAGCTGCATGAGCATAGGAACAAAAATTGGAGCAATAAGCGCCCATTTGGCCGATGCTGAGCCCACAAGCAGGTTTACAAACGCGCTCAGGAATATGATTCCGACTATTGTCATCTGAGCCGGCATATCAAGTGCCTGCAGAAAGTTCGCTCCCTTGATGGCGATAAGCAGACCAATATTTGAGTTGCCGAACGCATCGATGAAAAGGGCACAGAAAAAGGCCATTACAATGTAATAACCCATGCTTTCCATAGACTTGGTCATGTTATTGATCATGTCTTTGGAACTCTTATAGCGACCAGAGGCAAAACCGTAAACAACGCCAGGAATGAGAAGCAGAATAAAGATCAGTGGCACAATGGCCTGCATCAAAGGGGCCTGAAACGAGAACAGCGAGCTTACTTCAGGATTGTCCCAGTTGGGGTCGCGAAGCGATGAGCCATCAGGCCATGCCCATAAGAAAAGGCCAACAAAACCCAGAATCATGGCGCCGAACCCAAGCCAGAACGCTTTGCTCTCGCGCGGCGTAACGGTTTCCATTTGCGGCATTTGATCTTCATCACCGTCTACTTTGATGCCTTGAAGACGCGGCTCAACAATCTTATCGGTAATGTACCAGCCGATACCAACAATAAGGAGGCAGGAAGCTGCGGTAAAGTAGATGTTGTTAAGCGGGTTCAGCTGTATGGTGTCATCATAAATCCGGGCAGCTTCGAGCGTAAAGCTCATCAGCAGCGGATCGATGGCAGAAGGAATAAAGTTGGCCGAAAAGCCCCCGCTCACCCCGGCAAAGGCTGCCGCAATACCTGCCAGCGGATGTCGCCCTGCAGCGTAAAAAATAACGCCGCCAAGCGGTATTACGAGCACATAGCCGGCATCAGCCGCCGTATGACTCACAATAGCGATAAGAATAAGCATAGGCGTTAGAAAGGTAGCCGGAGTGGTTCCCAGCAGTTTCTTAAGACCGGCATCGATCCAGCCTGAATGCTCGGCTACACCTACACCAAGCATCGCAACAAGCACGATACCAAGCGGTGCAAAAAGCACAAATGTGCTTACCATGCTCGCCAAAAATCCGGCCAGGCTGTCGCCGGTAAGAAGATTGTTTACGTTCAGGTCGGCACCGGTAAGCGGATGCGTTTCACCAAAATCAAAAGGCGAAAGTATAGCCGAAAGCACCCATACTATAAGGAGCAGGAAGAAAAAAAGCATGGCCGGATCCGGCAGCTTGTTCCCGAGAGTTTCAATTACGTTCAGGAACTTATCGAAAATTGAACCGCTGCCCTTCGACTGAGGCGCTTTATTTTCGGGTTCGTTGGTTGGTGTACTCATGGTAACATTGAGGATGTTTGGGTGAGTTGTACGATATCGCGATAAGCATGGGAATTACTGAAATTATATCGCTCTTTTCAAGTTTTATTTTGTAACAGGGCGATTAATCAAACTTGCCGGTACATAAATCTGCTGATGTTTTCGTTATGTATTAATAGCTAAATTATCCTCTTCCGCTCAACCGATATAGGTATCGTGGTACCTGACGGTGTCGTTTATATGATTTAAGCTTTCGATCACTTTCTATTTTTCAACCATTTCCCTTTAAATATGCCTTGTTTCACACCTATTTATTTTTCGCTGTCTGCATCAACCACAGGATTTTCCTCAGGCGTTGTAAGAGTAATGGCGATAATTCTATTTCTCGGCTGTACTTTTGTATTTGTAACTGTGCCCGGCTCAGTTCTTGCCCAGCAGGGTGATGTTACTCCGGGGGTAATTCACATAAAGCTGGATTTAGCTACCGCTGAAATGGCCCGGCAGACCGCACAACGAGGCACGGACGCAACATCACTCACGGGAGTGGAAAGCCTCGATGCCGCTCTCATGAGTATGGAAGTGAGCAGTATGGAGCCAGTGTTTTCGGCTCCGGAACGCTTCAGGGATCGCCACAAGAAAACCGGACTCGACCGATGGTTTACCGTTCGTATGCCCAAAAATGTGAATGTTTATGAGAAGGCAACAGGAATGCTCCAGCTACAGGGAGTGGAGCTGGCGGAGCCGGACTATCGGGCTGTTTCACACGAGTATTCAGGTTCTATCTGGGATGATGGCAACACGACTCCCATGGCCGGTCAAGGCGATATTGGATTCGAGAATCAGTGGCATTATATGAATGATGGCGCCGCCGGGGGGAGTCCGGGTTCGGATATCGACCTGGTAAGCGCCTGGCAAATTACTACCGGATCTCCGGATGTGATAGTTCAGGTGATTGACTCTGGGATTGATTATGAGCATCCCGATCTGGAAGACATGCTCTGGG
>Ga0207421_10004992_pt1 | contig 15074 bp, 9 predicted proteins | sample SodLakKL_010_SED_4_FD_187542 | JGI IMG/M metagenome (GOLD analysis project Ga0207421, IMG submission 187542) | Alkaline sediment microbial communities from Lake Tanatar, Kulunda Steppe, Russia - 8KL_010_SED (SPAdes) (version 2) | ecosystem: Environmental > Aquatic > Non-marine Saline and...
CGTTGTTTAGCAAAACGGCAAGATTTTATTGAGCAACCGTAAAGAGCTCATGCTCTGTTGCCACCGGAGGGATGCTCATCAGATAATCGTAGATCGCTTCCAGATCCTCTCTGTCCATACGCGCATACATCATCCATGGCATAACCGTCTGGTAGTCGCCGGGGTTCACTCTGTGGGGAATATAATCCGGCTCATTGTAGGATTTAAACCGGTCCACAAACATCTCTTTTGTCCATAAGCCAATTCCGGTTTCATGACTGGTGATGTTGGCTGACCGGCTGACAGATCCGTCGGGAAAGAGAAACTCGGCATTGCCTGCAAAAGGTTCGCCTACGAACTTCCCTTTTTCATGTCGTGTGTGGCAATCATTACAGGCGGCAGCTGTCACAAGGTATTTACCATAAGCCAGCCGGTCACTTTTCGGCGGTGCTGGTTGTAGATTGGCTTTCTGAGGCATGGTATTGATCAAAATGTTCACCGGAAAGTCGGGATGTGATGCCGGCAACTCATTATCAACAGGGTCCAGTGTCCTCAAATACGCGATTACAGCACGGATATCGGCTTCATCCAACTGTCCGTAAGAGGGGTAGGGCATGATGGGGAAAAGTGCCGTTCCATCTTTTGATACACCGGTGGTGATCGCCCTGAATATCTCGCCGTCCGTCCAGTCACCCAGAGCCGTGGGGGTCAGATTACGGGAAATGAACCGGCCGGGCAGCCCCATGGACTGGTCAAAAACTTCGCCACCGGCCCCTTCGGTTTCGGGTTTGGGCGGTCCGGTAAACAGGCTGAAATCGCGCTGGGAGTGGCAATCCATGCAGAGCATGACATTATTTGCAAGATAGTGGCCTCGCTCAATTTTTTCCGGGCGGAGTTCAACCGTGATATCCGGGGCCGGACCCACATTCGGTAACATGACATTCAGGTAGAACAACAAACCTGCCAGGCATACTGCAAACCCACCAAGCACATATAACAGATAGCGAATGGATGTTTTCATGTCATAAGGATTCGTTCATAAATAAAAAAATTTACGCATAAATCCCTATTAATTAAATAGTTAATTTTTTTATAATGATGGGAATACAGATGGGACAACAACAAATGGTTTCGTGGTGAATTGCGAAGTACATGCCGAACGATTCCCGGTTGTGGGTAACATAAAAGGGAGAATTTATGATTGTTTTTAAGTGTAATTCTCCACATGGTATTCCCGTAGTGTGTCCCTGTTACATATATGCTGTACAATCAAATACAGCTGTCATTATCGGAGGGAACAGCAAGGTTCTCAAGGGATTTGCTGACGGGAAAAAGAGGGTGCAGGCTACATATCGTCCAGGGAATCAACAGGATTGTCATACCGGAATGTGTAGCCGGTGGTGCTTCGGATTTTGCTGCTGATGATTCGCTTCCACGGACGGGGAGTACTATCGGAAAAAACGGGCTCATCAAATCCAAGTTTTTTTGCAGCCTCTCCGTAAAATATGTTACGTGTCGGGTGTTCACGGGCACAGGCATTGAAAATTCCGGCAACATCCGGCTGCCGAATCAATGTGGATATGACTCCGATGGCATCCTCCAGATGAATGAGGTTCACCGGTTCTTCGCCATTTCCGGAAGTGCCCCGTCCTGACATAAAACGCCCCGGATTGCGTTCCGGTCCGATCAGGCCGGCCATGCGAACGACAGCTACAGTGGCATGCAGCCTCTCCATGAGTTGATGCTCCATTGCGACAAGCCCCTTGCCGTTTTCGGTCTCGGGGGGATGTGGATCCGACTCATCGGCGTCCTGGTTCCGAAACCCGTAGACCCCCGTAGAACTCACCATTATCACCCGTTTGACCGGTGAAGCATTGATATAGGTGATCAGCTCATCAGCTTGACGCAGCATATAGGTGGTTCGGTCGTCGACCCTGGGCGGGGTGATGCTCACCACGACGGTATCGACATCAAAAAAAGAGGTAATGTCATCACCGCTGATTCGCGGGTCAAGCCGGATGAAGTACGGCTCAATTCCGGCCTCCTCGAGCAGGGGGATCTTCTCTTTGGTGGTTGTGCTTCCGCGGACAAAATTGCCGCTCTCCAACAGCCTCCTGGCCAGGGGGGTGCCCAGCCAGCCACAGCCCAAAATACTTGTTCGAATATCTGATGATTGCATGGGTGATTAGTATATTATTTAAAATCAATATGTTATATGAATATTTAAATATATTTAAGTTAGTGGATACTAATAAACACTTGGTAAGGAATTACTTATCATAATTACATCCTAATTACTGTGTCACTGGGGGGCCATCGGGTATGATCGGTTCAATTTTTGGTGGCAACTATTCGAACAACTCATTGAAAATCAAAACTTCATCATAATATTGTTATGCAAAATTTAATGTTGCTGCTTAACTGGCAGTTCAAAAAACTATTCAAAAGAAAGGAACTTTTAATTGAGGCGTACAACAGACAGCACACACCGGGTTCATATGGAAAAGTAAAGAAACCGGCAATCGCATACCGAAAAAACGAAGAGGAAATACTGAAAGGTAACCCTCCCGAGAAGTACACGAGAATACTTCCATTCGTTCCGGGAAACCGTGTTCTGGAAATAGGCGCTGCGGAAAGTGTGTTATCTCTTTTGCTGGCCAGGACCAAAGAGATGGTCTATGCGCTTGACAAAAGTGAGTACCGGATTCAAAAGGGGAAAGAATTACAGAAAACATGGAGGAAACTGGGCTATTCGGTTGATAATTGCCGCATCATTCATGGTGGAATCGAAGACCAGCTGGATTTACTCGATGATGTCGACACGATCATAGCGGTTCGGGTGATCTATCATTTCAGAGAAGAAATTGATCTGGATGAACTGTTTCGTGTGTTTGCAAAGAAAGTGAAACACGTGGTGCTGGTCGGCAATAAAGATAAATCCAACGATTTTTACAGGCTTGGAGGAGATTTTGAAACCTCGCCCATTCCTTTTAATTATTATGCAACAGCGGAAGGGATGGTTGCACTTTTGGAACGAAACGGTTTTACAATAACGGAAAAATTGACGGAAGGGGATCCCATTGTTACCGGAACGATCAAGTGATCGTTTGTGCAACGAACAGGATTGGTTTTTGACACCCAGTCACATTAATCATCCGGTATGATCGTCCGGCTATATCTAAAATGCCGGGATGATTGTCCGGGGTTATTCGGATTGTGAGTGGGATCCCATAACTCGTTCAGCCATGTCAAATGCCGCATTGATGGAATCACCGACCGAAATTCCGGTTCTGTAATTGCCTGCCAGGAAGAACCCGGGAAACTCCCGCTCGGCCCGGTTCATGAGTGCAAGATATCGGCTGAATCCCACATGGTATTGCGGAATCGCCCTGGGCCAGTAGGTACGGTGTCGGAAGAGCGGTTCACCGGACAGGCCTATCAATTGATTAAGGGAGTCAATGGTGGCTCTGACCTGTTCCTCTTCCGGTTTTCGGGCCATTTCGGGTTGTCGCATACCGCCTATATATGTGGTGAGGGTCACATGTTCGGTGTCCGGTGCACGGTTGGAAAAAAGGGATGACGTAAACAGGGTTCCGAGGATCGGAAACTGCTCAATACCGGGCACCAGCATACCGAATCCGTCCAGTGGATGGGTGATATCAGCACAACGGAAACCCAGTGTCAATGATACGACCGGCGGATGGGTGATATCGGATACCTGTTGTAAGAGGGAAGCGAGTTCGTCCGGAAACGTGATGTTCGCCAGTCCGTGTGCCGTGCCGGCATAGATTATTTTGTCAAATGTTTCTGCCTGATTTGCCCCGCCACTTCGGATAACCCATTTTGTGCCTTCTCTGTCAATCGAGGATATACGGCAATGGGTGGTGAGATCATCTCCGATCTGATCGGCGAGGGTATTTGGCAGCACCTGCATCCCTTCATCAAAAGAGAAAATGGCCGCCTTGTTGCGTGGAATTTCATCGGAGCCGGGCGGACGTTTGACGCCCCCTTTAAGTTGACCCAGTATGAGGGATCCATGCTGTTCTTCTACCATAGCAAGTCGCGGGAAAGCATGTCTGACTGAAAGCTGCTCCGGATCCCCGGCATAGATCCCGCCGGCCAGGGCGTCGATTGGCCATTTTAAGAATTCATCACTCAACCGCCGCCGCACAAAATCAGCAAGTGATTCATCATGATTCTCAGTATGGTTGCCATCGGATGATGAAGCGGGCCGTTTCCGGATGAATGGTTCGCGGAGGACCTGCCACTTCCCGCGACGGCTCAGCAGAGGCGTTGTGAGGAACGTTTTCAGTGAATCCGGCGCTGCCACCGTCTCACCACCACGGACCAGATATCGTTTTTCGGCATGATCATTGGGATAGCGCCGCCGCCTTTCCAGGCCAAGCAGTGCGATCAGTTTTTTTATCCGTTCCGATGATTCGATGATTGTATTCGGTCCCCATTCGGCAAGCCATCCGTCCGGGTGACGTGTGGTTTTCATGGCCCCGCCGGGTTGGTCGGAGGCTTCGTAGACCCTGATATCATACCCGTTTTTCCGTAGCAGCCAGGCAATGGTCAACCCGCTGATACCGGCACCTATAATTCCAATTCGAGGCTTCATCAATTCCTTTGAATTTCCGGATGGATTCAAGCAATGCTGCACAGGATTCACAAATTCAAAAACAGTCTGAGTATGGAATCTCCTGCCATGCAAAGTCTGCCTGCAATGTAACGGTTTTTTTCGTTCAGGGTAGAAAAATCATTATTTTAAACATGCGATTTAATAGTTCTAGATATAGATGTAAGTAATTAGAAGCCAGCTATTTTAAAAGAAACCTCACCACTATTTCCAGTAAAAATGAGTGTGCAGACATTGGATGAGAAAACATTACCGGCAATCCTCAAACGCAGTATAACCAATTGCGGAGACCGCCCTGCCCTGGGATTCGCCGGGGAAAAGGCGATCAGTTATGACCATCTGGGAGAGCAGGTCTCCCGGGTCGCATCTTACCTTCAGGACAATGGCGTTGGGCCGGGTGACCGGGTTGCCATATTAAGTGAGAACTGTCCGAATTGGGGTGTCACCTATTTTGGTATCACCTCCCTGAAGGCCATTGCCGTCCCGATTTTAAACGAATTCCATCCGTCAGAAATTCACCACATTTTGCGTCACTCCGGTGCAACCGCACTGTTTGTATCCGAACGGCTCTATCACAAGGTTGAGGAATTTGATCTGGAAAGCCTGGATGCGGTCATACTGATCGACAACCTGTCGGTCATCTCCCCGGACTGGAGCAAGGATCGGCTTCGGCGGCTCTATGCCGAAGGGAGCCGCGAATTGAAGCGGATCAAACACATGGCATATCAAAAAGTGGGACTGGCGTCGATGAACGTTGATGAAGATGATCCCGCATCTATCATTTATACATCCGGTACAACCGGCCACTCCAAAGGGGTGGTGCTAACCAACAAAAATGTCGTCAGTAATGCCATAGCAACGGAAAAAATCGTTCCGGTTACCAAACATGACCGGTTGTTGTCCATTCTGCCGCTGCCCCATGTGTATGAATGTACCCTTGGCCTGGTATTACCGGTTATGATCGGGGCCTCGATTTCGTATGTGCGGAAACCGCCAACCGCAGCGGTGCTGGTTCCGGCGCTCAAAGAGGTCCGGCCCACCGTTATGCTTTCGGTCCCGCTGATTATCGAAAAAATGTTCAAGGCACGGATTCTGCCGGAAATCCGGAAAAAAAAGGTTGTCAGGGCAGCTTACAAGGTTCCGGCTCTGCGCAAACTCATCCACCGGAAAGCGGGGAAGAAACTCATACAGACATTCGGCGGAAAACTGCACACCTTCTGCATTGGAGGCGCGGCACTTGCCCCGGAAGTAGAGGTGTTCCTGAAAGAAGCCGGTTTCCCATATGCCATCGGATATGGGCTGACCGAATCTTCACCACTGGTGACCGGAACCGATTCCTCATCAACCCGTCTCCATTCGGTAGGCAAACCGTTGCCCGGTGTGGAGGTGCGTATCGACTACCAAAGCAACAAAACCGACGATGCTGAAGAGGATTCTATGCAGGATGAGAACGGTTTGCAGGATGACAATACATCCCGGAAAATTCGAAATGACCGCAAAGATGACGGGGAAATCCTGGTGAGGGGACATGGAATCATGCAGGGCTATTTCAACGATCCGGAAATGACGGCCCAAACCATTGACCGGGACGGCTGGCTTCGCACGGGTGATCTGGGGGCATTTGATAACGATGGGTTTCTCTATATCCGCGGCCGGCTCAAGAATATGATTCTGGGTCCAAGTGGCGAAAATATCTACCCGGAAGGCATTGAATCGGTACTTCACCGTTCCGACTACGTGTTGGAATCGCTGGTATTCAAGCAGAATGACCGGTTGGTTGCCCGGGTGTTCCTGAATTATGAAAAACTTGATGAAGAGTTTACGGAAAAGGGACTTAGTCAGTCTGAAATCAGGGATCACATCAAACAACTTTTGGTATCCCTTCGTGATGAGGCGAATGCCAATGTTGCATCATTTGCCCGGCTGGCGGAAGTTATCGAGCAGTCCGAACCGTTTGAGAAAACTCCGACACAGAAAATAAAACGTTATCTCTATGTGAGCGGCGAGTAAACAGAGCTCAGTGCTCTTCGGAAGTGATCGGACGCGGATCTTTACCGACCATATATCGCTTGATTTTTTGGGTGGTGGTTTTTGCGAATTCCTCCTCGCGTATGATGAAATCCTGGATGCGTTTGAAGGAAGCGAGTTGTTTGTTGATTTTATCGATCTCCGCCCGGATGTTTTTTCGTACCCACTCCTCGGTGATCTCGACCTTTTTTGCTTCGGCACGGGCAATCAGCGCTTCCCCGTCGACAACGATCTGAGCCACAATTTTTTCATTGTAGGCACTGTTTGCCTCGCCATAAACCATGGATTCGAGGATATATTTGCTCCGGTTGAGCAGATCTTCCAGCTCTTCCGGGTACACATTCTTGCCGTTGGCGGCAATGATCACATTTTTCTTCCGGCCGCTGATGTGCAGAAAGCCATCTTTGTCGATAAATCCCAGGTCACCGGTCTGGAACCAGCCATCATCGGAAATCGCCTCCTTTGTGGCCGATTCGTTTTTATAGTATCCGAGCATCACATTATCGCCTTTGGCCAGAATTTCCCCGACCCCGTTCTCGTCAGGCTCATGGATTTTGAGCGTGATACCCGGCAACGGAAGTCCGGCCGCTTCATCTTTGAATGCCACCAGCCTGTTGAGCGTTAAAATCGGCGCCGTTTCGGTGAGGCCGTATCCCTGAAGGAAGCCAAAACCAAGATTGCGCAGACCGGATGCAATTTCCGGATCGGGTGCGGCTCCGCCGGCAATGAACAGCCGGATATTGCCACCAAACTTTTCATGCAGGGTTTTGAAGATCGTTTTCGGGGCATTACTCCAACCCAGTCGTTTCAGTGCATTGGAGGCGCTCAGCATCGGCGGAACCAGCACACGGGTGACCGCTTTCTCCTTCATCCCTTTTCGGATGTTTCTGTACATTTTTTCATACAGCAGCGGGACTCCGAGCATGATACTGGCCTGACTCTGTTTCAGATCCTCAAGCACGGTTTTCAGCGAACGGGCAAACCAAACCGAACACCCTTTGTACAGCGGACAAAGAAAACCGCAGGTACATTCATAGGTATGGTGCATGGGGAGCACAGAAAGGAACCGATCCTCCGGATAGAGACGGACCATGCGCACCATGCCCATCAGATCCGTTGCAATATTTTTCTGGGATAACATCACCCCTTTGGCGCGGCCCAGCGATCCCGATGTATACACAATGATGCTGAGCGCATCCGGATTTACTTTCGGCATGTCGCGCAATTTGCCCGATGGGATGGCGTCCATCAACGCTTTCATCGAGTGAAAATCACCATTTGGCCCGGGAAGATCCATGTGAATGTAGTGCCGGATTTTCTTGAGCGATTTATGTGTCGTTTCGAAATGTGAGGCCGATCCGGCGGAAAAAACCACTGCCTGCGCATCCGATTCATGAATGATATTCAGCACTTCTGTTTTGGCAAGATTACGGTCAACCGGGACAATCACATAATTGTAACATGCGGCGGCGAGATAGGTGATGGCCCACTGCACCCGGTTTTCCCCGATCACGGCGATGTGGGCGTGTTCCTTGAGTCCGAGGTTGTGCAGGGCCGTGCCGAAGGTCCGGACATATTGCAGCAGCTGTTCGAACGTTGCTTCGGAGATCGGGGTGGGGTTAAAATCGGTTACTGCTCTTCGTTTGCCGAAATGCCGGGCCGATTGCAAAAGCATATCCTGGACGGATGAAATCTCGGGAGTATCAAATAACGGAATTTGCGTATTCATAAATAATGGCGCTTGAAGTGAGGAAATAGTAAAAAAAACGGGTATGGTGCATGTCCATACCCGCAATCTATCAATTCAAACGGTCAGTTAAAAGACCGAACTATCTTCTATATCCTCAATTAATAGCGTGAAAGGCGGATGTCAGCCAAGGGGTTATATTTATTGCAACTATCTGTAAACGCTATATCGTCAGATTGATACCGAAAGTTATCATCCGGGGGACGCCAAGGCGGATCCCCTGCGGACGGCGGGAAGAAATGTAGCGCTCATCGGTCAGGTTTTTCACCGTGGCCGAAAGGGAGGCATCAAATGTTACCGGCAGTTTATACCGCAATCCTGCATCCAGTACCGTGTAACTTTCGAGCATGCCATTTCGCCCGTCACCGGAGGGCTCGGTGCTGTTCAGGACATCTCCGAACTGCTCGCCGGTATAGGTTGCTTTCAGATATCCGGATAAGCCGGCCGTATGGCTCAACGAGAGCTGGGAAAAGCCCGACCACTCCGGTGCATACGGGAGGCCATTGTCATTTACATTGACCGTTTCGCCATCATTGCCGGACACAAACCGGTCCTCGCTGAATGCGGCATGACTCCAGGTACCACCCAACTCGAATTCGGTGGTAATCGGCAGTTCGATATTGCTAAATGGTGTCAGGTTAATAAGGAACTCCAGCCCGTAATGTTCGGTAGACCCGCCATTGGTGAGTCCGACGGCATTGGGAAGGCCCTGTCCGCCTGCTGATTCGGATACCGGAATGATCTGATTCTCAAACGTCATGTAATAGGCTGTGATTTTTGAGGACAGCCAGGGAACCGGACGGAGTCGCGCACCGGCTTCATAACTCCAGCTCCATTCGGCATCCAGCTCTTCACTGGTACCGGTAGCGGTAAGCGCATCTTTAACCCTCGGAGGACTGAATCCGCGGTGCACACCGGTAAACAGCGATGAATGCGGCCCGAACTGGTAATTAAGACCCAATCCAGGGATAAACGCCAGTACATCATCTGTCGTGTTCTGCTGCATGTTTTCAAAATTATTACGAAGTATCTCCCGCTCATAGGTAAAGTATTCGACGCGCATACCCGGTGTTGCCGTGAGCTGAGGTGTTACATAGAATCGGTTTTGCACAAAAGCACTGGTGGCGTATCCGGTCCGGACTTCATCGTCGCGAATATTTCCGGTTGACGGACTGCCGATACTTCCATTGATCCGCTGTTCAAATGCCCTTTCGTAGAGATAGCGGAACCCGGCATCCAGCTCATTCCGAAACTCGCCCAAATGGAAACGGGCGCTCAGCCGGGGCTCAATTCCGATAACTTCAAACTCGCGGTTGCGGTTACCGGTCGTCGGGCGAAACCAGATAGCTCCGAACGCTTCGTCCGGGTTTCCGACGATGTGACTGTATTCGCGGTTTTCATCCGGCTGGTTGTCAAAATCCTGACGCGACCAGTTACGGGTTGTGGTGTAGGCATAGGCGGATGTGCTCAGGTTTACGTGATCACTGAAATAGTAATCGTGGGTCAGGCTTGCGGAGTAGCGCCGGATCTCCAGCTCGTCATTAGGCGTCAGGTCGGTGAAATGAAAATCACCGCTCTCGTACATCGGTTGGCTGAGTCCCACATATGTGGAATTGGAGGTCTCATCATACAAACTCAGTTTTACCCCCAGCACCGACCGGCTTCCCATGGTCAGTTTCCATTTCGCATTGAAGTCATTCAGGTGAAAATTAAGCGGGCCAATCTCTTCGCCCTGACGTCTCAGATAGGTGACCTGGAACCCGGAGTTGCCGAATGTGTTTCCGTATCCGACCCTGGAGGTAAAGTATCCCCGTTCGCCGCCGGAGACATAGATATTGGCACGCCCTTCCGGTGGAGGATCGGGGGTGATGTAGTTGATGACGCCCCCCACCGTCTGCGGCCCGAATTTGATGGAGCCGCTGCCTTTGATCACTTCAATACTTTCCATCCGGGTGATTGCCGGCGTATAGTACATTTCAGGTTCTCCGTAGGGGGCCAGTGCCACCGGAATACCGTCTTCCAGCATCAACACGTTGCGGCTGCGGTCAGGATCCAGGCCTCGGATACCGATGTTGGCGCGCAATCCAATTCCCTCATGATCCACCGAATGAATACCGGGAATCTGTCGAAGGATTTCGGATCCGTTCATCGGGTCAATTTGTTCGAGACGTTGTGCGGTAACCACCGATGCAGAACCGGGGATGCGTGAGAGCCGCTCCGGACTGCGCCCCACGATTTCAATCTGTGGCATCTCGTATGATGAACTCAGTGTTGCCGCTATCTGGCTCGTCTCATTTTCACGGATGGTGACCGTTGTTTCAAAATTGTCGTACCCGATATGGGTGATAACCACCCGATGCTCACCGACCGGAATGTCAATTAATCGGAAGGAACCGTTCTGTCGGGTGATGGTCCCCTTGTTGATCTCCGGCAATACTATGTGGGCATGGGATAATGTTATCGCCTCACTGTTTTTTACGGATCCGGAAAGGGATCCGGCAGGGCCTGATTCGGGATCGCCCGGGCTGGCTGCCGCCGTGAGAATGGAAAATGAGAGGAGGAGAAGTATCACTATTTTCATCACAAAATATGTTATCTGAGGCCGGGTAGCGTGATGGGTATCCGAATTGGCTCAGGGTTATTGGGTAAACGTCAGTCCTTTTTATCTGAAGTAATACTCAGCTGTTCTGACCGGACAGGACCGGTGTGGTGCGGAAATACTTTTTTAAAGCGATCCAAAATTACAAACCTTTCTGGTTGAAGGCAATTCTTATTTATACTAAATCTAAATAAAAGGTATAAGCTATTAAGGACCAACGATATAGAGTTGCAGTCAAAAACTGGTATATTCATTCGGTCCGGAAATGCCAGGAAGTACCGGTCAACCAGGTTTTGTGAGTTGCATTACTACGGTGTAACTTGGCAAGTCCAAACGAAAAAATGTAACCTGTAAAGCTACCCAATAAGTGCAACGCAAAGCGCTGTTTTTACTGTTTATGATCCTGATAATCGGGGTTCGGACGGTTTCCGGGCAAACCATGACCCTGCCGGAAACCATTCCCGGAGACACTACGGTTATCGGATTTGTGCCTGTCGCCATTTATACATCGGATATCGGATTTCTCGGCGGTGTTTCCATACATCGCTTCAATTATCACCCACTGGTACAGCCTTATATTTCGCTGACCGAACTCCGGGTAATGGCATCTACGAAAGGCCTTATTGATTTTCGGGTGATGTATGAGCAAACCGAAACTTTTGGCCATCCGGTCCGGTCGCGATGGAGGCTCTACGGCGAACGCCATCCTGCAGATACCTATTTCGGCGTAGGTAATCAGTCAGAATTTGATAATGACCTTTGGAGCGATGGATTCTACAACTTTGAAGCACGACGTGCGGGTTTTAAATGGTCAGGAAGAAGAACACTGTATCGTGCAGACAACTTTCGCGGACTTCTTGATCTGACGGCATCCACCGGAATTCACTATGAAATTGCGGTTGAAAATGAGGATGAACTGATGGCTGTGGATGGACCACGCGGGATGGAAGGCGGGCACATCACCACATTCGGAACCGGACTCCTCTGGGAAAACAGGGACAATGAGTTTGCCGCCACCCGCGGCAACCGGGTATCCTTAGCCGTTGACTGGGCTCCCGGCAGCTTTTTCGGCGATTTTCCCATGGCTAAATTTAAAACGGATATCCGCCAGTACATCACCCTGCCCGTTCCCTATTTCCAGCCGGTACTTGCCATGCGCGGGTCCGGTTCGCTGGTTACCGGATCGGCTCCCTACTGGGAACTGCCCTATCTTGGTGATGAATATACCCTGCGTGGATACCCCATCCATCGGTTTCGCGGCCGGGCATCCACATTTTATAATATCGAACTACGAACCTGGATATACGAAATCCCGCACTATGATTTTAAGATAGGGGTTCATGCATTCCACGACGGTGGACGTGTATATGATTACGGTGACGATCTCTCCGATCTGTTCCGGGATTATCACCGAACGTTTGGCGGTGGCATCGCAACCGCTCTGTTTACTCCCGACTTTATCCTGCGCATCGATACCGGCTTTTCCGATGAGATGTTCCGGCTTTATATGAATGTGGGATATATGTTCTGATCCGCTCTTCTGCAGATTATGGAAATAACCGACTTCTTACTGCTTCTGCTTGTTTTTCTGATTTCTGCGTTCGGATCCCGCTGGATGATGAACCGATTGGGTTACGGCATTCACGGACGGCTCGCAAGCGGACAGACCATCATCCTGATAATCATGAAAATTATTCTGATGACCATATGGGCCATTGTATTAATAGTCCTGTTATGGTTGATGGGGATCAATCCGTTGGAACTATAAGTCTTGCAAATATTAATCCTGCAAAACCTGGCTGCCAAACAACCTGGAACCATGATACCGAAAGGCACTATAAATAGACGTATGTACAGCCGTCACCGCCTTCCTGGATGGGTGCGATCTCAAAACGGGTGACATCCTTGCGCGACTGCAAGTGGTGGTGGACCAGTTTTCGTAAAATTCCATCTCCTCTGCCGTGGATGATGGTAAGTTGCTGTATGCCCCGTGACAGGCCCTCATCCACATAGCGGGTTACCTCACGGATAGCTTCATCCCCGCGCTTCCCCCGAATATCGAGTGATGTAGCAAAGGGGCGGGCGGTTTCGCCATCCGGCCGGGCCAGGTTTACCCGGTATCCTTTGTTTTTTTTGGGTGATGAGGGGTGCTCAGTCAGCTCAAGATTGTCAAATCGTGTTTTCAGACGCAAGCCCTTTACAGCAACTGTCGCTTTTTTACCACTGATTTCAACCAGCTCCCCGATGGTATTGCTGTCGAGCAGTCGGACCGCATCACCAATATCCGGATCTTTGGAAGCCGTGCTGCCCTTTTTTCGGGGGCGTTGACGCTGTTTTTTACGTTCGTGTACCTGGGTGCTCAATCGGGCCACCTCGTCCCGTTTTTGCTTCAGGACCTCCTTGTCCTTTTCTGATGCCGCACGGATAGCCTCTTCAATTCTGCGGTTGGCATCCTTTAACAGCGCCTCAGCCTCCGCTACGGCCTTTTGCCGAATGGCATCGCTCTCTTCCTGAATGTGATCCAGGCGACTGTCCAGATCTTTTTTGGACACTTCCCACGATTGCTGTTTTTGGTCCATTTCCCGTTTGATACGTTGCAGCTCCTGGGACTCCTGCTCCAGGCTAATGATCAGCGACTCCAGTTTGTTTTTACCTGCACCAACCCATTCCCGGGCGCGTCGGGTCAGTTCCGTCGGAACATGCAGCCGGTCGGCTATTTCAAAAGCGTAACTGCTTCCGGGTATTCCTTTCTGGAAAAAGTAGGTGGGTGATAACGTTTTCTGGTCAAATTCCATTGACGCATTTTCCCAGCCTGCTGTCTGATGGGCAAAAATTTTAAGGGCTCCGTGGTGGGTGGTAATGATACTGCGAACCCCGTTTTCTGATAACATTTCAAGAAAACCCTGTACCAAAGCCGTGCCTTCATCCGGGTCGGTGCCGCTGCCGGCCTCGTCAATCAGAACCCAGCCTCCCGGCCGGGCATTCAGCAATACCTCTTTCATCCAGGTTAAACGGGACGAAAATGTGCTGAGGTCGTTGTCAATGGATTGTTCATCACCCATGTCGACATATAATCCGGAAGCACACGATATTTTTGCTCCCTCTTGTGCCGGAACAGGAATGCCGCATTGCGCCAGGACCATGGTCAGTCCGAACGTTTTGAGTGTGACTGATTTACCGCCGGCATTCGGACCGGTGATGATAATTCCATTTTCATCAGGGCCCATCTCCAGATTCAGCGGAACGATATTTTTTTTTGCTTCATTCTGATTTTTGAATTTAAGGAGCAGCAGGGGGTTTCGGCACTCTTTGAGTGATATGGTGCCTTTGGAGGTAATATCGGGGATGATGCCACCCCAGCGCATCCCCAGGCGGGCAGATGCATAAATGGCATCAATTCGGCCTATAGCCTCGCTGTTACTGGAAATTGTATCGGCGTTCTCGCCGACATGGTGTGTCAATGCTCGCAGCAGCCGGTCAGCCTCACGTGACCAGGCTGTCTCCAGCTCCCGGATCTCATTATTTTTTTCGAAGACCTCAACCGGCTCGATGTAGACTGTCTGGCCGGTGGCAGAGGTGTCATGGATAAAACCCTTTATTTTTCGTTTGTACTCCGCTTTTACAGGTATAACAAGACGGCCACCCCGGAGTGTGGCCTCTTCATCACTGGTCATGCCCGATGCTCTGCCTTCTCTCAGAATACGCTGCAGGACGGATCTTGCAGACTCTTTTCGGCTCTGAATCTGTCGGGTGATGCGTGACAGTTCGGGACTGGCATCCGGCTTTATGCCGCCATCATCATCGACCACTTTCCGGATATGTTGTTCGAGCTCTTTGAGCGGGGTAAGGTTTTCGGCTATTTGCCAGATTCCGGAGGCGGTTTCCCGGTGCTGTGAAAAAAAAGAGTGCAGTTTTCTGGCCGACTCTGTCCACCTTCCGATGTGCGCCAGGGTTGATCCGTCCAGGACATACCGTTCAATGACAGATCGGGCCAGCGCATCGGAAACATCGTAAAGGGTTTCCAGCGGAGGTGCTTGTGATGCGTTGATCAGGTGCATCATTTCGGCGGATCGATTCAGGCG
>Ga0207421_10004993_pt1 | contig 15072 bp, 14 predicted proteins | sample SodLakKL_010_SED_4_FD_187542 | JGI IMG/M metagenome (GOLD analysis project Ga0207421, IMG submission 187542) | Alkaline sediment microbial communities from Lake Tanatar, Kulunda Steppe, Russia - 8KL_010_SED (SPAdes) (version 2) | ecosystem: Environmental > Aquatic > Non-marine Saline and...
TTAAATGACTTTAACCGTGAGGCATACCCCGATAGAAATCTTACTCTTAGCAACATTTATCTTGAGGACGAAAAGCAAATATTGACTGTAACAAATTTTGAAAACAGCCGGAGAGCTTTGGATTACTACGATAATGTATTAACAAACGATATACTGGCTAATTTTAATCAAGAACATTTAAAATCATTTACAATTTCCGTTGAAAATTACCCAACGTTCTTTCAGGAAAAAAAAATAGATGATTATTTGGAATTTTATAATCATTATTATTAAAGAAATTGAGCAGGTTTTTGCTATATTTGTTTTTTTGTGATAGATTTGCAAAGACGATTTAAAAATTATAATATGAACCTAAATTTCTAATTTAAAATTTAATAAATAACAAAAAACAATAATTTGTAATTTTTTTAAGTTAACATGAGTGATTTTATAATTTTAGGATGAAATAAATATATTTTCCACGCATAAACTCAAAAAAATGGTTAGTAACAAGAAAAAAAACGATAAAAAAATGGTAAAAAATAATGAGACGGATTGCACATCTATAAACCTTATAGGTGCAGGCACCACTATAAAAGGAGAAGTAAATTCCAGTGGAGATGTAAGGATTGATGGTACACTTGTAGGACCAATAACCTCAAAAGGTAAGATAATTGTTGGTGAAACCGGAGTTGTAGAAGGTGAAGTTTATTGCCAGAATGCAGATTTCTTCGGCAAGGTGGACGCTAAAGTTGAAGTAGAAGAATTATTGTCTTTAAAATCAACTTCCAAATTGTCAGGTGAAATTTCAGCAGACAAGTTATCTATTGAGCCAGGTGCAATGTTTACCGGTACATGTACAATGGAAAAAGACAAGGCTTCAAAACAAAGCGTCAGACCAAAAGAAGAACAAAAGCCGGAACAAAAAACGGATAAAGAAGAAATAAAACAATCGTAAAAAATAAAATTATTGCAGGGAAGTATTTGTTTTGATTTAAAATACTTCCCTTTTTATTATGTTTACAAATAAATTTAAAAAATACTTAAAGAACCTGTTAATATTAACAATAATAACAGTTGTTATTGTTGCATTGTATAAACACTATGCTCCAGAGCAATATGTTTCGGATTGGATTTATTTCTTTCCACCCTTTTTTTTCGTTATTTCCCTGGCAGGAAGATTATTTTTGGAACACCTCGTTTATAAAAACAGCTCATGGCTAAATTATGCTATTTTAGGTATCAGGGTAGCTAAATTTATAGTATATATTATCCTTATACTTATATACTCATTTAATAATCGCGATGATGCTGTTAATTTTATTCTTACCTTTTTCATATTCTATCTTATATATACATATTTTGATGTAAAAAGCATGTATGATTTCATGTTAAAAAATACTTGATGTCATTGTTAATAACTTTTGTAGGTAAAAAATAACAGTTTATAGTCAAAATTTGCATATAATGCTCTGTATGCGTTTATTTTTTTGTGTGAAGTTATAGTATAATTACCGGTTTTTATCTTTAATTTTAACAATTGGTTTAAAAAATAGCACTTCTCTTAAAATTTTATTTGAAATATTTCATAAATTGCGCCTTGTTAAATCAATAAAACAATGATTGGATTTAAGCTAAAACCAGGGTTATCTGTAAATAAGGGAATTTATTTATTTATTTTCCTGTTGTTATTTACGGGTTTTGCTAAGGGCAGTAATGTTTATGGTGGTAATGACGCAAGGGAGCATGACCCGGTTGAAGAAAAAAGTGAATTTGATCCCGGTGAATTGATCATTGGCCATGTTTTGGATTCATATGAGTGGAAAATAGCAGAAATAGGCGATACTTATTTATATATACCATTACCGGTAATACTATATTATGAAGGAGATTGGTGCTTTTTCTTTTCCAATAAAATTAAAAAAGGTGAAGGAACATACAAAGGGTTTGGGGTAGCCAGGGAGGGGCCGAAAAAAGGCCGCATAGTTAAGATGAAGGATGATGGCGTTACTGAAGATCCGGATGCGGGAACTCTAATTGATCTGTCTATAACAAAAGTAGTCTTTGCCACATTCATTAATGCTTTTTTGTTGTGTTTAATATTTGTGAAAGTTGGAAAAGCATATGAAAAGACAGGGGCTAAAAAAGCACCTACAGGTTTGCAATCATTTCTGGAGCCTATAATACTTTTTGTCAGGGATGATATAGCTAAATCTGCAATTGGTGGAGAAAAGTATGAAAAATTTACACCTTATCTTTTGACATTGTTCTTTTTTATTTTTTTCAATAATCTAATGGGTTTGGTTCCCATTTTTCCGGGTGGAGTAAATGTTACTGGTAATATATCTGTTACATTTACCCTTGCATTTTTTACTTTTTTTGCAACCCAGTATTTTGCAAACAAAGGACATTGGAAGCATATATTTAATACGCCCGGAGTTCCCGTGTTTTTAAAATTACCTATACCTTTGATGCCTGTTATTGAGCTTGTAGGTATCCTGATTAAGCCTTTTGTGTTGATGATCAGGTTATTTGCCAATATCACGGCAGGGCATATGATCATCAAAGGTTTTTTGTCTTTGATATTTGTTTTGGGGGGCGTGGCAACGGCTATGGGATTTGCAGTTTCACCGGTAACTGTGGTATTTTTGATATTTATGAATTTTCTTGAGCTTTTGGTAGCTTTTTTACAGTCGTATATTTTTACATTTTTTAGTGCAGTATTTTTCGGGATGGCTGTGCCCGATGAGCATCACTGATAATTAATAAATTTTGTTAAACTAATATTTTAAAATTATGTTAAATTTAATGGTTCTACTTGATATGGCTTTTGAGGTTGTTCAGCAATGGAGCAGGTTAGGAGCTGCGCTTATAGCAGTTATAGCTGTTTTTGCAGCAGCATGGGGTATTAGTAAAATTGGAACAAAGGCACTGGATTCAATTGCCCGGCAACCGGAAGCCGGAAATGACATCCGTTCTTCAATGATCGTCTCGGCAGCTTTGATTGAAGGTGTTACATTCTTTGCTATTGTTGTTTGTTTGTTATTTCTTTTTGTTTAAAATATATTTTTTTGAGAGACATGTTTGTGTTAACTTTCAAAAATTTTAAATTCATAGCAAATTTATAATGAATGCCATATCTTGGTTGTGTTTGAGGTCATCACTTTGTCAATGTACATTTGTTTAGATGTAATAATTGTCAAAAACTTGTAAGTCATTTTGCATAAAGTAAAATATACGTTTAGTTTTACATTAAATGCAAATATTTTGTATAATCGACGTTACTAAAAATTGATTTATTTGATTTTTCATTTGTATAAAAAGTATTTAAAGTTCTAATTTCTAATAAAGTATGATAGTTAAAATTAATGTTTTTAGTTCTTAATCCATGGAACCCTCATGTTTTATTCAATATCTTTTTTGAACGATTAATTAATGAGGGTTTCATTTGGATAAAAAGCATTTAAAGATCTGATTTTTAATAAAGTATATTGGTCAATATTTAATATTTTAGAATATTCATGTTGTGTAAATTACAATATTATATGAAAGATGAATTTAAATCAGTTGAAGTATAATTTTTTTCTGATTTGTTATAAGTACAAAATTAAATATTTAGAGTTATGGAACTTATAATGCCCGGCCTGGGAGTAATTTTTTGGATGACTGTTGCTTTTGCTGTCGTTCTGTATATTTTGCGTAAATTCGCATGGAAGCCCATTTTGAGTACCATCAAAACACGTGAAGATAATATAAGGCGATCTTTGGCAAGGGCTGAAAAAATTGAAAAAGAGGTTGCTGAACTTAATGAAACTAAAGAACGCATTATTTCAGAAACCAATGATGAAAAAGTTAATATCATAGAACAAGCTAAAAAGGCGAAGGAAGAGATATTGACAGAAGCCAAATATGAAGCTAATCAAGAAAGAGAGCGCATGATTGAAGAAGCCAAAAAAACCATTGATGTTGAAAGAAAGAAAGTTCAAGCTCAGCTAAAAAAAGAAATTGCAGGATTATCAATTGATATGGCTGAAAAAATTCTTACCCGGGAATTGTCTGATAAACAAAAGCATAAGAATCTTGTTTTGGATAACCTGGAAAACATACAACTTAATTAAAGTGATTTAGGTAATATGAAGAATCTCAGGATAGCTACTCGTTATGCCAAAGCTTTGCTATCATTAGTTGAAGAGAATAACATGTTAGATGAGGCTTATGAAAGTATGAGCATTGTGCAGGAGGTTTTTGAGAAACACAAAGAAATGAGGGTCATTCTTAGTAGTCCTGTAGTTCGTGAATCAAAAAAACTTAATATTATAAAAAAGGTATTTGAAGGTAAGGTTAACGAGTTTATACTTAAATATTTGCTTATAATTACCCGAAAAAAGCGCTCTATGCTTATTGGGCCTATTGCCTTTGAATATAAAAGATTGCACAAAGAAAAACTTAATATTGAAACCGTAACAGTTATAACAGCCTCCGAAATTGATGAACAGATACATAAAAAGGTAATGGAGGTAGCAAGGAGGGTTACTGATAAAGACGTAGAATTTCAAAATAAAATTGAGCCTTCTATAATTGGAGGCTTTATATTAAAGATCGGAGATTATTTTTATGATGCAAGTGTGCGTCGTTCACTTGCCAATATGAAGAAAAATCTTTCTCATTCCATTGAATGGTAGAATGTTTAAAGAAAAAAATATATTAATTAAATATATAAATCATGTCTGGAATAAAACCCGCTGAAATATCAGCAATACTAAGGCAGGAGATGGCAGGATTTAAAACGGAAACCGAATTTGAAGAAGCCGGTACCGTTTTGCAGATTGGTGATGGAATAGCCCGCATTTATGGATTGACGCGTGCCCAAGCTGGTGAGTTGATATCCTTCAACGATGAAGGATTAAAGGGTGTAGTTTTAAACCTTGAAGAAGATAATGTTGGCGTGGTTTTGCTGGGCGATCCTGTTAATGTGAAAGAAGGTGATATAGTTAAGCGAACCAAAACTATTTGCTCTATAAAGGTAGGTGAAGGTTTGTTAGGCAGGGTTGTTAATACACTCGGAGTACCCCTTGACGGCAAAGGTCCTGTTGAAGGAAAATTATACGAGATGCCCCTCGAACGAAAAGCTCCGGGGGTTATTTATCGTCAACCGGTTAATGAACCTTTGCAAACGGGAATAAAAGCTATAGACTCCATGATCCCAATAGGAAGGGGGCAACGGGAGCTTATTATTGGCGACAGGCAAACCGGCAAAACTGCTATTGCTATCGATACCATTATCAACCAAAAAGAGTTTTACGAAAAAGGAGAACCGGTATATTGTGTTTATGTTGCCACAGGTCAAAAAGGATCAACAATTGCCGGAATAGTTGATATTCTTGAAAAACATGGTGCAATGCCTTATACGGCCATTATTGCTGCCTCAGCTAGTGATTCAGCAGCCATGCAATTTTTTGCTCCATTTGCCGGTATGGCTATAGGTGAATTTTTTAGAGATACCGGCAAGTCCTCCTTAGTTATCTTTGATGATTTATCAAAGCAGGCAGTTTCTTACAGGGAAGTCTCTCTTTTGCTTAGAAGACCACCCGGACGTGAAGCATACCCGGGTGATGTGTTTTACCTGCACTCACGTTTATTGGAAAGAGCTGCCAAATTAATTTCTTCTGATGAAGTAGCCGGGCAAATGAATGATATCCCCAAATCTATAAGAGATAAGGTCAAAGGGGGAGGATCGTTGACAGCACTGCCCATTGTTGAAACGCAAGCCGGAGACGTCTCAGCATATATCCCTACTAACGTTATCTCCATTACAGATGGACAGATCTTCCTGGAATCTTCTTTATTCAATGCCGGTATAAGACCCGCAATAAATGTCGGCATATCTGTATCACGAGTGGGGGGCAACGCACAAATTAAATCTATGAAAAAAATTGCCGGCACCCTAAAATTAGATCAAGCACAATATCGAGAATTGGAAGCATTTTCAAAATTCGGATCAGAAGTTGATCCCAGTACTAAAAACGTTTTGGATAAAGGTGCACGCAACGTGGAAATTCTTAAACAAGGACAGTATGAACCAATGACTGTTGAACACCAGGTTGCAATAATATATTGTGGTACCCAAGGATTACTCCAAAACTTGCCATTAGAAAAAGTTAGTGAGTTTGAAAATGTGTTTATAAATTATCTTGAAGCTAACCACAGGGAAACCCTGGATGAAATTAAAACAGGAGTAATGAGCGATGAAATTAAAAAAGTCCTGGAAAATACTGCTGAAGATATAATTACAAAACTTGAAAAAGTAAAATAAAATATATTCAGTAATACAGTAGTGATTATTATATTATGTCTAATCTAAGAGAAATAAGAACACGGATAGCATCAGTAAAGTCTACTCGGCAAGTAACAAGTGCCATGAAAATGGTGTCTGCTTCTAAATTGAGAAAAGGCCAGAATGCAATAGAAGGCTTTAGATATTATTCCGAACACCTTAAAGATATACTAAAAGAGTTATATAAAACTACTCCCATTACTCAAAATAATGAATATACTATAAAAAAAGAAGGAAATAAAGCTCTAGTATTAATATGCTCTTCAAATAAAGGTCTTTGCGGACCATATAACAACCATATAATAAAAAAAGCTACCAGTCATATAAATTCATTGAAAGAACAAAATTATGAAGTTTTTCTGTACATTATTGGTAAAAAAGCAAATGACTTTTTTGTAAAAAGAGAATTTGAAATAGTGCAATTTGAACATGAAATCATTGAAAAAATCACTTTTGATAGCGCCAAGCAATTAGCAGATCAGTTTAAAAATTTTTTTGCGGAAGAGGAATATGTGAGAATTGATGCTGTTTATAATAAATTCAAAAATGCAGCGGTGCAAGAACCTGTTTCTGAAAAAATCCTTCCAATAGATGTTTCTATTGAACAACCCACTTATTCAAATGAAGATGATATCGAAAATGATTATGAACATGAAAAACACATACTTGAACCCTCTGCCTGGGAGATAATCAATTTCATTATTCCGAAGATTATAGACGTAGAAGTATACAGGATATTGCTTGATTCTTATACCAGCGAGCATGGAGCAAGAATGACGGCAATGCACCAGTCAACTGAAAATGCAAATGAGTTAATAAATGATCTTACTATAAAATATAATAAAGCAAGGCAAGCGGCGATTACTAAGGAGTTAGTTGAAATTGTATCTGGAGCCGAGGCATTAAAATAGTTCTTATCTTGTTTTTTATTAACTTTGCCTTTTAAATAAACAAAACTACATATAAATCTATAAAAATAATTAACTATGTTATCAGAAAAGATTAAAAAAGCTCTTAACGAGCAAATAGAAAAAGAAGGATATGCTGCACAACTGTATCTCGCAATGGCCTCATGGACTGAAAATCAGGGCTATGAAGGGATAGCAGAATGGTTTTATGCTCAGCATATGGAAGAGCTTGAGCATATGCTTAAAATTATAAGATATGTAAACGAAAGGGGAGGGCATGCTATAGTCCCAAAAATTGACCAACCTCCAAAAGAATTTAAAGGAGTAAAGAAGATTTTTGAAGCAGCTCTGGAGCATGAGCAGATGGTGACTCGATCTATAAATGATATTGTTGGTCTTTGCCTCGAAGAAAAAGATTATACAACCCACAACTGGATACAATGGTTCGTGGAAGAACAACTTGAAGAAGAATCTTCTGTTAATGCTATTCTTGATAAATTAGAAATGATGGGTGATAAAAATCTTTATGTTTTTGACCGCGATATAATGAAAATGCGTGGTGAAGAATAACATTATTTAATAAATAAAAGAGAGTTTGTTAAACTAAGCTAACCTTTAATCACCGGCTAAATTTACCGGACATCAGTGATTGATAATAATACTGTTATACAATTAAAATTACGAGCTTGCCGAAGGCAATCCGTGGTTTTTACCGGACTATCAATGAGTAATAAGCAAAAAATATAAAATATACTTGTTATCTTAACCAAAAAATATTAAATTTGTTATATGTGAGAAAATTAAATTAAAAACTAAACTAACAAAAGGGGAAAATTATGAGAAAATTAGTTGCTTTATTAGCATTATTCGCATTTGCTGTTTTTTTGGTGATTCCGGCATGCGGTCCGGCTCCGGAAGAGAGAGAAGTCGAAGAGCCCGGTGTAATTGAAGAAAGAGAGGAAGAAGAAGAGGAATTAGAAATTGAAGAAGAAATTGAGGAGGAAATTGAGGAGGAAATTGAGGACATTGAAGAAGAGGTAGAAGATTACATGGATTAAATCTAAAATTTCTGATTTCTTTAAAAAATAGACAAAGAACAACATTTATAAAGGGAAAATAATAGCATTATTTTATATATAATAAATTTGTATGTTTTAATACTAAAATTTTCCTTTTATAAACACAAGTTTTAAACTTACAACCTACCCTTTATAATAATTTAGAAATTCATTTTCAAATATTTTAAGGATTTGTTTGTATTTTTTTTTGATTGGAAACATCAACTAATCTTTGATTAAGCAAAATTTAATTAAGAAAATGGTGGTTTCCACCTTAAAAAAATGCGTAATAATACTGTTTTTCGCCTTTTTAATGAGAGGTATTTTTGTTAATATATCATTATATCTTTAAAAACAACTATTTAGCCAAGTATTTAAGTGAAAAGCTTATCAAAAAGTGGTTTTTAATCTGCATGATATATTTTAATAAAAGAAAAATATTTGATTATTATGGAGAAACCGTTCAAAAAAGATTCCGAAAACGATTTATCAGAGGAAATTAAGTCTATTTTCATTGAAATTGAAAATAAAATTACAGCATTAAATCAATGTTCTTATGATGATTTTATACTTTTTAATGATAAGTTAAATAATAATTTATCACTATCATCAATTATAAGTGAAAACTTGGATGAGTTATTTGAATTATCAGGTAAAGATGGCAATAAAAAGCTAATTGAGAGTATACTTGATGATTTTAATGTACTTAAAAGTCAAATATTTGATTTGGAAAAAGTTATAGAAACATCAATCCGGGAATTGGATGCATTAATGACTGAGCTGAATCTGATACCGGTACCTTTAAATAATTTTAATCAAAATCTTTCTTCCCTGCATCTATTACTTGCTAACCTGAAGCTTATAACTACCTGCGGAACGAAAAGCCTCAAAGGTTTTGGTGTTGATGACTCTGTTTATATTGAGAAGGTTATTGATAAAGTAAAAGATGTGTGTCCTGTAGTTGAAGAGAATATTTATGGTTTGATAAATCACTTAAAATCATTACAAAAAGAGCTATATGAACTGAAAAAAAATGAATTAAATAGCTTATTTGAAACTGCAGACTTAACTTTTTATGACTTTATTTCTACTCTTGATCAAATAAATAATGGACTGAATGAAAGATACAATATAGCAAAAAAAACTAAGAACTATTATAATGATACAAAAAGTATTATGTCAGTTTTACAATATCAGAATGATATTAAACGTAAAGTTGAGTGCTTTCATTCCACAAACAATAGTTTACTTAAAGAATTGGTTAAAATTGAATGTAAGAATTCTAATAATAATAAACTTTCTAAAAATCAACAAATTTCACAAATTGCAGATGACCAGATATCCAGAATATTAAGCATTAATCATGAGTACCAACAGACAGTTGAAAAAATATCCTCCGGAATGATTAATAGCCGCAATGAAATTAATAATATATTGTCTCAATCAAAGTTTTTATCATCTGTGCCTGCTAATTCTATAAAAGATTCGGAAAGAAACAGTTTTGAGATATTCACAAATAAGTTATCACGGCTATTAACAGTTTATAATAAGTTTACCGAAGAGATAAGTTTAGTACAAAAAGTTGTTAAAGAGCTCAATGATAAATATGATGATGCTGAAATGATGGAAAGAGCCATAGAACAAAAAATTGTTGACAAAATTCTTATTGAAGACTTTTTAGTCAGACCTGATCCCGAGGTTGCTCAACAAGCACAAAAAATTTACAAAATTTATTCTGATAATCATTTTGAGAAAAACAAGATTAAGCAGAAATTTGATGGTATAATTGAATCCATAAATTCAATTATTAAAGCCAATGCTGTGTTTTCTTTCAAAAATGGCAGTATACATCATTTTGAATCATTATTAGACAATTCAAAACAAAAATTCGAAAAATTAAACAGCAACACATTATTAATTGAAAATAAATACAGGGAAACTACACGTAATGGGGAAGAAATTGTCGAAAATGTAAATCAAGCTGTTGAACAGATTAAATATTATCAGTTTTTTGAGAAAACTGTAAAAGAGGTGGTTTCTCTGCTTGAGCAAATAAACCGAAAAATAAAACCTCATGCTTTGGCTGCTAATAATGAGGCAATAAATAGTAAAGATACTGCTGAATTTGAAGCTAATTATTTATTAAGCAAATAATTAACTTTGTGATAAATTAAAGATAAAAAATGCTTACAAATAAATTCCGCTATGAATATAAAGCAATATTCATCATTATCAGATTTTAATAATTATGATATAATTGATATTGATATTCTTGAGCAAATAAAGCTGGAGTCGGATAATGATGAAATTATTGTAAGAGAAATATACTTATCTTTTTTATCGGAATCAGAAATATTAGTAAGGCGAATTAATGATTATTTTGACAAAAGTGATTATGAAAAATTAAGGTCAACAATTCATTCTTTTACAGGCATATCTGAAACAGTTGGTGCAAAAAAAATAAATGAGATATCAAAAATTATTGAAAATTCAATAATAGAAAAAAAATATGTAAATTTAGAGTTGTTGATCTCAATATTGAATAATTCATACAAGGAATTCAAAAATACAATAAACCTGATGATATAATATCATCATCAAAATAATTTTATTTATGTTAGATAAAATATTGCTTGTTGAAGATGATGTTTCTACTTCAAATTATATATACCACAAACTGGAGCAATTAGATTGTGATGTTCTTGCTAAAACAAATAATGGTGCTGAAGCAATCAAAATGGCTAAGGATTTAAAACCTAACCTTATACTTCTTGATATAAATCTTCCTGATGAAACTGATGGAATAGAAACTGCTTCTCAAATCCTTTCCTTTTTAGATGTACCTGTAGTTTACATAACTGCTAATTCTGATAAAAAAACTATTAAACGATTAATGAAAGCCGAACCAAATGCTTTTATAATAAAACCTTTCGATGATAAAATTCTTCGATCAGCCATTGACATTGCTGTTTATCGACACCAGGTAAAGAAAGAACTGCTGGAAACAAAGGAAATGTTGCGTACGACTATTGAATCAATTGATGATATTTTGATCACTTTTGATCGCAATGGCTTTTTAACATATGTGCATAAAAACCATAAAAATGATATTCCGTTTATAATTTCCTCAGAACCTATTTTAAAACATTATACCGAAGTATTATCACAACAAATTGTAAAAAAGCTTGATGTTTGCTTTGATGATTTGTTAAGAACAAAAAATGTTCAGGAGTTTGAGGTTGAACTGAAAGAAAATAATACACAAAAATGGTATTATGCAAAGGCATCTCTAAGATATGGTATTGATAATAAAATTTTAGGCATTACTTTACTCGTGTCTGATGTATCAAAGCAAAAAAAGATAGAAAAAGAACTTATTCAATATAGTGAAAAACTTTCTGAAGTCCAGGAATTAGCACAACTGGGAACATGTGAAATTGATTTTCTTGGAAACAACAAATTGACTCATAATGGTATATTTTTTAAAATTCTTGATATTGATGATTTTATTGAGATAAAAACCTTTGATGATCAAAAGATTTTAAATGCTATACATAGTGAAGATAAAGAGAAGTATATAAAATGCTATAAAGATGCATTTTCAAAAAAGAGTGAGAAGTTTTCAATTAGTTATAGGATTACCGACAAAAGTAATAATGTAAAGCATATACATTCTGTCAATAAAGTGGAATATGATAACCATGAAAATCCTGCTATTTTACTGATTACAATTCAGGATGTTTCATGGCAAAAACATAATCAAGAGTATTGGAAGGATTCTTTTAATGAAAGAAAAACAGCAGAAATTAAACAACAGTTTTTTTCTAATGTTAGTTTTCAATTAAGAACGCCTCTTACAGAGATACTTGGGATGACAGACCTTTTAAGTAATACAGAACTTGATATCAAACAAAATGAGTTTCTTTTAACAATACGAAATTCTACAGAAAAACTTATAAATATGATAGGCGATATTTTGGATGTTTCCAAAATAAAAGCCGGTAAAATGAATTTAAATCCGGTAGCATATGATATTAGAAAAAATGTTGAAAACATCGCAAGCTCTTTGCAAAAATACGCAGATGAGAAAAATCTTGAACTAAAATATTTTATTGATGATAAAATACCTGAAATGCTTTATGTTGATGATAAACGTGTCAATCAAGTGATCTGCAATCTTTTATTAAATGGTTTGAAGTTTACCTCAGAAGGATCGGTAAGTATTAATGCTAAAGTTGATACCATTGAGGAGGAAGATTTGATTATTTATGTAGAGGTTCAAGATACAGGGGTCGGTATTAGAAAAGAGGATCAACCATACTTATTTGAGGCATTTCAAAAAACATCTCTTGGAGCTATAAGCAGTTCGTTAGGTTCAGGATTGGGGCTATATATTTGTAAAAATCTTGTTGATCTGCTGGAAGGTGAAATTGACCTTGAAAGTGAGTATGGAAAAGGAAGTACATTTTGGTTTAAATTTAAAACCAAAAAATACACAGGTTCACTTAAAGATAAATCTGATGAGATTCAACAGGAAACAGTTTCTGATGATTTAAATTTGTCGGTGTTACTTGTTGAGGATAATGAGGAAAATCAAAAAGTTCTTTCTGTTATGTTGGAAAGCATAGGCTGCCAGGTAAAAGTAGCTTCCAATGGTAAAGAAGCCCTTGAATTATACCAGGAAACAGTCGTAAATGCTTTTAGTATATTTGAAAATGTTAGCTATGATTTGATTATAATGGATATGTATATGCCAACAATGAATGGGGTTGATGCAACAGAAAAAATGCGTAAAAAATATGATGAGCTCCCACCCATTATTGGTTTGAGTGCCAGTATTTTGGATGAGAATACCGAAAACTTCGAAGAATTAGGATTTGATGACTATCTTGTTAAACCATTAGAAATTAACACCTTAGCAAAAAAATTGTCTTATTGGAAAAAGATGATAAATAATAAAAATGTAAAAACCGGGCTAATTTCTGATGAGTCGTTTATTGCAAGTCTTGAGAACTCCGCTGTTTTAAATGAAAGTACTATTAACAATATAATTAAACGTAGTGGTTGCGATGTAAATAACATTAATAATCTACTCAATTCTTTTATAGAAGATATGGATAATTATTATCATGAAATTGTTAATGCTATCCAAAACGATGATTTACAATCAGTTAAACAAGTTATAGTTGCAATAAAAGGTCTTTCAGCTACTATAGGAGCATCACACGTTCATGAAATTTCAAAACGAATGGAGTATTATGCAGAAGAAGAAAATTATGAGCACCTTAAGGACCTTTTTCCGGTTATGGTAGATAAATACAAAATATTCAAACAACATTTTGAAAACAAATATCTATAATTTTTAATCCACATTGCAGTTTTACGAACAAAAAGTGTTAAATAATTTATAAAAATTGTGCAGGTTTTTATAGTTGCAATGTGGGTCAAGATTCATCATTTATATAAATATCCAGCAAACCTTCCGGAGTAGTTACCAGCATTTTTTTTAATTCACGATTGACTTCCTGGATAAATTCATCATTGGCAGGTATTAGTATTTCATTTATACCTTTTTTTATTTGCATGACTGGATTGCCAGGGTGGTCAATTATACGTATCAGCTCTCCAATATAGCCGTGTTCTATATCATATACATGGAATCCTTCAACTTCATGGAAGTAAAACTGGTTACCGGATAAGGTAGGTAGCTGCTCCAGGGGAAGATACATTTCGCAATTAATAAGCTCTTCAGCTTTTTTTTTGCTTCCTGTATCCTTAAATTTAATAACTGCCTGGTTGCTATTAGGTTGAAAGAATATTTTTTCAATAAAAAAAGGAACCAGCTTTCCCTCTATTAGTAAAAAAACTGATTCCAAATTTTGGTATTTTAAAGGATGATCAACGTCAAATATGCCTGTAAGCTCGCCTTTATATCCGGTTTTTTTTGATATAAAACCAAGGTAAAATGTATCTTCAATATTCATAGACACTCTTTTTCAAGACCTCGGCAGCTTTTATCATCCCTTGCAGTGCTTTATAAGTAACTTACTTTAATATATTTACAAAACTGTATAATACATCTTTTCCTCAAAGATAAGTGAAGCTTTGTTAAAGTAAGATTTATTTGTCTTCTTTACTAGTATCTTCCTTCTTATCCTCACTTCCGGATGCTTCTTTTTGCTTATTTTCAGATTTAGGAGCATCTTCTTTTTTCTCTTCTTTTTCAGAAGATTCTTCCTTTTTTGCTTCAGCTTTAGGAGCATCCTCTTTCTTTTCTTCAGCCTGAGGTTTCTCCTCTTTCTTTTCTTCGGCTTTAGGTTTTTCCTCTTTCTTTTCCTCAGCTTTAGTTGTTTCCTCTTTCTTTTCCTCGGCTTTAGGTTTTTCCTCTTTTGCTTCCTCTTTTACTCGTTCTTCTTCTTCTTCTTTTCTTTTAGCAATTGTTTCAGCACGGGTTTCGCTAATCTTTTTTTCCTCTTCGTAAATTTTCTTTTGTTTTTCTTTCTCGGAAAGTTCCTGTTCACTGATTATTTTCTTGGTTTTGGCTTCTTTCTCTTCAAGCCAATTTTGAAATTTATTCTCAGCTTCTTCTTCTGTCAATGCTCCTTTTTTAACACCTTTTAGTAAATGGTGTTTAAGCAACACTCCCTTGTGTGATAAAATAGAACGTGCAGTTTCAGTAGGCTGGGCTCCAACTTGTATCCAGTGTAGAGCTTTGTCAAAATCTAAATCTATAGTTGCGGGAGTGGGTACCGGGTCATAAGTGCCAAGCCTTTCAATAAATTTTCCGTCTCGT
>Ga0207421_10004996_pt1 | contig 15071 bp, 10 predicted proteins | sample SodLakKL_010_SED_4_FD_187542 | JGI IMG/M metagenome (GOLD analysis project Ga0207421, IMG submission 187542) | Alkaline sediment microbial communities from Lake Tanatar, Kulunda Steppe, Russia - 8KL_010_SED (SPAdes) (version 2) | ecosystem: Environmental > Aquatic > Non-marine Saline and...
CTTTGTAAAGGTAGAAGACAATTTTATTCTTATGCCCGGCGATGCTATTGAAATAGATGGCGGTGTAGAGGTAGAAATCCTCTGGGCAAATGGAGACAGAGTCATTGCCCGGGTCCCCAAAGAAATAGAATTTAAACATCAAACGCTGCCCAACCCCTTTTCCCGTATAATATTGATGGCGACTGCGCACGAAAGTGGTTTTGAGTCTCCTCTTGATAGATTCGCCCATGCTGTTTATGGTTTATCGATAGAAAAAGCCTGGGATTATGCTGTTGACTTAGCTATAAAATTGTCTCCAAAGGGCAAAGCAGCACAAACTGGAGGAAAAATGATTGTAAATGTTTACAAAAAGATGGAAGATAGAATTGACGACTCTGATTTTTCCGACCATGATTTAATAACTAAAATCAGGATTCGTTCTCTTGTCAGAATTAATACTTTGGATGAAGGGCTTCAGGTTCAGGTTCTTGAAGGTTCTCCTGATATCATAACTGCTACTGGCGATGAAATTACGCTGAACAACTTGGAGATGGTAAACATCTCTTCTGGAGGAGTAATAGGAGATAAGACCCACTTAAACCCTGCTGTTGATATGTCCGATTGGGCTGACACCATAGCAGAGTGGGCAGAAGATGAAGATATAATTTCATTAAAACCATTTTCAGACCTTTCCTCCCAACACTGGGCTTATGGGGATATTATGGAAATGGTGGAAAAAGGTATTTTAAGGGGTTACCCCGACGGCAACTTTAAGCCTAACAACACCATAACCCGGGCTGAGTTTGCCAGGATAATGGTCCTGGCCCTTAAACTGGGCGAGGAGAGTCCGCCGGTTCCCACTTTTTCCGACGTGGGCAGAGAACACTGGGCTTTTGGGTCTGTAGAGGCGGCCAAAGATTACCTGGAGGGAACCCAGTATGCCTCCACGGGCAAAATGATATTTAACCCTGGAGGGGCAGCCCTGCGGGAAGATGTGGCCGCAGCTATTGTCAAGGCCAAAGGTTTTGGAGAAAATGCCGCCAACCTGGCATTGCTGGAACAATTCCCGGACCGGGGGCAGATCTCTCCTGCCCGTAGAGATCTTGTTTCCATCGCTGTTGAGAAAAATTACATGAGGGGAACCGACAGGGGCTTTGAACCCGGGAAAGCCTTAACCCGGGCAGAGGCCTGCACCCTTCTTGCCCGCCTCATGAAGCTGGAGCCAGGTCAGGGTAGGGAAAAAGAAGCTTTTGAACCGGGGCATACTGATGAGGATAAAGAAAGCCCTTCGGGCAAGGAGCCTGTTGTGGAACACACCGGTGTGGAAGGTGTTCTGGGAGCCTGGCAGGGTTCACAGCATGATGACGAAATATATATGCACTTTTCAGAAGATGGCATATTCTCAGCTGGCGTGACCAGTGAAGGCTTTTGGTTCGAAACCGATTACATCCTGGAAGGAAACCAAGAACCCTACCTGCTTTTAATCTATGATGAATTATTTGATGACTGGTTTATAGAAGCATACCTGTCTTTGCCAGGGCAGGACACCCTTATCTGGGAAACGCTGGATGAAACAGATGATGTCTTATTCAAGCGCGTAGGTGAAAATGCTTTCTTGGAAGCTATAAGTGAATTAGAACAAGAAGGTTACTAACCCAAAGACAGGGGGCAGTTCTATTGCCCCCTTTTGTTTGCCATCAAAAAAAGATATGATAACACTACAGCGTGATATAAAAAATAACATGGACTACTACTTTAAACTTTGCTTTTTCTGCAAGACTAACTAATCCATAATTAAAAATACCATTGACATATGACGGTGCCAGCATATGACGGTGCCAGACAGTAAAGAAATGCACTTAATAATGGTCCATAGTTTGCCGGAGTATAAGTTTTCATGACTATCAAGTTAGCTCAGCCCAAGCCAGCTATAAGTTCGCCTTAGAACATGCAAGGATGTCCTGATTAAACTTGATAGTTATCCACAAAACCGTTTCTTTTCAAGCACACTAGTCGTATAAAGTTATTTTTTGCTTCTCCAGGAGCTTAAGGGGTTGAATTTTACCCCATAGGCGTAGTGTGCCCCCCTGGCCCTGCTCCAGCTGGAACCGGCTTTCGATACGCCTGAGCACTTTTTCCCCTCCCTGGAAGCTTACTCCCGGCAGGAGGAAAATAAACTGGGCTTCGTTCCATTGGGTAACAATATCCCCCCTGCGTAAGCTGTTGGCGATAATTTGCTTCAAGCAGGCCATGGTTTCCTTTAACGATGCAGCTGGAGGCAAACGGAAGTCGGGTCCGGTCAGACTGACAAGCCCGATACAGGCAGGCTGAAATTCCCTTTCCATCCAGCGCAGATGTAATTTGTAAAACTGGCGAAATATCTCCGGCTGGCAGAAATATGCTTCATTTATTTCCTGGCGTTCTTTTAAGGATTCCTGGATGTAGCCCAGGTCCAGCTCAATCATCTCGCTGTCTGACTTGATCTGGCGGTACACCTCTTTCATCGCCGCAGAAGGTTTTACCCCGGCTTCGCTGTAGAGCAGCGCTGTAGTGTTTTCGTAATGGAGCCGCGCTTTGGATGTTTTTCCTTTTTCCAGTAATGCTTCAATATAATGCAGGTGGATATCCTCTTCCAAAGATTCCACCAGGAATACCTGCTCACAAAGCTCGATGATCTCCGGGTACATGTGCCTGTCTTTCAGCAGTCCGATTAACTGCAAAACATTTTTTATATACAGGTTGCGAAAATAGTTGCGAAAGGGTAAAAGCCAGCGGTTGGAAGAAATATTGGGCAGATAATCACCCTGGTAAAGACGAACCGCTTCACGGTACATATCAATCGCCTCGGGCATTTCATTGCGGGAAGCTTGAAAAGCCTCCCGGGTAAGCTTTTCAAATTTTTCTACATCCACCCAGCAGCCGGGACCGGCATCCAGCCGATAACAGCCATTGGAAGATATGAGCTGTAAACACGTTTCCCCGCCGGGCATTTCCTTGGCAATTAAATTTCGGACCCGGTGGACCTGCATGCGCAGTGTTGCTTTGGGATTAATATAGTCCGCTTCCGGCCACAAGGTATCCAAAATGATTTCCCAGGAAAGCTGCCGCCCCCTGTTGCTGAGGAGAAACAAGAATAACTCCCAGGTTCTTTGTGACTGCCCGGCCGTGCAGGGAAGCTGCTTGGAACTGCACTGGATTTGAAATTGCCCCAGGGTATAAATTCTCATCGGCCATACCTGCCTAGATTCGTTTATGCTATACTTATTCGCTGCTGCATAAAATAGACCCTTTGTTGAAAACTGACTTGTTTACATATTATTCCTGTAAATAATGGGTAATTTGTTGAATAGGTTATTTATTGAGGCCAGCAACTTTGTAAACTCCTTTTTTATCGGCCCCGATGAAACTGTAACGCTCTCCACAAACTACCCTTGCCAAGCTGGGCGGCTGCAAGCAAACACACAACGAATGTACGGTCTTGCATGCCGGGGTTGCACCTGCAAAAACACCTGCATACAGAATGAAAGATCCTAGAAAAACCCGGGAGCAGTTACAAAATTTTTTGAATATTAAAAGGAGATTGCCTTTCCCGACAAGAAATATATAAGAGTATTCTTTATCTTTATACCGGCAAGTCGCTTGCCCTAAAAATCAATTATCCGAGGAGGAACAGCTTATGGAGAGAGTATGGCTCAACAGTTATGAACCCGGGGTGCCAAGTGATATTTCAGAACCTGAGGAAGTCCTGCCCCAACTACTGGAAAAGTCCGCACAAAAGTTTGCCAACAACACAGCGGCCGTATTTATGGGCGGGCGGCTGACCTACCAGGAACTTAATGCCCTGGCTGACCGGTTTGCAGCCGTTTTATCTTCCCTGGGGTTTGGTCTGGGTTCCCGGGTAGCCATTCACCTGCCCAACAGTCCCCAGTTCGTGTTTTGCTATTACGGTGCCCTTAGAGCCGGCTGCACGGTCATCCCCTGCAACCCTCTCTATGTTGAGCGGGAAATGGAGTACCAGTTAAATGATTCCGGCGCAGAAACCATTATTACCTTAAGCCGTTTTTATCCCATGATCCGCCGGATCAAGGAACGCAGTTCCCTGAAAACGATCATAACCACCAACATCAAGGAGTACTTTGCCGGACACATGCGCCTGCTGTACACCCTGGCCAAGGAAAAGAAGGAAGGGGACCGGGTGGAAATACAGCAGGGGGATTTCTGGCTCCAGGACCTGCTGAACCAGAATGCCTCCAGCCCCGTGCCCAGGCCTGAGATTACCCCGCAAACAGATGCCTGCTTCCTCTATACCGGGGGAACTACCGGTGTCTCCAAGGGAGCCGTGCTGAGCCACCGGAACCTGGTGGCCAATGTCTACCAGTGCAGCGCCTGGATCACCGACCTGCAGGAAGGCAAGGAAGTCACCCTGTCGGTGCTGCCCTTTTTCCACAGCTACGGAATGACCGCTTCCATGAACTTTCCCGTATCCACCGGAGGGACCATGGTCCTGCTCCCCCGCTTCGACTTGAAGATGGTCTTAAAGCTCATTGACAAGGAAAAGCCGTCCCTTTTCCCCGGGGTGCCCACCATTTACGTGGCCATCAACAACCACCCGGAAATCGAGAAGCACAACCTGGGGCACATCCGTGTCTGCTTGAGCGGGGCAGCGCCGCTGCCGGTGGAAGTGCAAAGCACCTTTGAAAAATTGACCGGAGGCCGCCTGGTGGAAGCGTACGGGCTGTCGGAGACCTCGCCGGCTGCCTTGATCAATCCCGTTTACGGGAAACGGAAAGCCGGCAGCATCGGCGTACCCATCCCCAGCACCTACGCCAAAGTTGTTGACGCCGATGATCCCACCCAGGAAATGCCCGTGGGGGAAAGCGGGGAGCTGGCCATTAAAGGGCCCCAGGTCATGAAGGGATACCACAACATGCCCGAGCAAAACAAGGAAGCAATTATTGACGGCTGGTTCCGGACCGGCGACATGGCACAGATGGACGAAGATGGATTCTTCTTTATCGTGGACCGCAAGAAAGACATGATCATCGCCGGCGGCTTTAATATCTACCCCCGGGAAATCGAAGAAGTCCTCTACGGGCACGAAAAAATCAGCGAAGCAGCGGTGGTCGGCGTCCCCGACGAATACCGGGGCGAAACCATCAAAGCCTTTATTGTCCTCAAAGAAGGGCAGACCTTGACCGAGGAGGAAGTAATCGAATACTGCTCCCAAAACCTGACCAAGTACAAGGTGCCCCGGTCGGTGGAGTTTCGCAGCGAACTGCCCAAGACCATGGTCGGCAAGATCCTGCGGCGGGTCCTGCTGGAGGAGGAAAAAGCAAAGCAGGGGCAGGGACAGGAAAAAGCTGAAGACAAAGAAAAAGACGAATAAACTCGTGCAACCCCATAAGGCTGTCTATTGAAAATTGAGCTTTTTTGTGCTCATTTATTCACGTGGTTTCTCAACATCAATAATACGTTGTCCGGAAAACAGGCTTTTGGGGGCTTACCGATATTCTTTTATCCCCGCCTGTTTGCTCCCCTTTTAGTCCTTACTGGCAAAAAGATGCTGTGAAAAAGCAAGAAGATGCCCCCTGGCGGGCATCTTCTTGCTGGATGATATTATTCTGGATGATAATAATACCGAAAGATCAATGATACGGGATAATGTCTAGCAAGGGTGGATCAATATTTTTCTGGCACGTGGATCAGTTTTTCTTGACATTCGCACTTACCAGGCAAATCGGGGAAAATGGGATTTCATCAGGCAAGCCCAAGATGGAGAGAAAAGCCCGGCCACGGCCGGGCATGCTCCTATCCTCAACCGGGACGCTGCCTGCTTACCTGCACCGGACCGGTCCAGGCCTCCAGACCGCCATTTAAGTAATAAAGGGTTTCAAACCCTTCCCCGGCCAGAAACCCGGCGGCATCGACACAGCGGCGGCCGCTCTGGCAGATGAGCACAATGCTTCTTTCGGGGTTCAAGCTGCCGGGGTTTTCTTTTAACTGATCCAGGGGGCGCAGGATCGACCCGGGAATATGTCCACTGTCGTACTCATCAGCCTCCCGGACATCGACCAGCAGCAGGCCTTCATCCTGCTCCAGCATGGATTCCAGCTCTTCCGCAGTAACATCCCGGTAAGCCGGGACAGGACCGTTCTCACTCATTGTCTGACACCCTGCACCAAGGAAAAACAGCAAAGCCAGTAGATAGACAGGCAGTATTGCAGGCAGTGTTTTCATCCGCTTCAACCCCTCGCTCCGGTTTATTCCATCGGGCCAAATTATATTTTCCCGATAGAATTAATTATCTTGCTGGTATTGTAATAAAAAAATCCGGTCCTGTCAAGACAACCGGAAGAACAGGCAACCAGGAAGGGATGGATGAAGGAAGGAAGGAAGGAAGGAAGGAAGGAAGGAAGGAAGGAAGAACAGGTCTGCCTGTAGAATTTCTATTAAGAAGGAATTTTCTTGAAACTGATTTCAGGAGGGATCTGGAACATGAGCAGCGGAGAAAAAATTATCGATACCGAAAAGATGCTTGTTAAAAGATTAACCCTGGGACCCCTGGGCACCAATGCATACGTGGTTGTCTGCCGACAAACAAACCAGAGCGCCCTGGTGGATGCCCCTGCAGAAGCAAAAACCCTGCAGCAGGAGCTCCAAGACACCTCCCCGCGCTATATCCTGCTTACACACAGCCACCCCGACCATGTCGGCGCCCTGACGGAAATGAAAGAGAAGCTGGATGTTCCCCTGGGAGCTCACCGGGAAGAAGGGGCAAACCTGCCTGTAACCCCGGATTTTACCCTGGACGAAGGAGAAACCATCATCGTGGGCAACCTGCAGCTGAGCGTGCTCCACACCCCGGGGCACACGCCGGGCAGCATTTGTTTCCGGGTGGGAGACGTGCTGCTGGCCGGGGACACCCTGTTTCCCGGCGGGCCGGGGAAGACCTTCTCCCCGGAAGGGTTTCAGCAGATCCTCGACTCCATTACCCAAAAAATCTTTACCCTTCCCGGGGAAACCCTGGTTATGCCCGGCCACGGGGATCCCACCAAAGTGGAAAAAGCCCGGGAAGACTACCAGGTGTTTGCTGCCAAAACCCGGCCGGAGGGCCTCTACGGGGACGTGGAATGGCTGTCCTGATCAATTAAGACATCCACGGCCCAACAAAGCTGGGACACCATCTGAAGGAAGAAAATGCGCGGCCAGCGTTTTCATGAGCAAGAATTATATGCAACGATGCAACGGTCACTATTTTCAGAGCAGTTAGGTTTTTGCTTCCCGGCCCCGGCCCAGAGGGCTTAAATAACTGCAGAAAAAGGTGCAAACAGGAAAAGGAAATAGTAACAGCCGACGCTACCACCAGATATCGATACAGTGGTAATTTTCGCCCAGCTGGAACGGCTCTTTTTCGGCCGCCAGTTGGGCTCTTTTATACAGCCACGCTTCGATTTTTTTCAACTTGTGGCCCTGGATCTGGCTCCGGTGGCACTTCAGGGCTTCGATTTTCCGTTCAAAGGTGGAGGAAATATCGAAGCAGCAGTTGGGGTCCTCAGTGCCCCAGAGATAAACTTGTTCCGTCCGGTGGGGCTCCAGGCCTTCATCCAGGAGTTCTGGATAGGACAGGTTATCGCGGGCAAAAGGATAAATGGCGTCCAGGACCACCTGGCCGGTAATGCGGTGATCACGGTGCCAGGGATACCGGCGAAAGGGATCGACCGTCACCACCGCCTGGGGCCGGAACCGCCTGATCAGCCGGACCAGCTCCTTGCGAAATTCAGGGGTATCTTCCAGGCCCTGGTCCGGGTAGCCCATAAAGACGGTCTCTTCCACTCCCAAAAGGTCTGCCGCTTCCAACTGCTCCTGTTTTCTTCTCTGGGCCAACTCCCGGAGGTCCGTCCGGGTGTCACTACTGCCTTTATCGCCGTTGGTCGTCAAGACAAAGACGACCTTTTTCCCTTCCCGGGTCCACCGGGCCACGGTCCCGGCGGCATTAATTTCCGCATCATCAGGGTGCGGTATTACCACCATGACCTGCTCCCGGGCTGACTCATGTTCCGTCACGTTTTTCCCCTCCATCTATTTTTTTGATCTTATTTTTTTCATCCCTTATTATTATTTCTCTGCACGGTTCTGCCATGACTTCCCGGCACGTTTTCCTTACCTGGCGGGCGATTGTTGGCCAGCCGTAGCGGGTTACCCTTTCCCGGACTGCGAGTGGGTCGAATCGCTCCGGGCAGGTAAAAACCTGCTCCATACAGGATACCAGCTCATCTGCTGCATCAACAGGGACAAGATAGCCTGTTTCACCCGGGTCGATAACGGCTGCCAGTTCGCCAACATCGGTGGCCACAACAGGTGTGCCGCAGGCCATGGCCTCCAGGGCTGCCAGGCCGAAACTCTCATAATAGGAAGGAACCACTAAGAGGTCGGCCGCACTGTAGTAGCAAGGCAGCTGTTCGTGCTTCACGGCACCCAAAAATGTGACGGGGCAGGAAAGCTGCAGCTGGCGGCAAAACTGCTCCATCTCTGCCACTTCTTCTTTGCCTCCGCCTACCACCAGCAGCCGGAAGGAGACAGGGGACTTGGTTCGGCCCAGGGCTTGTAGCAGCCCCTTAAGTCCTTTGATCGGGTCCAGGCGGCCCACGTAAAGGGCCAGCTGCTCCTTTCGGCTCAAGCCCAGCTGTTCCCGCGCCGCCTGTTTTTCGCCGGGCTGAAACCGTTCCAGGTTGACACCGCAGGGGATGACACGGACTGTTTCAGGGCAGGCGTCATAATGAAAAAGAAGTTGATTTTTTTCTTTTTCCGTCGGCACCAGGACCCGGGCAGCGCTGCGGGCCAGCCGGTTTTCAGCCTCTAACCTGCCGGCAGGCTCAGGGCTGCCGATGCCCGCCGCATCCTTGACTGCAGCCAGGGTATGGAACATCACCAGGTGGGGGACCTGCCAGTTTTCCGCCAGGATCTCGCCGGCCAACCCGGAAATCCAGTAGTGGCTGAAAACCAGGTGGTAGCAAGCCCCCTGGGCCTGTTGGAAGTCTTCCACCCCCCGGACAAACTCCGGCAGGAACCCGGTGATCTCTTCCTTGCCCAGGGGCTGCAGCGGACCCGCTTTCACCTGCACCAGGCGCACCCCTGAGGCCAGCTCCTCGGGATTCCCCTCTGCCCGGGCAACGGTGCTGCGGGTAAAAAGATCCACCTGCCAGCCCATTTTCCCCAGCTGGCTGGAAAGCTCCCTTAGATATGTACTCATGCCACCGGTATCTTTCTCGCCCAGGTCCCCCGCCGGGGAACTGTGGACGCTGAGCATGGCTGCCCTCAAAGCGTTGTTTTCCAAAGTCGGTTACCCCCCTGGAGAAATTTCACTTCGTGCCCGCGCAGCCCCTGCCCTTTAAACTGAGGCGGGGGACCTGTTATCCTCCCGGATAGATTTTACCCTGCGCACAACCAGGGGAGGAGATTAAAGTTACTGTACATTTATACAGCGGCACCTCTTTCCCTCCCAGGCGGTGTTTAAAGATTTCCCGGCCCTTTAAAAAATCAAAAACCTGCCGCTGCTGCTCGATGCTTCGTTGAACCAAAAAAATTTTGGTCATCAAGCCGGCGCTAATGGAGCGATAGTCCGGGTCATGACCGCTGTTATACAGGTAAACCCGCCCGTTGTGCACAAAATGCAGCGTCATCCCTGCCGGTTTGGCATCTAACTCCAGCAGACCCAGGCGGAGCACCCCCTCCCGGGACATCCTTTCGATCATCAGGTCAAAAAACTGTTCCCGTGCCGGGGTCAAAAATGCCGCTTTGTCTTCCCTGCTCCGAACAAACAGGTCAAAAAAAGTTTGCAGCCATGCGGGAGTGATCTCTGCACCCTGCAGCTCCCTGAAGTGGGCATCGGCGGCGGCATGGATCTTCCTTAGCTTGCGCCGGATTTCGTGTCGCTGTTTTTTACTCAGGGCTTTTAAGTAGGCTTCCCAGTCGGGGTAAAGGTCCATCTCGAACGTAACGTCTTTTTCTTCCCAGGAAGCTTCCAGGTTCTGGCTCTCTTGAAGCAGGGAAGAAAGTCCGCTGTACGCAGCAGAATCCTTCCGCAACAGCCCCAGTTCCAGCTTTTGAACGCCCTGCCGGGACAGATCCTCCAGCAGGGCAGACCAGGTTAAAGCTTCCCTGCCGGCCACAGCCGGCAGGTCCAGGTAATCGCAGACATCTTCGCTGCCCAGCAGCCACGCCGTCTCATCTTTGATATACAAGGGAGCAATCCCGCAGAGACGGTCATGTTCCCACAGGGAACGCAAATACAGGTCCCCGCCGGGATGCAGCGTTTCCCACCATGTTTCCAGCCAGGCCGGCAGGACAAACAGGGCCTGCCAGCGCAGCTCAGGACCATGGTCCCGCCAGAGATTCTTTAAGCTGTCAAAGGTTTCTTCCTTGATTTTCAGATGCAATCCTGCAGAATACAACAGCAACCCTTCCTTAAAATGAAGTAATTAAAATAACATAATTGCGATCCAAATTTTGTCATCGTTCCCGAGAACCTTGGATATACTCCCGGACCATGGCCGTGGCTTCACTGTCGCTAAACTGTTCCGGGGGCGATTTCATGGAATAAGCGGAAATGGAGGTCAAGACACCGCTGCTCCCCCGGTCCAGGGCCAGCTTCATGCAGCGGAGGGCATCGACCATTACACCGCCGCTATTAGGGGAGTCTTCAACGGAAAGTTTTACCTCCAGAGTGACAGGAGTACCGCCAAACCCCCGCCCTTCCATGCGGATGTGACAAATTTTGTTGTCTTTCAGCCAGGGTATGTAATCGCTGGGACCTACATGGATGTTTTCCGGCGGCAGCGGCCTGGAGAGCTCTGCCTGGACCGATTGGGTTTTGGACTTCTTTTTCGTTGTCAGGCGCTGCTGGTTCAGCATGTTCAAAAAATCTGTGTTGCCCCCAAAGTTGAGCTGGTAACAGCGGTCCAGGCGCACACCGCGGTTTTCAAACAGCCGGGCCAGGGTGCGGTGGATAACCGTGGCCCCCAGCTGCCCTTTTACATCATCACCGATCAGGGGTAATTTTTTCTGCTCAAAGGCCTTAGCCCACGCCGGGTCAGAGGCGATAAAAACAGGCATGGCGTTAATCAAGCCCACTCCCGCTTCCAGGCTGGCTTCGGCATAATACCGGGCAGCCTTCTCAGAACCCACAGGCAGGTAATTGATCATGATTTCTGCGCCGCTTTCCTGCAACGTTTGCACCACCTGGCAGGGTTCCCGGTCGGCCACCAGGGGGCCTTCTGTTTCCCCGGTACAGTGGTCCACTGTCTCACCGACTCCATCCAGGACCTGCCCCATCTGTACTTGTACCGGGTAATCAGGCAGATCACCGTAGAAAATCTCCGTACAGTTCGGCGGAGCAAAAACAGCCTCTCTCAGGCTTTTCCCCACTTTGCGCCGGTCTATATCAAAGGCGGCAACTACTTCAATGTCGCCCGGCCTGTAACCCCCCAGGTCATCGTTTAACAACCCTATGGCCTCTTCATCTTCCGGCAGATTCCTGTACATTTCTATGCCTTGCAGTAGTGCGCTGGCACAATTCCCAACACCGACAATTGCAATTTTTATCTTTGACACAGTTTCACTGCTACCTCCTTTGGCGGGTAATTTTGCGGCTTTGTTTATTGTTAACGGACACGCTTCATTTCAGCCCAAAGCCATCTGCACCGATCCATCCTGCCCGGAAATTGCGTTATTCTGTTCGGTCCTGCCTCCTTGCTCTTTGGTGCTTGCTTAAGCCAGAGAGCGCTCAAACCACAATGTCTCCGACCAAACCCTGAATCCCGAGGAAAAGTATAGTCGACAGGCAGGGGTATTGCTGCAGTCGGTAGTTAATTCTACCACGTTTTTGCCCTGCTGGCATAAAGAAAATACCCCCGCCTGAAGGACTGCGCCGGCCAGACCGTTGCCCCGCTGTTCAGGGACTACGCCCAGCATATGGATCCTGCCCTTCTGCCCCCGGGGGTCAGTCCGGTTCCAGCAGTAAGCGACGGGGTCTTCTCCCTGGAATAACACGACCACATCGCCCATGGAACTGCCTTCCAGGGAGGTCTGATAGCAGATATCTTCCACCGTGTTGGGGTTATAGCCCCAGGTTCCTGTAAAACAGCGGTTTTGCAGCCTGGCCAAAAGGGCCTCTTCCCCGGGCTGCAGGGAGCGCAGGGACAAGCTGCTGCCGGCAGCATCCTGGATTTCCGGGCCAGCCCCTTCGGGACAGACCCAGCCTGTCCTGGCCCGCAGCTCCCAAAACGAGCGCACAGGCGAAAAACCCAACCGGGACAGCACTTCCTGCCCCGCCCGGTTGAACCGGGCCACGTTGACATGGGCCACATGGGCCCCCTGGCCGGCAGCCTGCCTGCAGGCCTGCTCCACAAACCTGGAAGCCAGCTTTTTCCGCCGGTGCAGGGGATGAACCAGCCCGGAAAGCACAACCCGCTTGATGGCTTTTTCCGGGGCCATTTCCAAAAGCGCAGCAATCTCACCCGGGTTTTTCTTGTTTTCCACCACCAGCATATCTTCTTCCGGGCTGAATTGGGGATCGCGAAAACGTTCCTGCAGCTGGGCAGAAGAAGGGTAAAGGCCGGAACGTTCACTTATCTCTGTCTCCCGGTAAAGTTTAAGCAAGCCCTTAAAATCTTCCTGGCGGTACTTTCTAATCACATAACCTGCTTGTTGTAACAACATCTACCGGCTCCTCTGTTAAAACGAATTTGCAACCTGTTATCCTGTCGCAAAAAGGTAGTTGCTGACACATCCTGCTGTAATACTACCATCTCCCATTATAATAAAGTATTCTCCAGAAGGAAACGTTCCTGCAAAATTTTTTTGGGCTGTTGGGGCCCGCTTGTGATAAAATAGTGTGGTGAGCATGGGTTGAGAAATGGAAAAATACTACCATCATTCAAGTTCATTCAAGTTGTCATTCATTGACAAGACCCCCATGCCCCCGCAAAGCGGGGCACCATTTTGAAGGATGAAAATATTAATCTTAAACGCACAGAATTATATGTGGCTGTTTCTATTTTCAGGGCAGATAAAAATCAAACTGAGTTGGAAATGAAATGCAAATAGTAAAGTGAAATTGCAGGCGAATTGAACAGAAAGTGAATTCATGGTGAATTCATAAGGAAAGGGTTTTGCTCCATGTATTTTCCCTCCAAACGCGACGCCTGGCTGGGCATTTTGCTCTGGGGTATGGTTGGTGTCGGCTTTTTCCTGGCCCTCCGGGACCTGGACATAGCAGGCCTGTATATCACCGTCCCCCTGCTTTTGCTGGCGGGCTGGATCTGGTTTTTTACCGGCTATACCATTACCGATGAAGAATTGCTGGTGCGCTGCGGCCCCTTCCGCAAAAGGCTGCCGCTAAAACAGATCAAACGGGTCAAAGAATCAAGAAACCCCCTGGCTTCAGCAGCCCTGTCCATGGAACGGCTGGAAATCCACACCGAACGGCGCTTCCCGGTAATCATCTCCCCGAAAGACAGGGACGGTTTTTTGGATGCTCTCCAGGAGAAGCAGGCCAAGATTAAGGTTGAATCACGGAAAGAGAGCCCGAAAGGGAAAAAAAGACCTCAAAAAACGAAGCGCCGCCGCTAAACCGCTAAATGGTAAGAGCCTAACTGTCCCCTTACCATCCCCTTCCTGCTCCTTTCTGTATTGATTGCCCTGATATTGTGCAGAAATTCATGCTGCATTACAGGTTCATTTATCCCTTGACAGGATACCCTTGGAATGTATAATGTGGATATACCTATTAGGGGTATGTGCATCATAGGCTGTTGAGATATGATGGAGCCTCTCAACAGCCAAGACACGAAAAGGAGTGTCATCCATGGAAAAAACAGGAATCAAGATAGCGGGCATGAGCTGTTCCAGCTGTGCCCAGCGGGTGGAAAAGTCGCTGCAAAAGCTAACAGGCGTTCAGTCCGCCGCGGTAAACTTTCCCGCAGAGAAAGCCTACGTGGAATATGACCCCGATCAGGTCAGTGAAGAAAGGCTGCACCAGGAAATTGAGCAGGCCGGCTTTACCGTCCAGCGGGAAAAAGTAAAAGAGCAACCCCGAAGCGAAACCCTTACCCTGCAGGTCAGGGGCATGAGCTGTGCCGCCTGCTCCAACCGCGTGGAAAAAGCCTTAAATGCCCTGGAAGGGGTGGAAAATGCCGCGGTAAACCTGCCTGCCGAAAAAGCCACCATCCGGTTTAAGCCCGGGGCAATCAGCCGGGACGAACTGGTGCAGGCCGTGGAAAAAGCAGGCTACCAGGTAGAAAGCGGCGAAATCGAAAGCCCGGCAGAAGGGGAACAAGAGCCGGCAGAAGACGCCGACGAGCAAAAGATGCATCATGCCGGAAAACGGATGAAGCTGGCCGCCCTGTTTGCCGGTGTAATTATGATCCTGATGATGGTTAACATGTTCCTTGTGCCCATCCCGGGCTATTTCGTTATTACGGCGGTACTGGCCTTTCCAGCCATCTTCATCGCCGGCTGGGAAACCCACCAGGGCACCTGGAGGGCTTTGCGCCACGGAAGCGCCAACATGGACACGCTGGTAACCCTGGGGTCCCTGGTCCCGTACCTGCTGAGTTTTTTGCGTTTCTGGTTTCCCATCACCACCTTCGTGGAAATGGCCGCCTCCATCATGGCCCTGCACCTGGTGGGCCGCTCCCTGGAAGCCCGGGCCAAAGGCAGGGCTTCCCAGGCAATTAAAAAACTGCTGGCCATGGGGGCAAAAAAAGCCCGGGTTCTGGAAAACGGTGAGGAAAAAGAAATCCCTGTGGAAGACCTCCAGCCGGGGCAGATTATGCTGGTGCGCCCCGGGGAAAAAATCCCCACCGACGGTGTTGTGGTCGGCGGCGAAAGCAGCGTGGATGAATCCATGGCTACAGGGGAGTCCATCCCGGTGAAAAAAGCAGAAGGGGATGAAGTTATCGGGGCCACCGTCAACGGCCAGGGAGTGCTGCGGGTGGAGGCCCAAAAGGTGGGTAAAGACACTTTCCTCTCCCAGGTGATCAAGATGGTGGAAGAATGTCAGGGGTCCAAGGTTCCCATCCAGGAATTCGCCG
>Ga0207421_10004997_pt1 | contig 15070 bp, 15 predicted proteins | sample SodLakKL_010_SED_4_FD_187542 | JGI IMG/M metagenome (GOLD analysis project Ga0207421, IMG submission 187542) | Alkaline sediment microbial communities from Lake Tanatar, Kulunda Steppe, Russia - 8KL_010_SED (SPAdes) (version 2) | ecosystem: Environmental > Aquatic > Non-marine Saline and...
CCCCGCAGGCCGGAACAGCAGATCAGGCAGTACCGTGCGGCGCTGCGCGACGTGGCGCGTGCGCTTGAGTCTGAGGTGCGTGAGCGTGTGTTCCCTGAGATCGAGTCTATCTGACAAGAGTCAGGCACGCGCGATGACGGGGTGCGCGCTATGGAGCCGCGGGAGACCCAGGTGCGCGTCGCACGATACGGGCGCGCCGAGGCTGTGGATTGCCGCTACACCGAGTGCGACTGCTGCGGGCACATCGAGGCCGACCGGGAGGCTCATCGTGGGCAGCGTGACGGACATTAGTAGCCGGCACCCGGCGGCGAGTCGGGTTCAGCAGATCCGCGACGTGGCGGAGCAATGGGAGCGCGGCGAGCTAGGGCTGCCGGAAGACATGGCGCTGGTTTGGACGGATGGCTGCGACACCTACGTCGTGAAGGACGCGGACAACCTAGTGCTGCTTGGTCTGCTTGAGGCGGCCAAGCTGGCAGCGATGGCGGGGGAAGAATGAGCGCTGGGCGGCCGACCGTATACAGCGAGGGGATGCTGGATAAAGCGAGGGAGTACGTCTACGGCGGCTATGAGCAGTGCGGCGATCCGGTGCCGACGATTGCCGGGCTTGCGTGCGAGCTGGATGTCAGCCGCGAGACCATCTACTCGTGGGCGGAAGACGAGCGCAAGCCGGAATTTGCTGACATCGTTTCGCGCGTGAGGCGCCAACAGGAACGCGATCTGGTCCGCGGCTCTCTGAAAGGCGACTTCAATCCGAAGATCGCGGGCATGATGCTGGCCAAGCACGGCTACAGCGAGAAGGTGCAGAACGAACACACCGGCAAGGACGGCGGGCCGATTGAGGTCAGCGACGCCAAGGAGCGGTTGATGCAGCGGCTCAAAGGCGGCGATGAGGCTGGCTGAACTTCAAGGCCAAGACCCGCGCATCATCGAGCGAGCGCTGGCTGATCTCACCGACGACGAGGCCGAGGCGCTGCTCTACGCTTGGGAGGAATGGGCGCGCGAGGATCAGCTGCCGCCGGGTTGGGACTGGTCGGTGTGGCTGCTGCTCGCTGGGCGTGGCGCGGGCAAGACCCGAGCCGGTGCCGAGTGGGTGCGGGCTCAGATCAATCAGGGCGCCAGCCGGGTTGCGCTGGTAGCGCCTACCGCTGCCGACGTGCGGGACACGATGGTCGAAGGTGAATCCGGTCTGCTTGCGATCCACCCGCCGCGGGAGCGCCCGACCTACGAGCCGTCTAAGCGCCGGGTGACGTGGAGCAATGGCGCTATCGCCACGCTGTTTTCGGCCGACGAGCCCGACAGGCTGCGCGGCCCGCAGCACGAGGCGGCGTGGTGCGATGAGCTGGCCGCGTGGCGCTACCTTGAGGACGCTTGGAGTAACCTGATGATGGGCCTTCGCCTTGGCGCGAGCCGGGCGGTGGTCACGACAACGCCGCGGCCGATCAAGCTGCTGCGCGACATGCTCCAGCGCGACAGCGTGGCGGTCACGCGAGCGAACACCCGGGCGAATCTGGCCAACCTGTCGCGGACCTTCCGCGAGCAGATCCTCACGCAGTACGAAGGCACGCGGCTCGGGCGTCAGGAGCTGGACGCCGAGATTCTAGACGACGTGCCGGGCGCGCTGTGGAGCCGCGACCTGATCGAGTCCACGCGCATCCAGGAGGCGCCCGACCTGCGCAGGGTGGTGGTGGGTGTGGACCCGGCTGCTACCGACAGCGAGGACGCCGACCAGACCGGCATCGTCGTGGTGGGGCTTGGGCGCGATGGTCACGGCTACGTGCTCGACGACCGCACCCTGCGGGCATCGCCGGATGGATGGGCGCAACAGGTGGCGCAGGCATACCACGACTGGCAAGCCGACCGGATCGTCGCCGAGCGAAACAACGGCGGCGATATGGTGAGCTACACGCTGCGCACGGTAGACCGCCGGCTGCCGGTGACGACCGTACACGCTGCGCGCGCAAAGCTGACCCGGGCCGAGCCGGTGGCCGCTCTCTACGAGCAGGGCCGCATCCACCACGTCGGCCGGCTGGACCACCTAGAGGATGAGCTGTGCATCTACGACGGCAGCGGCGCGAGCCCTGACCGTCTCGATGCGCTGGTGTGGGCCGCCACCGAGCTGATGCTCGGCGAGCAGCGGCGCACCGTCGAACAGGTCGAGATAGGGGGCATGATCTAGTGCCGGTCGATTCTACCCACCCGCAGTATGACGCGATGCTCCCCGTCTGGCGCCGTATGCGCGACGCCGTCGAGGGCGAGGACGCGATCCGGGCGAAGGGGGCGCACTACCTCCCGGCGGGGGATCTCAAGGGCGGCGAGCAGGGCCGGGCGTACCGGAACTACCTCCAGCGGGCGCGCTACCCCGAGGCCGTCGCCGATGCGATCGACGGGATGGTCGGCCTGATGGGGCGCAAGCCTGCCGAGATCGCCCTCCCTGAGCGGGTCGAGGGGCTCAAGGAGCGGGCGACCCCGGACGGCCTGCCGCTCGATGTCCTCCTGCATAGGGCTCGCACCGAGGTCTGCACCACCGGGCGCCACGCCCTGCTCGTCGACCTCGACGACAGCGGGGAGCCGGTCATCGCCGAGTATCGCGCGGAGACGCTGATCAACTGGCGCGCGGACGGCGACACGATCACGCTCGCGGTCTTCTACGAGGAGGTCGAGGGCGAGGACGGGGACGAGTTCGAGCGGGAGACGGTCGAGCAGTACCGCGTCTGCCGCCTGGATGCAGGCGGGTTCTACGCCGTGGAGCTCTACCGGCGCACGGGCGACGAGGGCAAGCTCGCGCTCTACGATCGCGTCGAGCCCCTGCGCAAGGGGGAGCGGCTGACCTTCGTCCCGGTGGTCCCGCTAGGCTCCCGGGATCTACTCCCCGCGCCGGACGCGGTCCCGCTCCGGGCAGTGGCGAACAAGTCCCTGCACTACTACCGGCAGTATGCCGACTACGCGCAGCAGCTCCATTGGTCCTCGATGGCGACCACGCCGTACATGACCGGGATCGACGGGGAGTCGGCGCCGAGCACGATCGGCCCGGGGACGATGCTCTGCCTCTCCGACCCGAGCGCAAGCGTCGGCTTCCTCGAGACCTCCGGCCAGGGCGGGGAGCTCCAGCGCGAGGAGCTGCGGCAGATCGAGACGGAGATCGCCCGGGCGACGGTGCAGGCCCTGAGCGAAGGGCGTCGGCAGGTCGAGAGCGGGGAAGCCCTGCGGCTGCGGTTCCAGTCCCAGACCGCGACGCTCGCTTCGATCGCAACGTCCACTGCCGAGGGCCTCAAGCGCGCCCTGCGCTGGTGCGCCTGGTGGGCCGGTGCCGACGAAGACGCGGTCACGGTCGAGCAGTCGACGAGCTTCATCTCCGAGAGCCCGGACGCGGGCCTGCTCAACGCGCTCTACGAGGGCGTCGACCGCGGGCAGGTGCCGCTCGACGTCCTCCACGGCTACCTGCGGCGCACCGAACTGACCGACATGGACGCCGAGACGCTCCGCCAATGGACCCCGGCGGCGCTCGGGATCGAGGAGCCGGAGGAGTGACTGAGTGCCCAGCCGCGACTACCTGCGCCGCCTCGCCGACGAGCGCTACGAGGGCGAGATGCGGAACCGCATCCTCGAAGCGATCGACAAGATCGCCGGGGAGATTGATATCGAGGAGCTCGCGGGCCTGATCGAGGCGGGTCGAGCCGAGGACGCCGCCCGGAAGATAGGCGCCGAGGTTGCCGCTGCCCTGGGCCCTACGGAGGCGACCGTCAGCGCCGCCCTACTCGCCGCCGCCGAGGCGACCGCGAAACGGATGGAGGAGACGGCCCCGCGCAGGCTCAAGGTCACGTTCGAGCGCGGGCATCGCCGGGTTGAGGAGCGCGCCGCAGCGCTTCACGCCAACAAGATCCGCGAGGTCGAGGAGTCGGCCCGAGAGGTAGTTCGCCGGGAGGTCCGCGAAGGCCTGGAGCGGGGCGAGAACCCCCGCGCCGTCGGTCGGCGTATCCGCGGGCGGTGGGACGCACAGGCCAAAGCGTTCCGGGGCGGCGCCCTGGGGCTGACCGAACACCAGCAGGGGATCGTCGCCAACGCCGAGGCAGAGCTCCGCGAGGGTCGGGTCGGCGACTACATGCGCCGCAAGCTCCGGGATCGGCGGCACGACCGTTCGATCCTCAAGCGGATCAACGAGGGCAAGGCGCTCACCGAGCGGCAGATTCAAACGGCGGTCGGCAGCTACCGGCGCAAGTACACGCAATACCGGGCGGAGACGATCGCCCGGGATCAGGTCCTCGCTGCCCTCGACGAGGGGCAGGAGGAGGCGATGGATCAGGCCCTCGAGGACGGCGAAGTCGAGGACGACGAGGTCTACCTCGAGTGGGTCGCGACGAAGGACGAGCGGACCCGGGCGCACCATCGCCAGATCCCTTCGATGAACCCCGGCGGCGTGCCGAAGGGGAGCATGTTTCGTACCCCGCTTGGCGACATGCGCCGCCCGCGTGACCGGGACTCTCCCGGCGGGCGATACCCCGAGAACGTCATTCAGTGCCGATGCGTGACCACGGTCACGGTCAGGAGGAAGCGGTGAGCGAAGAAGACGAGGAGCCGCTCGAGGACGAGGAGAACGGCGAGGAAGACGCCCCCGAGCCGGAAGAATCCCTGCGGGTCGAGCGCGGCGAAGCCCGGGACGACGCGGAAAGCTACCTCGACCGCGACGAGGCCCGCGACCTGATCGCCCGCTATCACGACCCCGATCCGTGGGACGCCCTCGACGGCTACGCACAGCAGCGCGCCCTACGCAACGCCACGCGCTATGTCGACAGCTTCGGGTTCGTCGGCGAGCGCTTGACCGTCACCCAGGCGCTCGAGTGGCCGCGGGTCGGGACGGACTACGTCGAATGTGGCGTCCCCGATCGAGTGCGGCAGGCGACCGCCGAGGCTGCCCTCCGCGCTGCCAAGGGGGACAGCCTGCTACCCGATAGCGACGGCGCCGCCGTCCGCTCCGAGACGCTGACGAGCGGCCCGAACACGCGCGCCGTCGAGTACGCCACGCCGCGCCGAGAGGGGCGGCGGTATGAGGCCATCGAGGCCCTGCTCCGCCCGTACACCCAAGGCCGGAGCTCGGTTTCGCTCCAGCGCACGATCGCTTAACCCATCACCGACCCCGGCGAGTACCGGGGCGGACGTTCTGTCGAGGACAGGAGGAACGCAGCAATGACGATTCCAGTAGTGGTCGAAGACCGCGAGCAGCTCCCCGAGGGGCGCGAGGATCTCTACGTCGAGACGGACAGCGGGTTCGTCCTCGACGTCGAAGGGGTCGATAGCCATCCCGACGTCGCGAACCTCCGCACCGCGTACCAGCGGGAGAAGGAGAAGCGCCAGGAGGTCGCCCGCAAGCGGGACGAGCTCAAGGCCCGCGCCGATCTCATCCCCGAGGACGTCGAGCAGGAGACACTGACGCAGGTCCTCGACCGCCTGCGCCAAGGCGAGGACCCCTTCCAGCAGCAGAAGGATGGCCCGGACCCAGCGAAGATCAAGGAGCAGGTCGAGCAGCAGTGGCGCAAGGAGGTGGAGCAGCGGGATGCAAAACTCTCGGAGCGCGATCAGCAGATCCGCCAGATGGTGATCGATCAGCACCTCTCACAGGCGTTGAGCAAAGCCAAGGTCACCAATCCGGCCTACCAGAAGGCAGCCAAGAAGCTGCTCGCCGACCAGATCCAGGTTGCCGAGGGCGACGACGGACTGCAAGCGACGGTGGAAACCGACATGGGCCCTCTAACCGTCGAGCAGTACGTCCAGCAGTGGACGGCTGGCGACGAGGGCAGCGCCTTCGTCGATCAGTCGGTAGGTAGTGGGGCGCGAGGCGCTCAGTCGAGCGGCAAGGGCCGCAAGCAACTGAGCCGGTCGCAGTTCGAGGAGCTGGGTGCCGGTCAGCGACAAGAGTTTATCCGCAACGGCGGAGAGATCACTGACTAGCAATAGGAGGCAATCATGCCCAGCCTGAACAGCATCATCCCGGTCCTCTATACGGCTCTCGATCAGGTGAGCCGCGAACTGACCGGCTTCGTCCCTGCCGTCTCGCGCGACTCCGATGCCGCGGGCGCGGCCAAGGGTCAGACGATCCGCTCGCACATCGCCCCGGCGATCACCACCGAGGACATCACCCCGGGGCACAACCCGGCGAACAGCGGCGACCACGACGTCGACTACGTCGACATGACGATCGACAAGGCCAAGGCGGCCCCCGTCCGCTGGACCGGCGAGAACCAGCGCGGTGTCGCTCACTCCGGGCAGCTCGATCGGGTAATGAGCGATCAGTTCGCCCAGAGCATGCGCGCCCTGATCAACGAGGTCGAGCGCGACGTGGCTGCCGAGTACGTCCGGGCCTCCCGGGCCTACGGCACCGCGGGCACCACCCCGTTCGGTAGCGATCTGACCGCCGCCGCCGAGGTCAAGAAGATCCTCGACGACAACGGCGCCCCGATGGGCGACCGCGGTCTGGTGATCGACACCAGCGCGGGCGTGAACCTGCGCAGCGATGATCGTCTGATCAAGGCGTCCTACGCCGGGACCGACGACACCCTGCGCCGGGGCGTGCTGCGGGACCTCTACGGCATGGACCTGCGCGAGTCGGCGGGCATCCGCACGCACTCGGGCGGCACCCTGGGGGCGGACGCGTCCCTCGACGGCTCGCACAGTGCGGGCGCGACCGAGCTGACCCTCTCCGACGCCGGGTCGATCGACCTCAAGGCGGGCGACGTCCTGACCATCGGTGACTACAAGTACGTCGTTGCCGAGGACGTCGACTCCGGGGACAAGGTCAAGATCCGTGAGCCGGGCCTGATGGTCGACGAGAGCGGCACCGACGTCTCCGTCGCGAGCGACTTCACCGCCAACATGGCCTTCCACCGGAGCGCCCTGCACCTCGTCACCCGTGCCCCGGCGATGCCCCAGGGCGGCGACTCTGCGGGCGACGTGACCGTCGTGCAAGACGAGAATACGGGTCTCGCGTTCCAGGTCGCCTTGTACCGCGAGTACCGCCGGGTCAAGTACGAGGTCGGCCTTGCTTGGGGCGCGCGCTGCGTCAAGCCCGAGCACGCCGCAATCCTCCTCGGCTGATCGGACGGGAGGGGGTTCGCCCCCTCCCTCCCCGTAACGGAGGCCCCCAGATGCGACAGATGAAAAGCCCCGAGCCGAACCGGCGCGGGGAGTACGAGGTTCACGACGTCCCCGAGCGGCGCGTCGAGTCTTATCGAGCCCGCGGCTGGGTAGATGCCCAGAGCGCCGCAGAGCCCGCGAGAGAGCCGATTGCCTCCGGGCTGGTAGCCACGCACCGCGGCGGCGGTTACTACCGCGTCACGGACGCCACGGGCGCCCTCGTCGAGGATAGCGTCCGGCGTGAGCGTGCCGAGGAGCTCGGGGCGCTCTGATGGCCTCGTTCGCCGATCAGATGCGCGACCTCTCGGCGGAGCTCGCCGAGGAGATGGGGGCGCCGATCACCTACGAGCGCGTGACCAAGGGCGAGTATGACCCGGCCCTTGGCAAGACGGTCGAGGAGGTCGAGGAGATCGAGGCCCACGGGACGTTCGCCGCGTTCGCCCTCAAGGACCGGGACAGCTCCCTCGTCGAGGAGGGCGACGTCCGCCTGCTCCTCCCCGCGCGTGCGCTCGACGGGGCGCCGAAGCGCACCGACCGCGTGTCCTTCGACGGCGAGAGCTGGTCGATCGCGCACATCGAGCCGATCTACGCGGGCGATGCCCCGTCGGCGTACTGGCTCATTCTTCGCCGCTAAAGGAGATTCCGATGACGACTGCCATCGCTTGGATCGGCGCACAACTCGCCGGGGCGGCCCCTGCGTGGGGCTGGCTCTACGTCTGGACGATCTTTTGCGACCTCGTGGTCCTCGGCGCGATCAGCCGCGTCGTGGCCCCCTCCCGGGGCCTGCGTAGGGCGGCGAACGACGGCTGATGGCTGCGAACGTCCGCGAGTTCGAGCTCGCCATTGACCGCTTCGAGAGCGAGGAGCTCCCCGAGGCGAGCCGACGGCATCAGCAGGATATCGCGATCGAGGCGCTCGAGAGCGTCGTCAAGCTCACGCCCGTCGACACCGGCAACGCCCGGGGCGGCTGGGAGGTATCCCTCGGCTCCCCGTCCGCGTCGACCTCCGGCTCCAGGGATCCGAGCGGAGCGGGGACGGTCGCCTCCGGGGCCGCGCGTATCCGGCAGGCCCCCGCGTATTCGCTGATCTGGATCCACAACGGCGTCGCCTACATCGGGAAGCTCGAAGACGGTCGGAGCCAGCAGGCCCCGCGCGGGATGGTCGCCCGGACGCTTGCGGATCTGAGGAGCAAGTATGGCCTGTGAAGCCGTGGCAAAGACGATCCGCACGCACTTCGCGGATCACTTCGACCGCGCGCCGATCGCGTGGCCGAACGTCGATTTTGAACCGCAGCCCCGCGAGGCGTGGGTGCGTCTGACGATCCTCGACAGCGCCGGGAGGCAGGTGGCGACCGCGCCGCCGCGTTTCCGCCGCTCGGGGGTGGTCGTGGTGCAGGTCTTCGTGCCGGACGGCACCGGAGACACCGCAGCACGCGAGATTGCCGACGAGGTCGCGCGCGTGTTCCAGGGCTCGACGATTGACGGGGTCCGCTTCGGCGCGTCGAGCATCGAGCACGTCGGCCCCGACGGGGGCTGGTTCCAGCTCAATGTCCAGCAAGCCTTTGAATATGAGGTAGTTTAGAAATGGCTAACAGCTCACAGCAGCAGGTCGCGTACCAGGAAGAGACCGCCCTCGGCAAGATCAAGAGCGACGCCCCGTTCACGCGCCTGCGGGCTACCGGCGGCAGCTTCCCGCACGCGACCGACACCGCCCGTTCCGAGGAGGTCCGCCCGGACGGCCAGCGCGCGGGGACGATCCGCACGAACGTCTCGGCGACCCCGTCGCTCAACATCGAGTTCTCGCCGACCACCTTCGACGACCTGATCCGCGGGATCATGCGCTCGCAGTGGAGCGACATGATCGAGCTGGTCGCAAGCGACGTCGAGGCGGTCGACGACGGCGACGGGACCGGCAAGCTCGAGTCGTCCGAGATCGACTTCTCCGACGTTACCGAGCGTTCGTGGGTCCACGTCGACGGGTTTTCGGAGCCCGGCGCCAACGGCTGGTACAAGGTCGTCGAGGCGAGCGAGTCCGCGCTGACCGTCGCCCCGGCCCCGAAGGCTGCCGCGGCGGGCGATGAGGTCACGATCCGCGGCTCCTACATCCGCAACGGCGTCGACTCGAACTCCTACGCACTGATGCGAACCTTCGGCGACCTCCCGGGCAAGTACGAAGTCATCAAGGGCTGCCGGGTCAATCAGTTCGACCTCTCGATCGAATCCGGCTCGATCGTCACCGGCTCGATCAGCTTCGAGGGCCTGCGCAAGGAGCTGATGAGCGATCACCCGAGCACCGAGACCGAGGACGCCCCGGGGACGGAGGTCTATAACGCGGTCGACCATGTCCGGGCGGTCCTCGTAGACGACGAGGGGCAGATGGCCCCGCTTGAGGCAGACGTCATGTCCGTCGCGATCGCCCTCGACCAGCAAGCGCGGCGGCAGAACGCCGTCGGCACCCTGGGGGCCGCCGGTATCGAGCATGGTTCGCTCGACGCCACCGGCTCCATCTCCCTCTACCTCACCGCCGACAGTTGGCGTTACCTCGAGAGCTACGTCGACTTCAAGAAGTTCGGCATTGCCCTGGCGTTCGATCAGCCCGACGGCGGGTATGTCTTCGAGTTCCCGCGCGTCGCCCTGACCTCCGAGCCGGGCAACATGCCGGGCGCCGACGACGACGTCATGCTCGAGTTTGATTTTAGCGCGGAGCCCGGTGAGACCTATGACCGGACGGTTCAGATCGTCCGCCGATAAGGAGTAAGCACTGATGAGTGACTTTTTCCGTAAACACCGCCAAGCCGACCCCGAAGCAGCGGAGGAAGGCGTCTGGGTGCGAGGCGCCTATGGCGGTCTGCTCGACCTCAAGGTGCGTCGAGTCAACTCCCGCAAGGCGCAGGGCGTCCTGCGGCGGCTCAACAAGCCGTACCGCAACATGCGGACCATCCCGCCCGAGACGCAGGACAAGATTAACCGCCAGTGGGTTGCCGAGGCGATCCTGATCGACTGGCGCGCTGCCGAGGGCGCGGAGGAGGCGCCGCCGCCGTTTTCGCAGGACGTTGCCCTGCAAGCCTTCGAGGACGACCCCGACTTCCTCGAGGAGGTGGTCGGCTTCGCCAACGAGGCCGAGACGTTCCGGGCCGAGCGCCTGGAGGCGGAGGGAAAGTCCTCTGCGACTTCTACGAGTGGCAGCTCAAGTACGGGCAGCACGAGCAAAAGCTCCTCGACCGACTAGAGCGGGGCGAGCCGACCCCCGCCCTAGAAAACAAGCCGACCCTACCCCCGGACCTCGTCCCGATATGGGAGGCCTTCGCGGCGCTCCACGAGGCGAGGGCTCCGGGGTTTTCGGGTCCGGCGCCCCTCACACACCTCGAGATCCGAAGCTATATCGAGCTCACGGGCCTCCCCGACCCCGAGGAGTCGGCGTACCTGATACGCCGTCTCGATCGGACCTTCCTCAAGCATCACCGCGACAAGAACCCGGAGGGGAAGCGCAATGGCGGAACTTCGAGTCGGAATCAACGCTCAGGACGCCCGTCGAGGCGCTCAAGAGTTCAGCCGAAGCGCTAGCGATATCCGGGCTCGGGCTCGGGGGCTCAATTCCACGCTGACGCGCAGCGCCCGGGGGATGACGACCCTCGGGGCTGCCGCCGCCCGCACCGCGGGCCGGTTTCTCAACTTCCGCACCGCCGTCGCTTCCCTCGCGGGGAGCGGCGGTATGGGCTATCTCATCACCCAATCCTTCGACGTTGCCGACTCGATCGACAACGTCTCCCGCCGCGCGGACGTCTCTGCCCGCAAGGTCCAGACCTACTCCTACGCCCTACGCCAGGTCGGCGCCGAGTCCCGTGCCGCCGAGCAGTCGCTCCAGCGTTACACCCGCAGGCTCGGGATGGCCCACGACGGGACTGGTCCCGCCGCCGACGTTTTCGAGAACCTCGGGATTCAGATCCGCAGCGCAGGCGGGGGTGCGCGTGACACCGAGCGCGTGCTCGGGGACACGATCCGGGCGCTCGCCGACATCGAAGACAGCTCCCGTCGCGCGGCGAAGGCTGCGCAAATGTTCGGCCGGGATATCGGCCCCTACCTCGCTGCCGCGCTGGACGAAGGCGCCGAGGGGTTCAAGGCGCTCCAGAGCGAAGCGGAGGACACCGGGCAAGTGCTATCGAACCGCCTGGTGCGCGCGGGCGCCGACGCGAGCGACGAGATTGACCGCCTCGGCGGGACCATCCGCAACAACTTCCACCGCGCTCTGATCGAGCTCGCCCCGGACGTGACCGAGTTCGTCCGCACGATCGCCGAGAACCCGGACGACATCCGTGAGTTCGCCGAGGCGGTGGCCGAGATCGGTCGCGCCGGGACGGCGGCTGCCCAGGGCATGGCGAATCTCTCCGGCCAGATGCGCGAGGCGCGTGCCGGGATGGGCCTCGGTGGCGACGAGCGCGAGCAGCTCGAAGCGGAACTGCGCCAGCGCCAGGGCTCTATGGCGCGCCTGCAGGAGAGCATGCACCGGGAGCACGACGGTCTGTTCGATTGGGGGCAGATGCGCCGGGATGCCGCCGCGACCTTCGAGGTCGTCCGCGAGGAGGGCATCGGCGCGATCTTCGGCGCAGACCTCGGGCGCGACCCGCGGGAGGAGGCGTACCTCGAGCACGCCGCGCGGCTGCAGGAGATCAACCAGCGCCTGCACGAGATGGACCGCCAGGATCAGGCACAGGAGGCGTGGGATGCGACGGAGCGCCTCCGGCGGACGTTCGAGGAAGACCGCCGCGGCCCGATCAAGCTACCGGACGAGGACGCCCAGCCCAAGGCAGAGAAGGAGGAGCCCGAGGAGACCCCCGCCGACCCGTTCGTCGACCTGCTCGATCGCTTCGTTTCGCCGCTCGACGGGATCGAGGCGAAGGACGTCTTCGACTTCGACACGATCGGCTCCGCCGACGAGCTCGCCCGGCGCGAGGCGCAGGCCCGTTCGGTCGAGGACGCGATGGCTGACGCCCAGCAGACGATGGCGGACGTTGCCCGGGAGACGGGGCGCGTCGGGGGTGATATCAGCGAGGAGGCGCGCGAGCAGATCGCGAGCGTCTACGCGGAGCTCGTCGAGGCGCTCGACACCGCGGATATCGAATACAGTGCGTCCGAGCTGTCCGAGGCTCTGCTTGCACAGGGGGAGGCCGCGTTCGATAACGCAAACCGCGTTAATCAGGCATCGACCCAGCTCCTCCAGACGATCTACGGCACCGGCATGTTCAAGGATGAGGGGCTGGGCCTCGGTCAGGCGATCAGTGACGCCTTCGAGGACTTCGACCTGGAGGCGCACATCGAGGTCGGCCTCGACCTACAGGACACGCTCCCCTCGCAGCTTTTCTCGCAGTTCCGCGAGGCCCTCTCCGACTGGTCGAAGCACATGGAAGTCGACGAGATGATCGTCGAGGGGTGGGAGTGGCTGCACACCATCCCGCGGGGCATCTTCGACTACGCGACCGGCGGCGTCGTGCCAAGGGGTGCCGACGATACGGAGCGGATGCCCGAGGAGGCTACCCGCCTGATTGAGGGGCCGGGCGGCACGCTGTCGTCGGACCTGATCGGGACGAGCTATGGCGCGTTCCTCAACGTCGTCAACCCGTTTGAGGTCGGCTCCAAGGACGAGGCAGCCGAAGCCAAGCAGGAGATGAAGCTGTGGGAGGGTATTTGGGAGTCCGCCCGCCCCGGAGAAAGTGTGCCGTCGCGAAAGCAGTTTGCCGAGGTGGACCGTACTACGATGAGCGAGTACGAAGACAATCTCGGGCAGATGCGGTTCAAGGGTAAGACGGTCGACGGCGAACCGTTCGACGTCTTTGCCTCCCAGCTCACCAGCTCTCACGAGGATCTACCCGAGGGGCAGGGGCTGTCGATCCCTGACGGGGACGGGGTATCCATTGCGGCGATCCAAGATGAGCTCGGTTTCTTCGAGACGCTTTCCGGGCGCCTCGGCGCTGCGATGGGCGTCGAGGACCCGTTCGGCGCGATCACGGGCCGGTTCAGCGACGCGATTACGCATGTAACCGACAACGTGCGCGCGTTCGCTAGCGCGTTCACCTCGTGGGAAGACCTGATGAGCGCCGCTGAGCAGGTGACGGTCGACGCGATGGCCGCCTTTGGCCGGATGATCGAGCGCATTTATGACGTCAGCGTCGCGTTCTTCGAGATGGCGCTCAAGTCCGAGCCGGTGCAGGACGCGATGGGGCGCCTGTTCGACCGGATTCAGCCGCTGGTCGACGAGCTCGGCTACATGATCGGCGACGTGATCGACGACATGACGGAGGCCTTCGCCCCCCTGGTCGGCACCCCTGGCCGGGACGCGGGGCGGATCTCGGGGCGCGTCGATCAACTCGTCGACGACATCGTGGACGACTACATGAGCCCCCTGTTCGAGGAGGGCATGGACGTCGACGAGATGGCCGACCGGCTGCGCAAGGCCGTTCAGCAGTACGATATCGACGTCAGCACAGAGGACGTCGAGCGGGCGCTGCGCGCCGAGGACATCACCTCGGCGATGCACGAGGGGTCGGACGAGGTCGAGAAGGTCATCGATAAGGTCGTCGAATCGTTCCGCCCGGATGAAGTGGGCAGCGAGGCAACCGGCCTCTTCACCGTTCTCGAGGCGATCCAACCCGTATTCGACACCCTCTCGGACATCATCGACCGCTCGGTTGCCCCGATCTTCGAGGAGCTCGCGCGGATCATCGAGCACCTGACCCCGATCTTTGACGGATTGGCGCGCGTCGTCCAGGGACTGCTCGTCTACATCGAGTGGATTGCCTCCGGCCTCGGCTGGCTCGGGCAGCTCATGGGCTACATCGCCGACGCGGTCGAGATGGTGGTCGACTACTTCCACTACTTCGCCGCGGCCCTTGGCGCGTGGATCGGCTACCTCGGCGGCGGTACAGGGATCCACGCCGGGGCGGGCGGCGCCGCCGGGTATTTGCTTGCCGGAGGAGCCTTTGAGCACGGCGGCCGCACGCCCGAGGGGGCTGCCCTGGTCGGCGAGCGCGGCCCGGAGCTGGTCACCATCCCGGGCGAAGGCAAGAAGATGGTCGGCGAGGAAGGGCCGGAGGTGGTCAGTCTCCCATCTGGTGCGTGGGTGCATACGGCGGACCAGACGCGGCAGATCCTTCGCCGTGAGGATGGCATCCCGGCGTTCGCCTCCGGGGGGCGCATGCCGTCGGGCGCTACGACGGGGGCGACGATCGGCGACGCAGGCTTCCAGCAAGCCCCGGGGTCTCGCGATGCCCCGGGTGGCGGCGGGGCCGATACCTCGGGGATGGCGCTCATGGGTCTATTCTCGGGGCTCGGCGGCATGCTCTGGGACGCTGTCAAGTACGCCGCTCAGGGGCTGCGCTGGTTCAGCGGAGTCGTCTGGGATTGGCTCCCTGATAACTGGACACGCGCCGTCGAGGATTACGCCGAGGGGGCGTGGGACCGTGTCAAGGATCTAGCGTCGAGCGCCTGGGACTCGATCCGCAACGAAGGCTCCCAGATGTGGGACCGGATCGCCTCGATCGGGCGTTCAATCTGGGACGGCATCAAGACCGCTGGGACCGCGATCTGGGACGGCATCAAGACCGTCGGGACCGCGATCTGGGACGGTATCAAGACCGCCGGGACCGCGATCTGGAGCGGGATCAAGACTGCCGGGACCGCGATCTGGAGCGGGATCAAGACGACCGCAGTGACCGCCTGGAGCACCCTTCAAAGCGCGGGCGTGGCGATGTGGGATACGGTCACGGACTACGCGAGCCGGGCGTGGGATCGGATCGCAGACAGCGCTCAGCACGGCGCTGGAGGGTCCGACGGGGGGTTCCTAGCGGGTGCTAGCGACTGGCTCATGGGCATGGGCGGCGGTTACATGGCCGGTGAAGAGACGTCCGGCGATGAAGGGGCAGGGACCGGGACGCTGATCGGCGCCGGTGTCG
>Ga0207421_10004998_pt1 | contig 15070 bp, 15 predicted proteins | sample SodLakKL_010_SED_4_FD_187542 | JGI IMG/M metagenome (GOLD analysis project Ga0207421, IMG submission 187542) | Alkaline sediment microbial communities from Lake Tanatar, Kulunda Steppe, Russia - 8KL_010_SED (SPAdes) (version 2) | ecosystem: Environmental > Aquatic > Non-marine Saline and...
CGAGGCCGGAGAAATGCGTGAGCGGATTGCGACGACTGTCGTTGACACTGACCAATCAGCAACAAATGACGGCCAGGGTGAGGCGGAACCCGAGGCCGAAGCCGATTAGATCCAATGACCACCCAGCCACCCCCCGACGACCGTGTGAAGGAGTTGGTAACCGATGCCGAAGTGGCCATCGAATCGATCCTCGAGTCCGACGCCGTCGATGTCGACCCCGAAGCAGACGGGTCGAACGTACCGCAACAGGTTGCGGACGCCCTCGATTCATCTCCGATGGAACTCCTCGAGTCGACAGCGCTTCCAGAACTGGCCACCCAGAGCGCAACCTACCTCGAGGACCGCGACCGCTCGACACTCCTCGAGGAGACTGGATTCGAGTCAGTGAGTTCGGATTCGTCAGTTCCGGCAGCCATCGCAAACGGCAGCCCGGTTGCGGTAACCACGCTGCGTGTCCTTCAAGAACTGGCGGCCCTCGAGGAAGAGGTTAAGGCGGAAGGGAGGGGAACCGACGAAACGGACGAATCTGCGCTCTCAGACCATCTCACGAATCTGATAGCACTGCTCGAGCGTCGGATACAGTTACTCGAGGGGGAGTCTGAGGGCGACCAATCATCGACTGCTGATACGGAGACAGAGACTGAGCAAACGGCGCCTGAATCCAGTGACAACGACGAACTGTCAGACGAGACCGATGCACGATCGGACTCCGAGGAGGCCGAACGCGATGACGGCGATACATCCCCACTCGAGGCACTGGTGGATGGGTTCAGTGACGACGTAGATGCGCTTTCGAACGCCGTGGAGGCAATCGGGTCTGGCGCTGATGAGGTGATAGAAACCGCCGCAGACGACGCCGATGAGACGACTGAAGGCGACACGAGCGATGACATGACCGCAGACGACGCCGATGAGACGACCGAAAGCGACACGAGTCATGAGACTGATGAAGCGTTCTTCGGTGACGGCGATGGCACACTGCTCGGTGGCAATGACAATGAGGCGAAAGGAACGATGTTCTCGACGGTTCCATCGAGACCCACGGATCGCGGAGATATGGGTGGGGTGGCTCGACTCTCGACGGTACCGAAGCGAAACTAAACCAGTCTGTTTTGGCCCCGGTTTGATACCACTCGAGCCCCTCTTTCACGTATGAGCGTCACCGGCCTGTGTCAGATCTGTTCGACCCGTACCGCCGAGCGTCGGTGTGATTCCTGTGGAGCGCTCGCCTGTCTGCACGATTATGAGGAGAGTGCGGGGGTCTGTGTCCAGTGTACCGGGACCCGCCGGTTCACTGATTCGACACCTGACCAGTCAGATACCAACCGATTTCCATGACCTCGATTCGCGATCTCGTCGGGGAGACGCTCGATATCGGGGCAGAATATTGTCTCGAACTCGAGCAAGCCGACCAGGGACGACTGCTCGCGCGACATCCAAACCCGCGCAGCCCGATGGACATCGAGGTTTGTCGCGACCTCGAGCGCCTCGAGAACGTGCCACCGAAAGAACCGGTAACCGTCCGTATTTGTGGAGAGATGTGTGGTGACCGGTTAGTGGGCAAAGTGATCGAACCGGCCTGTGACGACCCGGCGAACACGGGTCGGCCGTCTACCGATTCCTGAGAACCCATGTCGTACGGGATATCGCTCCACGCAGGGATAGGATTTGCCATCGAACCCATCTGTGACGTCCGTCCGCTCACTCGTTTACCGGCGTCAGTGTCTGAAACGCTATCGGTGGAAACCGCGGCTCGATCGTGCTCGGTCGTCTGCCGCTCCCGCCGACCTCGAGGGGCACCCGAGTCAGGACATCCTTATCGGCGAGTTCGTACAAAAATCGCTTGACCGTCCCGGCAGTCAGTGCCGACCGTTCGGCAATCGCCGCTGCCAGTTCACGAATCGGCTGTTGACACGTCTTTATCCCGGCGGACTCGAGCGCGAGGAGCGTACAGAGCACTTGTTGGCGAGTCTCTGGCAGGCTCAACGTCCGATCGAGATGAATACACTCGTCCGGTACATCGGCCTTCCCTCGCTCGAGGTGTGTCGATTTCAGTGCTGGCTGATCCTCTTGGCTTGCCAGTGTCGCGGCAGTAAACAGTGCCGTCAGTGCGTTGTGGGCGTTGCCATCGGCCCACTCAGCAACCTCACGCACGTGATGGTGTTCGATCGCCCCGGTCGCTAATCCACTCGAGACACGCTCGGTGAGGATGTCGGTCAGCTCGTGACGACGGTATGGGGGTACCTCGATGATGGTGTCCTCCCACGTGGGTGGTGGCGCTTGTCCGACCGGGACGACCGTGGTATGTTGGGCAACGGGATCGAGGAGTTCCTGGACGCGGTCCGCCGTGATCGTCTCCGGTTCGTCGTGATGGTCGATAGCGATGACGGCACGCCGGTTGTGTGGCTCGAGGTGGCTCACCAGACGATCACGAAGCTCTTCGGTCCCAACGCCACCCGTCGGTACGGAATCGGCCGTCATGATCGAGAGGACGGTTCGATAGAACGCGAACGCACTCGAGACTCGCCGGGCGTCGACGTAGATGAACCAGGTGGTGGGCTCGCCACTGCCTGCACGCGTGGTCGTGCCGATCGTCCCAGTGGTTTCGCCTAACGTCGTGGTCAAGCTCCGAAACAGGGCGGTGATAACGGCAGACGTCCCGGACCCAGGAGGGCCGACGACGGCGAACGACTCCGGGAATCCGCGGCCAAACGTGGGTTCGACGGCATCCAGCAACTGCTCGAGGACGGACCCACGCCCGACCGGCTCTTCTCGGTGCACGGTCGGACTCAGGACATCCCGATCGAGGATGATTCCGGTCTGTCCCCGGGCGGCTTGTCTTCTGGCGATACGCTCCTGCAGATTCATTTACGCTGGCCCCGTTCCCGATGAGCTTTGTGTCTCACCACCGTCGAGCAGAGCATCGGCGAGGATCTCCAGTGGGTGCAGGATATCGTAGCCCGTGCCATGTTCCATCTGCATCGAACAGGTTGGACACTCAGTGAGTCCGTGGGTGGCATCGGCGGCCTCCATGTGTTCGAACATCTCCTCACCGATTTTCATGGAGGTATCGTAGTTCTCCGCTTTCCATCCGTAGGTTCCGGAGATACCAGAACACGAATCACCTACGTCGTGGGCTTCGACGCCATCGATCGCCGACAGGACCTCGATTGCCTGGCCGTCAAGTCCCTGGTTTCTGGCGTGACACGGGGCGTGGTAGGCGAGGTTTGGCAGGTCGGTGGTCGTTCCCTCGAGTTCGCCTTTCAGGTCTTCGTGGACCCGGAGGTATTCCAGCCCTTCCCAGGTGTTATTCGAGACCTCGTGGACGCCGTCGATATCGAACAGTTCGGGGTACTCCTGTCGGAGCGACATCGAACAGGAGGTGCAGGAAGCGATGACGTCCGCACCCTCCTCGATGGCGGCTGCCAGTTCCGGGACGTTGGTCTTCGCCGCCCGTTCGGCATCCCCAAGCATTCCGTTGGCGTACATTGGCGTTCCCGAACACCGTTGATCGGGAACCATCACCTCGTAACCGAAGTGTTCGTACACCCGGACGAGGGCCTTGCCGACCTCTGGGGTATTGTAATTCGAGTAACAACCGTGGAAGTACGCGATCCGTTTGTCAGTCTCGGCCGTCGTCTTCTCCCCCCGCGCTTCTCTCGCCGCTCGAGCACGCTCTCTCGAGGTGGCATACCCCCCACGAGCATCCCACCACTCACGGAACGTTTCCGTCGCGAATGCCGGGAACTCGCGTTCGCTGGTGATCTTGAGGACCTTCTCGTTGAACACGCGGGTTACGCCGAGTCCCATCATGAAATTCGTCAATCGGGGCACTTTGCTTCCGAGGTGTGCCATCGTTCGATAGTTCGAAAGCAGTCGGTTTCGCCAGTACTCGAGTGAGCGCTTGCTCATCTGTTTCTCGACGTACTCCCCGCGTGCGGTGTTGTGCATCTGCGAGAGTGGAACCTCCGATGGGCAGGCGTGATCACACCGCATACAGTTCGAACATTTCATCACCGAATCGTCGATGTCGTGATCGTCCTGTCGTTTGAGTCGCCACTGTTCTGGCCCCTGGAACTTCGGCCCGGGGAACTCGTCGTCGACTTCGGCGACGGGACAGTTTGTGTCACATGTAGAACACTTGTAACAGTTGTCCGCGCCCGGTCTGAGATCCATCTCCGTCGATTCGGGGAACACCTCGATTGGTTCGAAGTCGTCATCAGTCGGTACGTGCTCGTCTGTTGGTTGGGCTGCATCACTCATCGAATCACCTTTGGTGGTCGTGTTCGTCCGTGGTTGCTCATCCGCTCACCTCTGCGCCCGCGCGGTCACCGGCGACGTAGCCGGTCGACAGCGAGACGCCACTGCCCGATTTCTCGGCCGCAAAGTCGTATCCGGAAAGCACTGCCCCAGCAGCACGGAGGTTCTCGAATTCGAGGTCGCCGTTGGCGTCCTGTGGCCGTAGCTCGTTGTCGACCTCGAGGCCATAGCTGGCAAAGGGATGGTCGCCGAAGGCGTCGTCGACGAACCACTCGTATCGGTCCTCCGCGTGGGCGACGTGACAGTCGAAAATCGGCTCGAAGACGTGGGTTCGGTCCGAGTCAACGCCCTTGCCAACGAGCCCGCCCGTCGCCAAGACGTACTCACTCGCTGCGTAGGGCACCTGTTGGCCCTTCCGGTCGACGAGGACGTGCTCGATCCGATCTCCGTCACCTGCTTGGTAGTCCACGACGGGGACCCCAGTCGTTACGTTGACGCCCGCCTCCTCGAGTGCGTGGTAAAGCTGGTCCTCGAGTCGCATGCCGGGGAGACTCGGTGGCCCAGCCGGCACCTCGAAGACGGCAACACCGAGTCGCTCCTCGAGGTCGCGACGAACGACGTCGTGATTGTCGTCCCCGAGTATCGGCGGGAAGCCGACTCGGGTCTCACCCTCGAGTGCGTCGGAAACGCCTGCAGCGAGTGCCGCTCGTGCGCCGGTCTCACCGCGTCCGATGTCGACGGCTTCGTCCCAGTCGAGCAGATGGGCGTACCGCGTCACCTTCGCGTCGGCGCGTTTGATTCCCGGAAACTGGAGCGTTACTCCGCGTGTCTCGAACGGGACGCCTGCTGCCTCGAGATGCTTCGCTGCGAGTGGTCCGTCAAATTCTGGCAGGGTTTCGAACCCGACGAACAGGGTGTCGGCGGGATCAGCGGCAAGGCCCGGGGCGGTCCCGACAGGGTAACGGGCGGTCGGTTTGACTGTCCCATTGCTGGTCGGGACCAGCGCGTTCGAATCCGTGTGTGCACCGCCGTAGGTGTCTCCCGTGAGGGCATCGAAAAACAACAGCGCGTCACGAACAGCGTCGGTCCCGACGCGCTCGTATGGATGGCCCGTCGGCAACGCATCGATAGCGTCGAACGGATCAGCCAGTGGTCCCTCGCCTTCTGGTGTGTAGCCTAAGACGTCGATCAACCCCGTTGCGTGTCTGAGCGTGCTTTGTTTGTACGTTACTAATCGAACATCGCCACCGTGCTCGGCCGCTGACAGTGCGGCAACCGTTCCGGCGAGGCCGCCACCGATCACGAGCACGTCGTCAGTGATGGCCATTCACTGGTCACCTCCTCGATTCCGTGGCCCGCCGTCAGTGGCGACGACGCCGGACGGACCCGCCTCCGTATCAGTTTGCCCGCCGTCGAACGCCTCGAAATTCACATCCGTGCCCGTGCGTGCGGGGTCACCATCGGCGTTGTAGGTTGTCGCGTGGAGCGCGTACTTCAACATGGCCTGTGAGAGTTGCTCTCCCCAGAGTGCGTGGCGTTCACCCTTCCACCGCTCCTGGAAGAGTTCGTCGTACGCTGCACGTGCAGTCTCTTCGTCGTACTCCGGATGCAGTTCGTTGGCCAGCAGCTGACAGCAGAAGCCGCCCTGGCAGTTCCCCATCGACGCGCGCGTTCGGATTCGCACGGCGTTCAGATCCGATCCCGACTGAGCGATTGCGTCCTGCACTTCCGCGCGTGTCACACTCTCACAGTTGCAAATGACCGGGTTGGGATCGGTCGTTTGCAGGACCTCCCTCGAGCGACTCCCCAGCCGTTGGGTGCTCCGACGGGCGACGGGTGACCTGAGTCCGAACTCATCCATGGCGTCCTCGAGCGCCTCGAGGTTTTCACTGCCTGGCAACGGCACGTCGGCCGTGTCGCAGGACGCGCTGTGGCCGAGTTTGTCACAGATGTGGTCGCTGATCTTTTCTGCCATCAGTCGGTAGGTCGTGAGTTTTCCACCGACGATGCTGGTCATGCCGCCGACGCCGTCCCGTTCGGCGTGGTCGAGTAAGAAGAAGTCCCGGGTGATGTCTGTCGGGTCTTCGGTTCCAGTGCCCGGTGGTTCGTACAGTGGTCGAACACCCCAGAACGAGCGGATCGTCCGTGCCTCTTTGAGGATCGGGACGAGTTCGGCGAGGGTGTCGATCATCAGATCGACTTCCCACTGTTCTTCTGGATAATCGTCAGGATCCTCGACTTCCTCGTCAGTCGTTCCCAAAATCGCCGTTGTCTCGTGTGGAACGATGATGTCAGCGTCACCTTTCGGCCGACAGCGGTTGATTACCGTATCGACCTGCCTGACGTTCATAATCGTCATCACGCCTTTCGATGGCCGGACGGCAACCTCGAGGTCAGCCATCGCGCCGATCTGTCCAGCCCAGGCACCGGTCGCATTGACGACGTAGTCGGCAGTGATGTCTTCGGTCGTTCCCGGTGTTTTGTGCGTTCGTTTGCCGGGCCCGGAGTCGTGACGGACGGTGACGCCGTAGATGTCATCACCCTCACGGAGCAGGTCGACGACCTCGGCGTGGGTTTCAATCCGTGCACCGTGGCGTTTGGCATCGTGTGCATTGGCAACACAGAGTCGGAACGGGTCGACTGCGCCGTCGGGAACCTGAATCGCCCGTTTGACGTCTTTGGCGAGATAGGGTTCAATCCGGCGGGCCTCTGCCCCGCTCAGCACGCGTGCGGGGATATCGCATTCGCGACACCCGGTCAGTTTTTTCTGGAAGTACTCGTCACTGTCTTCTGGACGCTGGACGAACAGCCCACCGGTCATCTCGATACAATGACCCGCGATGTCCTGTAGGACGTCGACCTCTTGGATACACTCGCGCGCGCTCGCCTGATCAGACACCGCGTATCGACCACCACTGTGGAGGAGTCCGTGCATCCGCCCCGTTGTGCCGTGTGTGAGATTCCCGCGCTCGACGAGTGTGACCTCGAGGCCGCGCATTGCCAGGTCTCTGGCGATGCCACAGCCGGTCGACCCGCCGCCGAGGACGAGCACCTCCGTATCGGTTGCCATGGGTTAGCTACAGAATGGGTCCCCCTCACCTTTATTTTATCGGAGGTCGGGGATCTGCGTTAACAAATGAAGATTCGTGTTTTTCCGTTTTGTGTGGGTGACTGGCACACGTGTTCGGATATTATGACAATACCCGCAATAAACGGCATTTTGACCGGCTAAAAATCGGGGAAATCGAACTATTATCCCTGTATCTCGGCGATTGAAGTGTATCGAATATTATGGGTTGAGAAATGTTTATAACCATTGTATGTATTGTTTACCACCAATGCGCTATCGTCAGTAAACACGGTGGCGTATCCACTCAGTTAACGGGGTGACCACGATATGACAGACACATACGTTGGCGCGGTTGATCAGGGAACGACCGGCACACGGTTCATGGTCTTTGACCATGCCGGCCAGGTCGTTGCGAACGCATACGAGAAACACGAACAGATCTATCCGGAACCAGGTTGGGTTGAGCACGACCCCATGGAGATCTGGGAAAACACGAAATCAGTCATCACGACTGCACTCGCACAGGCTGGCGTTGCGCCAGACCAACTCGAGGCAATCGGCGTGACGAACCAGCGAGAAACGACCTTGCTGTGGGACGCCGATTCCGGGAAACCAGTCCACAACGCACTGGTCTGGCAGGACCGACGGACCACGAGCCGTGTCGAGGAACTCGAGGAAGACGGGCTTGTCGGGACGATTCGGGAGAAAACTGGCCTCGAAGCAGACGCCTACTTTTCGGCGACGAAAGCCGAGTGGCTGCTCGACAACGCCGACCCGATCAAGATGGAACGGACGCGGCCGGATGACATCCGCGACCGTGCTGGACGGGGGGAAGTGCTCTTTGGCACTATCGACACCTGGCTGATCTACAATCTGACGGGGAACCACATCACCGAGGTAACCAACGCCTCGCGGACAATGCTCTACAACATCCACGACCTCGAGTGGGACGAGGAACTCCTCGAAGAGTTCAACGTCCCCCGTGAGATGCTTCCGGAGGTCCGACCCTCGAGTGACGAGGAGACCTACGGGACCACTGATCCCGATGGATTCCTTGAGGCCGAAGTGCCAGTTGCCGGCGCACTCGGTGACCAGCAGGCGGCGCTGTTCGGCCAGACCTGTTTCGATGCCGGTGAGGCCAAAAACACCTACGGCACCGGTTCGTTCTTCCTGATGAACACCGGAGAGGAAGCCGTCGAATCCGAACACGGCCTGCTCACGACCATCGGATTCCAGCGCTCGGGCGAACCCGTCCAGTACGCCCTCGAGGGGGCAATCTTCATCACCGGGGCCGCTATCGAGTGGCTCGAGGATATGACGCTTATCGATGATCCGGCGGAGACGGCGGAGATGGCCCGTAGCGTCGACTCGACTGATGGCGTCTACGTCGTTCCGGCCTTTACCGGGCTTGGAGCACCTCACTGGGACCAGCGCGCACGCGGAACCATCGTCGGGATGACCCGTGGCACGCGCAAAGAGCACGTCGTCCGCGCAACGCTCGAGTCGATTGCGTACCAGACCCGAGACGTCGCCGAAGCGATGGAAGCGGATTCGGGCATCGACATGCAGAGTCTCAAGGTTGATGGTGGCGCTGTCAAGAACAACTACCTCTGTCAACTACAGTCCGACATCATCGGCTCGGACATCGCCCGACCAGTCGTCGACGAGACGACGGCGCTCGGATCGGCCTACGCAGCCGGCCTCGCTGTCGGCTACTGGGACGACATCGAGGGCCTCCGCGACAACTGGCAGGTCGACCGGGAGTTCAGTGCAGAAATGGACGAATCGAAAGCCGACAACATGTACGGCCGCTGGAGCGACGCCGTCGAGCGTTCGCTTGGATGGGCGACTGACGGGGGGGACTAAATAAATGGTACTCGAGACGGCACTGGGGGATCCAGTGTTCTGGATGGCCGCCTTCGCTGGCGGCGCGTTTGCCGCCTCGATCGGCGCGTTACCGGCGTTCGTCTTTACGGGATTCATGGTCATCGCCGGTGAAGCGCTCTTTCTTGCCGTCGAGGTCGATAGCGTCACCGGCCTCGTCGGCTTCGGGCCCATCTTCGGCCCACACGTCTCGTTCGCAGGGGGTGCCGCAGCCGCGGCATACGCGGCGAGACAGGGATATCTCGAGGATGGAAAAGACATAGCAAGCGCCCTCGGCACACATAACGTCGATGTGTTGCTCGTCGGGGGCATCTTCGGGGTGTTCGGATTTGCGTCCGTCGAACTACTGAACTTCTATGAGTTCGGTACCGACAACATCGCGCTTATGGTGTTCGTGTCCGCACTCGTCCACCGTGTCGTGTTCGGCTACAGCATCATCGGGGAAATCACCGGCAAGAACATCTTCGACATGACTCCTGCCGAACGCGGGGAAGAGAATGCTCCCGGAATCTGGCTGCCTTGGCAGTACAAACCGCAGGGCGTCGCCATGATCGGACTCGTTGGAGGTCTGCTCGGCGGATTCATCTACCTCGAAACAGGCAGTGTCGTGTTGGTGTTCGGGATCAGTGCAGCCAGCCTGCTGTTCTTGAACCTGGGCATCGACGACTTCCCGGTGACACACCACATCACCCTGCCCGGTGCAGTCGGCGCGTTCAGTGCCGCTGCGACGGGCTTCGGTCCGACCACGGCGATGGTCTTCGCCATCGTGTTTGGACTGTTCGGGGCGTTCATGGCCGAACTCTGTAACCGCGTGTTCTACGCCCACGGCTCGACTCACGTCGACCCACCGGCGTTCGGCATCGCGGCCTCTGGCCTGCTCGCAACGGTCCTGGTGGCTGTCGGCGTCTTCACCGAGACGTTCTGGCCCACCTTCGGACTCTAAGTGCGCTGACACACCCGCAGTCCTGAGCCGTCCGGAGACCGCCTCCGGGTTCTCGATTTGACGCGTGACGGGGTTCTGGGGGGAGCCCCGAAAAAAGCGTTTACTGGTGATCGTATCCGGTGAGCCCCTGCTCACTCAGTTGCCGGCTCCGGGGACTCACCCGCTCGAATCGTGACGACCGGGACGTCAGCCATCCTGACCACTTTTTCGGCAACGCTCCCGAGTAAGTACCGCTCGAGTCCACTGTGGCCGTGGGTCCCCATCACGATGATGTCGATGTCGTGTTCGTCGGCATAGTTGAGAATAACCTGATGGGGTTTGCCGATGACGGTCACCGGAACGGTGTCGACATCACCGAACTCCCTTGCAATCTCTTCAGTCATGGTGGTGGCGTGATCCTCGAGTGACTCCTGCAAGGCCCGGTGATCTTCGGCCATCATCCCCGTCTGCGAGCCGTCACCGCTGCCACCCATCATGCCGGACTGCGACGAATCGGCATCCTGTTTCATCAACCCGGATCGAACGCCTTCAGTGCCGCTGCCGCCCATGTAGCCGAAATACCCGGAGTTGACGGCGTGTAAGACGTGGACGGTCGCGTCGTACTGTTCAGCGAGCTCTCGAGCGTGCTCGAAAGCGACGTTTGCGCCACGGCTGCCGTCGGTTGGGTACAGTATGTTGGTATACATTGGTTTTCACTCCCAGGGAGTATTCTCTACCACACCGAGTCCATTAGTGCTTGTCCCACTGTCATGGCTGATTGACCCCAAGTACAACAATTATGTCCCCACCGTGGATACGTCAGGCCATGACAACGGTAGAGGACGCGACGCGAGTCAAACAGGTGGATAAGTGGAGTTGGGTGGTAGCCATGTCGGTGACGATTGCGCTCTTTACGATCAGTTTACTGGCAACGCTCGATGCCCAATTCAGCGCGGTCGCTGCCGCGGGGGCCGGCATCGGTGTGCAGTTTTTTTTACCGTATCAGGCCCGCATTTCCGCTGCGGCTACGCTTGAGGGGGACACATCCAACGACGAGCCCGAAGACGGGGGAGTGCTTCACCAGGGGGCGATGGGCGGGGCACTATTCGTCACCTCGGTCGTTGCCGTGGTCGTCATGGTGTTCGAAGGGAACTCGACGACAGCGCTGTGGGTCGGTGGCCTCGTGCTCGTCGTCCTCTATGCCGTGCTGGCAGCCGTCCTCGAGCAGGGGCCAACCCCACAGTCGTAAGTGGTTCAATCAACGCCTGCGTACACACAACTCTTATACCAGTTCGATGAATCGACTCTCGTATGAATTGGCGGTTCAGGCTCGAGGCGCGTGATCGACGGAATCTCCTCATTATGACTGGGGTGATGGTGCTGCTACTGTTCGCCTACGCTGAGGGCTCACTCGAGGAGCGAGCGCTCGCGTCCCTGGTGGGTGGTGTGTTCGCAGCACTCGTTTTCGTCGTCGTGACGGTCGTTATCAATGCGTACAAACCCGACCACTGGTAGATTGTTAGACCACTGTGGCAGGGTGAGATCAGTCACTTTTAGACCATACTCGGGCAACGTAGTGTATGCCCTGTGACCCACCCATCGTCCTCGACATCGACGGCACCTTGACTCGCCCAGCGGGGTGGGGGATCGATCCCCGACTCATCCAGCCGTTGTACGAGTGGGATGGCCCAGTCGTCATCGCGACTGGCAAGGCCTTCCCGTATCCCGTTGCCCTCTGTCATTTCATCGCCATCCCTGAACTCGTGATCGCCGAAAACGGTGGCGTCGTCTACACGGGGGAAACGGTGGAATACGCTGGCGACCCGGCCGCTGCTCGAGCAGTCGCCGCTGCCTACCGTGATGCCGGATACGCCCTCGGGTGGGGTGATACCGAAACCGTCAATCGGTGGCGCGAGACCGAAATCGCCGTGAGCCGTGACCAGCCGCTGGCCCCGCTCCAAGCGATCGCATCCGAACACGGCCTTGAGGTACTCGATACTGGCTACGCGTACCACGTCGTCAGCCCCGATACCAGCAAGGGGGGCGGCCTCGAGGTGTTGCTCGAATCCATCGGTCCCGATCACAATGCGGCGTTCGACCCTGCTGATGCGGTCGCCGTGGGTGACTCTGAGAACGACGTCTCCACGTTCGATCTCGTCGGACGGAGCTTTGCCGTGGCGAACGCTGACGACGCCGCGAAGCGTGCTGCTGGGACCGTACTCGAGGAGGCACACGCCGATGGAACCCTCGCTGTGCTCGAGCAGGTGAAGGGGTCAGTGCTGTAGGATACGGTGGTGTCTCATTACCGAGGCGGTCGTCGCCTGTCTCCGCTTCAACACCACACGCCTTTTACTGGCAGCCGTCCAATCGCGTTCCAACATGAGCAATAGCGCCGAGCCGTCTGCCGGGGAGCCAGACCAGACCACTGACGGGGCCACGGACGGGAATGAGGACGGACCACTGCAGGTCGACTCCCCCAACTACCACAACGTCAACCACACGGCAGCCCAGACCTGCGGCTGGACGGCAAACGCATTGCGTGGGGAAGGAAAATGTTACAAGAACATCTGGTACGGGATCGAGTCACACCGTTGTATCCAGATGACGCCCGTCGTCCGGTGTAACGAACGCTGTGTCTTCTGCTGGCGCGATCACAACGGCCACGCCTACGAACTCGAGGGCGTCGAGTGGGACGACCCTGAAGCCGTCGTTGAAGCCTCCATCGAGCTTCAGAAGAAACTCCTCTCTGGGTTCGGTGGCAACGAACAGGTCCCACGGTCTGCCTTCGAAGAAGCAATGGAGCCTCGCCACGTGGCGATCAGTCTCGATGGTGAGCCATCGTTGTATCCCTATCTCCCGGAGCTCATCGACGCATTTCACGACCACGACATTACGACGTTTTTGGTCTCCAATGGCACGCGTCCCGAGGTTCTCAGGGAGTGTGACCCAACACAGTTGTACGTGAGCGTCGACGCCCCCGAACGCTGGACGTTCGATCAGGTCGTCAAGGCGATGGAAGACGACGCCTGGGAACACCTCATCGAGACGATGGACGTGCTCGCCGAGAAAGACGAAACACGTACGGTGTTGCGGACGACCCTCATCGAGGGCGAGAACATGCGCGACCCGGACTGGTATGCTGCCTTTTACCAGCGCGCTGATCCCGACTTCGTCGAACTCAAAGCGTACATGCACGTCGGCCACTCTCGAGGTCGTCTCGACCGATCCTCGATGCCCGACCACGAGGACGTCATGGCCTTCGCTCGAGAGGTCGCCTCCTACATGCCCGAGTTCACGGAAGTGAAGGGGGTTCCTGCTTCACGGGTCGCATTGTTGTCGAAGACGACAGACACGTGGGTGCCAAAACTGAAAAAAGACAGTGCGTTCTGGGAGCGAGACCCCGTGTCGTGAGCGGTGGGCTCACGTTCGGCTCGCTCACTGTCACTTCCAACACGGGTCTTGGTTCGTCGGGGGGCGTGTAGAGGTGCCTACGAGATGGGGTCCGTCTCCGGCGACCGTGCTCGAGGAACTGCCGTCAGAGACCATCGTCGCGTTTCTGGATGCCGACTCGAGAGGCGTCATCGCGACCTCGACGATGATGGGAACGAACTCCGAGCGTAAGATAGGTTCAGGACAGACGATCAGGAACGTGTTGCAGCGATCGAACGGTACATACCACGTGAACGCTAATTTGGTTGTAAGTAGCCGGGAACAAGCGTAACATTTTTGTTATCCATCACACATCCGATACGCTTAACAGGGGGTGACACGAAGACTCGCCTATGCACCAGCCCGTCGGCACTGCCATCGGAAATGACGAGCGCGAGGTATTACGGCTCTTGGCGCTCGAGGGCGGCCTGGAAGGAGAGCTCAAAATCTCTTGTGGAGCACTGGCTGACCGCCTCGATGCCTCCAACCAGACGGCTTCTCGACGGCTCCAACGCCTCGAAAGCACGGGCTATCTCGAACGAGAGACGGTCGTCGATGGGCAATGGGTGACGATTACTGACGACGGCGAACACGTCCTTCGATCGACGTATGAGACGTACAAACAAATTTTCGAAACGGGGAGGACCGTCGTTCTCGAGGGCCGGGTAACCGGCGGCATGGGTGAAGGAAGCCACTACATCTCGCTTCCAGGGTACAAGCGCCAGTTCGAGGATCGACTCGGCTACGAGCCCTTTCTCGGCACACTCAATATCGAACTCGAACCCGACAGCGTTCGACGACGACAAGCAACCACCGCTCTTGAGCCGATCCCGATCGATGGCTGGGAAGACGAAGACCGTACCTACGGGCCGGCAGTCTGTCTGCCGGCGGTCATCGAGACTGGAGATGGTGAACGATACACTGACGCGCATACTATCGCGCCGGAACGCACCCATCACGATGAGGACAAACTCGAGTTGATCGCCCCTGAGAAACTCCGTGACGTACTCGGCCTTGCAGACGACGACCTGGTCACCGTCCACGTTGGTGATCGCTGATGCCGTCTGCTGACTCCGACGAGACACGTGAGAACACGAGCTCCGGCTCTTCGACGCACACGATGACTTCCTCCCCACCTGCAGAGACACCTATGAAGACGAATACGAACACCAACACGACCGATGCCCCACCGCTCGAGACTGCCCTTCGTGCACTTGAGGCCGGCGACCCGGTACTCGTCCACGATGCAGCCGATCGAGAGGGGGAAACCGATCTCATCTATCCCGCTGGAGCGGTTACACCGGCAGCCGTTTCACGACTGCGAAACGACGCTGGAGGGTTGATCTGTGTGGCGTTGAGTGCCGAGGTCGCCGATGCGTTTTCGCTTCCGTTTTACGAACATGCGATTGACCATCCGGCTGCTGGGGACCACGACCTGGGCTACGACGATCGCTCATCGTTCTCTTTCACCGTCAATCACCGGGACACCTACACAGGAATTACGG
>Ga0207421_10004999_pt1 | contig 15069 bp, 13 predicted proteins | sample SodLakKL_010_SED_4_FD_187542 | JGI IMG/M metagenome (GOLD analysis project Ga0207421, IMG submission 187542) | Alkaline sediment microbial communities from Lake Tanatar, Kulunda Steppe, Russia - 8KL_010_SED (SPAdes) (version 2) | ecosystem: Environmental > Aquatic > Non-marine Saline and...
GCTTTAAAAACATTTCTACATCGTGGTCTTTGCTGCAAATAAAAGAAGAAATAAGCTCCTGAGCTTTTTGCTCATCACTTATTTCTATCAATTTCTTTAACGCGATAACATTTGTTTTAATTTTTTCTCACCCCGAACAACTTTTGCAGGTGCTGTTAAACTCCTATCTATTTTTACGCTCTTGGCCGGAGTAGATAAGATTTTTTCAAACGACCTTAAAGCTTTTTCGCTATCCAGGGTGAAGTCTTTGTTAAAAGATGAAGTAGCCATTTAATCCCCTCCTTTGATAACGAACCTTCATCATTATTTTAACATAGACTCTCTTGTTTTTGTAGACCCATTTGAGACGTGACAGGGGACGGTTCGTATTGGGATCATTCGGAAGTTTTGTGCGTAAAAGAACCCACCTCTTAATCTTAACATCTGATTGATATTATAGAAGGTGATGACAGGCAGGGGACAGTTTTTTTTATTCTTCGCCTGCTGCCGCTGTGCCGCTGCTGCCATCCTGGCAGGCAGCAGCGGCAGGAGTTTAAAAAACAGGGTGAAGCTTTCTTTAGTAAATCAGGTGCCCCATAAATACAGTAACCAGGTAGAAGTACACCATGAGGCTGACAATATCTTTTATGGTAGTAATAAACGGGTCGGATCCGGCGGCCTGGTCAAACCCGAGCCGGACCAGGGTAAAGGGAACCAGGAAGCCCAGGGTGGTAGCCAGGGTTACGGTGATGGCCAGTGCAATGCCCACCGTTAGGCCAAGCTCCGGTTTTTGCTGCCATACGGAAGCGATAATACCGGTGACCAATCCCATAATCACCCCTATGCTCAAACCTATACCTATTTCCCGCAGCCAGTGCCGAAAGAAATGTTTTATGCTTATGTGGCCCAGCACGTACGCCCGGGTAAAGATGGTAGAAGACTGGGTTCCCACGTTGCCGCCCATGTCCATAATTACCGGGATAAAAATGGCCAGGTAAGGTATGGCACCCAGGGTGTCTTCATAAACATCGATTACCGCACCCGCGGTCAAACCTCCTATAAGGGTGATAACCAGGAAAGGAAGCCTCACCAGCCATACCTGCCACATGGAACCGGTTACCAGGCGCAGGCTCCTGCCGGTTTCTTGACCGGCCAGGGCGGTTAATCCCGCCTTGTCGAAGATATCGTCGGTGGTTTCTTCATCAATGATATCCATGGCGTCATCAACGGTAATAATACCAACCAGGCGGTTTTCCCGGTCTACCACGGGGACGGCTAAAAGATCCAGGTCCTGCAGCAGCCGTGCTACTTCTTCCTGATCGGTATCTATGCTAACGTTGGCCAGGTTTTGGGTCATTATATCTTCTACTTTTTGCTGTGGGGAAGCCATTACCAGTTCCCTTAAAGAAACTACTCCCTCTAGCTTTCTGGTATTGTCGGTTACATAGAGCAGGTAGACGGTCTCTTTTTCCTGACCGTTTTTTCTAACTGTTTCCAGGGCGTCCTTTACCGTGTCTTCTCTTTTTATGCGCACGTATTCGGGGGTCATAATTCTGCCAGCAGTCCTGGGGGAATAGCCCATCAGTTCGTTAGTTTTTTCTCTTTCTTCCAGGGAAAGGGAAGAAAGCAACTTTTTGGCCACGCGGGCTGGCAGTTCGTCCAGAAGCCTCACCCGGTCATCGGGCTCCATTCCGGATATAAGTTCTATGGCCCGGTCTTCTTTAAAAGAAGATATTAACTTTTGCTGTAGCTCAACATCCAGCTGCTCAAAAACTTCCAGGGCTTTTTCTTTATTTAAAAGGCGAAAGACTATTACTTTTTCCTCGGAAGGAAGCTCTTTAATTAATTCGACAACTTCTAAAATATCGGCTTCGTTTATCAGGGATTTGAGTGCTTCCATGTTTTTGTTATCCAGGTTGTTTTTTACCTGCTCAAAAAGGGTCATGGTTTCACCTCCAGTGGGCATTTAAATACACAAGTTCAATGTAATTACTAGAGCTTCTCAATAACCTGAGTAGGTACAAAAATTTTCATAATGGGGCCTGGATAGTTGCTCCTGTATGATCTTACTTACAGCCCCCGTGATGCCCGTGTTATTTTTTTTATTTACCTGCAAAACAAAAATATACTTGCTTTGGATTAAAAGAGTTGAACTACTACTATCAGGTTCTTTCACGGACATCACCCCCTTTTTGAGCAAGCCAGCAGATGCAATGCCGGGTGAATTTTTTCCCGGCGCAGCCAGCTACTAAATTAATTTGCTTGTTTAATAGATTTTTTAATTTGTTATAAACAAATTAAAAGCGGCTCCCACAGGAGCCGCTAGCATCAACTGTTTGCCCGGTATATTTAATATAATATTCAATATACCGCATACTGCAGCGACTCCTCGTCCTGGATTTGGCACTAAATGACGTAGATTCTTGACTTGCAAGAATCAGCTGCTTTAGGCAGACCTTAATCCGATCTTGCCTGTTATACCCGTTGGCGTCTCTGGACGTTTCTGGGCAGCAGCCTGTGTTCATTTAGGAGCCTCACCTAACGAGTGCCTTCTATAATCAAAAACACCGCTTTATTTTGTTTTAACAACTAACTCATTCACCTTTACTTTACTGGAGCGGCAGTTTAATAATATAATAGAGCGAACCGTTACCGCAGCTCGATACCGCAGCTCGATCTTGTTTTTGTTTGGCTTACTTAATCGCCTGAATTAAAGTAGTTCCTTGTTATTGTGTTTTTACCTACCTTTATCTATCTCAACATTTTAATTATAAATGCGGGAATCCGGTTAAGTCAACTGCTTTTTTGGCGGGGATTAATCCAGGAGATAATTTACAATAGTAGAGGTTTGGGTGTTGCATGATAAAGATAAATTAAACTATAATACAAGGTGTAAACGGCAAATAAAAATTATTAAAAGAAACAGCACAATAAAGGAAAAACAAAAAAGAGGGGAGATTGTTGTTAATGAGAAAACCGTTGTTTGTTGGTAGTGTCCTGGTTGGTGCATTTGTGTTAACAGCGGTTGTTATTTTGGCGGGATGCCCGGGTGATACGGTAGATCCGGAAGAAGTGGTGGAAATGCCTGATGAAAATTTAAGGAAGCTGGTGTGGGAAAAACAAGATATGGAAGAAGGGGAAGAAATAAGAGCCAGACATTTAATGGAGATAGAAGAACTGAAATACGGCGAAAGAGATAAGAGGAGAGTAGAAAAAGTTGAAGATTTAACGGGGCTGGAATACGCCCAAAATTTACGGAAGCTTGATTTGACGGATAACAATGTTAGCGACCTGTCTCCCCTTTCGGAGCTGGAAAACCTGGAAGAGCTTGTGCTTGGCGTTAACGAAATAGAGGAGCTTTCTCCCCTTACCGGAATGGAGAAGTTGCAGGAACTTGATTTGAGTGATAACCGGATAAGTGATATTTCGTCCCTTTCGGGGTTGGAAAATCTTTATTTTCTCCACCTGGGGGAGAACGAAATTAGAAGTACGGAACCGCTTACCGGGTTGAAAAACCTTGAAGAACTGATTCTCAGGGAAAACCGGATCAAAGATATATCTTTCCTGGAAGACCTGGTAAACCTGGAAACACTTGTACTGCGCAACAATGAAATCAGCAGCTTACAGCCGTTGTCTGGCCTGGAGAATCTTCAAGTTTTGTGGTTAAACAGCAACGAGATAGAGGATTTATCTCCTCTATCGGGGTTAAAGAACCTGAAAATATTACATGTTTCCAACAACCGGGTTGATGATATTTCCACCCTTGCGGAGCTGGAGCGTTTAAGAATTGCATATTTAAATTCCAACAGGGTTGAGGACCTTTCCCCGCTGGTGGGGCTGGAAGGCCTGGAATACTTGATGGTGCAAAACAACCGGATAAGCGATCTTTCCCCGCTTTTAGAGATAGAAAACCTGCACAGGATTAATGTGAGTGACAATCCTTACAGCGAAGATCACTATAATGATATCATGGGAACACTTGGGGAAAACGGGGTGGAGGAAGTTAATTAGGTTGCCCATTATTTATTGATTTAAGGAGAGGCGGGCCATGCAGAAACGTGAAGTGTTAGAAAGAAAAAAAGTAATGATGTTAAAAGAAGAGGAAGCCAGGGAATTTGAAGACATGGTTGCCGTGGAGTACCCGGTAACCATTTTTCTTAATGGCAGGGAGATAATAACTCTCTTGTGTACCCCGGAAAAACTGGAATACCTTGCCCTGGGGTTTCTGCACTCGGAAGGCTTTCTGGAAGGGAAAAAGGAGTTAGAGAATCTCTGGTTTGAGGGAGAAAAAGGGATAGTGTATGTAGAGACTTCAAAGGAGCCGTTTTTGTCCGACCGGCTGTATGGTAAAAGGACCCTTACTACAGGTTGTGGAAAAGGAACCGTGTTTTACAGCGCCTGGGATTCCTTTAAGACACAGACTATAGAAAGTAACCTGAAAATAAGCCCCTCCTCCCTGCAGCGCCACATGCGGTCCCTTCAGGAGAATTCTGAATTGTATAAACAAACCGGGGGTGTGCACAGTGCCGCTTTATGTAGCAGCGAAGAAGTAGTATTTTTTTGCGAGGACGTGGGTAGACATAACGCACTGGATAAAATAGTGGGGGAGTGCCTGGACCGGGAGATCACGCTAAACAACAAGGTGCTGGTCTGCAGCGGGAGATTGTCTTCGGAGATGCTAGTAAAAACGGCCAGACTACAAATACCGGTGCTGGTTTCCCGCGCGGCTCCCACTTCTCTTGCCGTGGAAATGGCCGACACCGTAGGACTTACCCTGGTAGGGTTTACCCGGGGCAGTCGCATGACAGTATATACCCGGCAGGACAGGATTGCCGGGGAGGGGTAAAGGCTGGACGGTTGATGTAATATGGTCCACGCGGTGGATTTGCGGCGAAGAAGTTTAGGCTAGGTGTCTATTCACAGGGTGAAAGCTTAGAGAATAAAAGGCCCACATGCCTGGTGGTGCCAAGCTACCCATTATTTACATTATCCAAATAGAGCTACCCAAATAGAGCTATCCACATAGAGCCGGAGTAGTTACTATGCTATTACTTGAACAAAAGGTGCTGCTACCGGTTTTCTGCGCCGGTTTTTTTTGCATTTACAATTATGCCGGTAGAGGCATCGGGAGCCTCCTCCTGGTGCTTCCCGGCGAGGCTTGGGGGTTTACGGTGTTCGGGCACGTGCAGGTGCTTTGCTATAACGTAAACGTTTTTCAGGTAGAATCCAGTGAGGTGCTCTATTTTTTCTTTTACTTCTTTTTGAGTTATAATAAGCAGGTTTTTCAGGTCATGGCCGTAAATCATGGTAAGCTGTAGTTCCACAGTGACACCGCTGTCGTCGGAATATGTTTGGGTTTTATTGCACTGGTGCACTCCGGGGATGGTTTCGCTGATATGCTGGCATAGCTGTTTTATTACATTTTCGTTGATAAAGAAGTCCCCCATTGAGCTGTAGATAGGGCGCATGATAGTGCGTTCCAGGGGGACGTTTTTATGATCGGTAGCTGCTCTGGTGTAAAAAGACCTTAGTGGGGCTATCAGGTAGCCAGGGAAATCCTTTTTTATGGCAAAAGTAGGCAGGGGAATTACATGCTGGTTTTGTTTTTCCCTGATTTCCAGGGCTTTTTGTATATTTTCTTCGGGAATAAAATCGTTAATATTTATATAGTACTGCGGGTAGGGTAGCTCCAGCCTTTGGGCAATTCTCTGGCTCATGCGCTTTGAAGTGGCTATAATCATTATTTTTTCCGGTTTTAGCTCGCTTATTTTCTCTTTTACTGTTTCCGCGTGCTCCGGATCTTTAAAGATGGCCCTCTTAACAGCTCCAAAACGGGTTCTTTCCCGTTTGGCTGATATTCCCGCTATTGCCTGGTTATTTTTTATTAACAGCCCGTCATCAATAATTACCTGGATATTGTTGTTGTAAGCGTAAAAGGGGGCGTGGTGGCTTTTCCCTGTTCCGCTGGGGCCTGTAAATGCGTATACTATCATACTTTAATCATCCCCTTAAAGTATTAATACTGGCACCAGATAGTACCAATATTGGTGACAAGATACTATTTTATTATCCCCCTGCTTATTTTATATGCCTCTATTTATTACTTATTCTTCAACAGGGGGAAATATTCCTTTGAAATATTGGGTTCCATATGAATTTCAATAAAGCAGAATTTGTTTAAATCTTATGACAAATAAAAAATAAACATGAAGTGGCAGGAAATCCTTCTAAGATTTACGAATATTCTAAGGTAAGGAATTTAACTTCTAATTTGGGGAGGCTTTTTTATGGCTCCTGAGCGAGTAGCCCTGGTAGTAAATGGTGAAGAAGACGATTCTATTTTACGTATCCTACGGGAGGTAGAGAACTATTTTGAGATAACTGCGGTAATAGATATTTCCGGTGAATTTACGTTGCTGTCTCCTGGAGAAAAAGAAAGCTGTTACCTTGCTTCCCGCCCGGAAGAGGTTTCTTCTTTAACGGGAATAAGCGCGGTAATAATTGCAGTAGAAGATGAAGAAACGGTGCAGCGGCTGAATGATAGTGTGCCCCCGGGGGTAGAAGTAATAACCCCGGGAAAAAGCACTTTTTTTAGAACTCTTTTCCGGGCCAAGGAAGAATTAATAGAGGCAAAGCGGCTTAAAGGTGAACTCTGGGCCATATTAAATTCTGTTCAGGACGCTATCGAGGTTGCGGACAGGGAGGGAGTAATAAAGTATATAAACCCGGCTTTTACCCGTGTTACAGGCATACCCGAAGCCCAAAGGGTAGGGGCAAATATATTTGAGGTTTCTCCACACGGTGCCCTGGCCAGTTCGCTTATTTACCAGAAGCCGGTTACCGGGTACCGCACTATAGTGGGGGGCTCTGATGTAGAAGTAATTTCCAACGCTTCTCCTATAGTGGTGGACGGGGAAATAGAGGGGGCCGTAGTAGTGTTTCAGCCGGTTACGGACATATTAAAGCTTATGGAAAAGCTAGAACACAGCAATACAATTATTGAAAATCTTTATGCCCAGATTAACCGTATTTCCGGAGTTAACTGGTCTTTTGAAGAAATGGTAGGAAAAAGCAAAAATTTTAAGCCGGTGGTAGAAATGGCCCGTAAAGCTTCACGCAGCGATAAGCCGGTGGTAATAGAAGGAGAACCGGGAACCGGCAAGGAAGTGTTGGCCCAGTCTATACACCGGAACAGCTCACGGCAAATGCACCCGTTTATCAAGCTGGATACCAGTTCTGTGCCGGAAAGCCTGCTGGAAATGGAGCTGTTTGGCTGTGAAAAAGATGCCTACCCCGGGAAGGTGCGGACCCGCCTGGGAAAAATAGAAATTGCGCGTGGAGGAACACTGTATATAGAAGGGGTGTGCCAGCTTAACCACTATTTGCAGGAGAAATTGTTGCAGTGCCTCCGGGAAGGAAGTTTTTGCCGTATAGGCGGTGAAGAAGCGGTCAGGGTTGAGGTTCGCCTGGTAGTTTCTTCTTACCGGGGGCTTAAACGGCTGGTTCGGCAGGGCAAATTTAGGGAAGACCTGTACCTGGCCCTGAATAATTTTGAACTTAACTTGCCCCCGCTGCGACAGAGAGTCGAGGATATTCCCCTTATAGTGGACAGCTTTATAAACCAGCTTAACCGGAAACTGGGGAAAAATATAAGAGGAGCATCGCCCCAGGCTCTTCAGCACCTTCTGGAGTACGAATGGCCCGGGAATATTCCCGAGCTGTGGAACGTAATAGAAAGGGCGGCGATAAGCACAGAAGGGCATGTTATAAAACCGGAGCACCTTGATCCGTATATAACCAGGCCGGCGGTTACTTCACCGGGGGCGGCTGAAATAATTCCCCTGGACAAGATGGAAGAGATGATGCTTAAATCTGCGCTGGCCCATTTTGGAGAAAACCTGGAGGGGAAGAAGAAAGCGGCAAAAGCGTTAAACATATCCCTGGCTACCCTCTACAACAAGTTAAAGAAATACCAGGTGCATTCGTAAGCAGCTGCAAGTTGTGATGGTGAAGCAACCGCACAGGAGGTTACGGTTGTATGTAACACTTATAAACTTTTACACTGCAATTCTTGTTTACAAAGTATAATATAATTTTTAAGGAGGTAATTATGAAACTCTACGAGTACATGGGAAAGGAGCTATTTGATGGTTACCGGGTTCCGCTTCCCGGCGGACGGGTGGTGCAGGAAGCTCATGAGGCGGCCCGGGCGGCGGAAGAACTGGGCGGCGTGGTGTTAAAAGCCCAGGTTTTAACCGGGAAAAGGGGAAAAGCCGGGGCCATATCTTTTGCAGACAACCCCAGTCAGGCGGAGGAAGAAGCTTCACGGCTGCTGCAGATGGAAGTAGGCGGGGAAAAAGTTGAGCGTCTGTTGGTAGAAGAAAAGCTTCCCCTGGAAAGGGAACTCTACCTGGCTATAACTGTAGAGGCTGAAGCGCGGCAACCGGTTGTACTGGCATCTCTCTACGGTGGTATGGATATAGAGGAAGTTCCGGAAGAACATATAGTAAAATACCCGGTAGAGGTTTTAACGGGATACAGCCCTTATATAGCCCGGGAAATTTGTGACCGCCTGGGGCTGGAAGGGAAAGTGGTCCGGTCTTTTGCGGCTGTCCTGGAGAGCATCTACAGGTTGTTCCGGGAAAAAGATGCCGAGCTAGTTGAGATAAACCCGCTGGCTCTTTCCGGTGAAGAGTTTTTGGCCCTGGATTCTAAAGTAGTAATAGACGACGACGCCCTGTACCGCCAAAAAGAGATCCCCAGGGTGGAAGAAAAGACTTCTCTGGAAAAAAAGGCCCAGGAGATGGGCCTGGCTTACGTGGACCTGGGAGGGGACGTGGCGGTAATGGCAAACGGGGCGGGTATAACCATGGCTACCCTGGACCTGGTGCAGCATTTTGGTGGCACCCCTGCAAACTTCCTGGATTTTGGGGGTGGCGCCGGAGAGGAAAAGACCTCCGGGGCGTTGGAACTGCTTTTAGGGACCGATCCCCGGGTGATATTGATAAATATATTTGGGGGGATAACGCGTTGTGACGTGGTAGCCCGTGCTTTTGTGTCGGTAAAAGAAAAACAGGGAATATCCATACCGTTTTTTTTCCGCCTGGTGGGAACCAACGAGGCGGAAGGCCGACGCGTTTTACATGATGCGGGGGTAGAAGTTTTTCAGTCCATGGAAGAAGCCGTGCAGCGTGCTGTAGAAGCCTCAAAGAATAATGCAGGGGGAGGGTTTTAAAAATGGCCATATATGTTAATGAAAATACCCGGGTTATTGTGCAGGGAATTACTGGGAACCAGGGGGCTTTTCACACGGGCCAGATGCTGGAATACGGGACCAGGGTTGTGGCCGGGGTTACCCCGGGTAAAAAAGGCCGGGAAATAGAGGGTGTTCCCGTTTACAATACGGTGTTTTCAGCGGTAAGGGAGCACCCGGCAGAAGCCAGCATTCTTTTTACCCCCGCCCCTTATGCAAAAGATGCGGCGCTGGAAGCCCTGGAGGCGGGGATTAAAACCCTGGTACTGGTTCCAGAGCACATTCCCCTTATTGACGCTATGGAAATAATGGCGTTTGCCAGGTACCGGGGAGCGGTTGTTATTGGCCCCAATACGTTTGGTGTAGTTTCCTCCGGCAAATGCAAGGCGGGTATTATGCCCAACCGCTTTTTTGTTCCCGGCCCTGTAGGAGTGGTGTCGCGAAGCGGAACCCTGTGCTACGAGATAGTGGCGCAGCTGATGGAGAAGGGCATGGGTACTTCCACAGTAGTGGGAATGGGTGGAGATCGGGTGGTAGGACTGAATTTTATAGAGGTTCTAAAGGAGTTTGAAGAAGATCCCCAGACCGGGGCGGTGGTCCTGGTGGGAGAAATAGGAGGTAGTGCGGAAGAAGAAGCTGCCGCTTTTATTAAAGAAAATGTAACCAAGCCGGTAGTGGCATATATTGCAGGCAAAAGTGCGCCTTCCGGTAAGAGGATGGGGCACGCGGGGGCCATAATAGAAAGGGGAAGGGGCAGTTTTGCCAGCAAAGAAGAGGCGCTGAGGGAATGCGGCGCCCAGGTGGCGGATTTGCCGCCCCGGATACCTGGCCTGGTAGAACAGGCGCTGGGGCAATCGTAGCTCCGGGCGAAATATGAATATAAAAGCTCCTCCACATGGGGAGTAATGGGGAGCAGGACCTGGTATCAAGTTACTATTATCCACCTGGAGCCTGAGTAGTAACGGGTTGGGAAATTTTTCCCCCGGAGCTATTATACACTTGATGCAGGAAGATCGGAGAATTTAAATCTGTAGGAGGTAAAGTATATGTTTGATCCTCAAAAATTATCCCGCCTTAAAGAGGAAAAAAAAGAGTGGGACAAAAAGGTGCAAAAAACCCTGGAAAAGCGCCCCGAGCGTAAGGATGATTTTACCCTGGATACGGGGATAGAAGTGGAACGGCTTTATACCCCCCTGGACCTGGAAAACTGGGACTACCTAAAGAAGCTGGGTTTTCCCGGGGAGTATCCTTTTACCCGTGGAATACAGCCTACCATGTACCGCGGGCGCCTGTGGACCATGCGGCAGTATGCCGGGTTTGGTGCCGCTGAAGAAACCAACCAGCGTTTTCGTTACCTCCTGGAGCAGGGGCAGACCGGTTTAAGCGCGGCTTTTGACCTTCCTACCCAGATTGGTTACGATTCCGACCATCCCATGGCCCGCGGTGAAGTCGGCAAGGTAGGCGTAGCGGTGGATTCTCTAAAGGACATGGAGATTTTAATGGACCAGATTCCGCTGGACAAGGTCAGCACTTCCATGACTATCAATGCCCCGGCGGCCATTTTACTGGCCATGTACCTGGCGGTAGCGGAAAAACAGGGCATTCCCTGGAGCAAGCTTAACGGAACTATTCAGAACGACATACTCAAGGAATACGTGGCCCGCGGCACTTATATTTACCCGCCCCGGGAATCCATGCGCCTGGTAGTGGATACCTTTGCTTTTGCCCGGGAAAATATACCCCAGTGGAATACCATAAGCATTAGCGGTTACCATATCCGCGAAGCGGGTTCCACCGCGGCACAGGAGATTGCTTTTACCCTGGCCAACGGAGTTGCTTACGTGCAGGCGGCGCTGGATGCTGGATTAAAAGTGGACGAATTTGCCCCGCGCCTTTCTTTCTTCTTTAACGCCCACGTAAACTTCCTGGAGGAAATTGCCAAATTTAGGGCGGCGCGGCGCATCTGGGCCCGTATAATGAAAGAGCGTTTTGGTGCCGAAAATCCCCGCTCCATGATGCTCCGTTTCCATACCCAGACCGCAGGCTGCAGCCTCACGGCTCAACAGCCTGAAGTGAACGTGGTAAGGGTGGCTTTCCAGGCTTTAAGTGCGGTTTTGGGCGGGACACAGTCGCTGCATACCAACTCGCGGGATGAAGCACTGGCCCTGCCCAGCGAAGAAGCTGCCTTGCTGGCCCTGCGCACCCAACAGGTAATAGGCTACGAGACCGGGGTGACAGATGCCGTAGATCCCCTGGGAGGCTCTTATTACCTGGAAGAATTAACTGACCGGTTAGAGGAGCAGATCGAAGAATACCTGGAGCGTATAGATAACATGGGTGGAGCTATTGCGGCCATAGAAAAAGGATACGTGCAGAAACAAATCCAGGAAAGCGCGTACCGGTATCAAAAAGATATTGAAAGGGAAGAGAAAATAGTAGTGGGTGTAAACCGCTTTGTAAGCGAGGAAGAGCCCCCGATGGACCTGTTGAAGGTGGATCCTTCCGTGGCGGAAAGGCAGGTAGAAAGGCTTAAAGAAACCAGGCACAACCGGGAACAGCGCAAGGTATCAGAAACGCTGCAAAACCTGCGCAGTGCAGCCCGGGGGGAAGATAACCTGATACCACCCATATTGGAAGCGGTAAAAGCTTATGCTACAATGGGAGAAATATGTGGTGTTTTAAGAGAAGTATTTGGTGAATATCATTCAGATGTTCTGCTGTGATGATTCCGGGAAGGAGTGAAAAGTAATGTCTTCTAAGACAGTTCGCGTTTTAATTGGTAAAGTAGGGTTGGACGGGCATGACCGCGGTGCTAAAGTCATAGCCCGTGCACTGCGGGATGCCGGGATGGAGGTAATTTATACCGGGTTGCGCCAGACCCCGGAAAAGATAGTGGAAGCAGCCATGCAGGAAGATGTCCAGGTAGTGGGAATAAGTATTCTTTCGGGGGCCCACATGCAGTTGATACCCCCCGTGGTGGAGCTGCTGAGGGAGAATGAAGCGGGGGATATCCTGGTAATAGCTGGTGGAGTAATACCCGATGAAGAAATACCTTACTTAAAAGAAGCGGGGGTTGCGGAAGTATTTACCCCGGGAACCCCGGTAAGCGAAATAGTAAGTTTTATAAAAAATCGTTTTGGTATGGAAGAAAATTCCCAGGTTTAAAAGGAGGTTGAAGATTTGGAGAGAATAGATCATATAGGCATAGCGGTTCGGGACCTGGAACAGTCTTTAAAATTTTACCGGGACCAGCTGGGGTTGAATGAAACTGGCCGGGAAGAAGTAGAAGAACAGAAAGTAAGGGTAGCTTTCTTACCTGTAGGTGATAGCAAGATAGAGCTGCTGGAATCTACGGACCCAAAAGGCCCGGTTGCCAAATATATTGATGCAAAAGGGGAAGGAATTCAGCATATTGCCCTGAGGGTGGATAACCTGCAGCAGAAGCTAAATGAATTAAAAGAAAAAGGGGTTAGCCTGATAGATGAAGAACCCCGCGCCGGTGCAGGAGGAGCAAACATAGCGTTTGTGCATCCCCGTTCCACCGGGGGAGTGCTGCTGGAACTGTGCGAGAGGTAGGCAGAGAAAGCAGCAAAAGACCGGCAGAAGCCGGTTGTAGTTTATTGCGGAAGTAATTAATGCTTTAGCGGGGAGGTATGGCAATTATGGAAAAAAAGCTGTCTCATTTACAACAGAGGCGGGAAAAAACGCTTTTGGGCGGCGGGGAAGAAAAACAACAAAAACAAAAAGAAAAAGGTAAAAAAACGGCGCGGGAAAGGTTGGAGCAACTGCTCGATCCGGAAAGTTTTGTAGAAATAGGTGTTTTTGTTCAGACCGATATGGAGGAGGCCAGCTCACTGGATATTGAAAACCCGGGAGAAGGTGTAGTTACCGGTTATGGCACCGTTAACGGCAAAAAAGTATACGTTTACGCCCAGGATTTTACCGTGGCCGGCGGCTCCCTGGGTGAAAGACATGCAGAAAAAATCTGCCGGGCAATGGACCTGGCGGCCCAAAGCGGTGCTCCCCTGGTAGGCATAAACGATTCCGGGGGTGCCCGGATTCAAGAAGGGGTTCATGCCCTTAACGGCTACGGAGAGATATTTTACCGCAACACCATATACTCCGGGGTAATACCCCAGATATCGGTTATCATGGGGCCTTGTGCCGGTGGGGCGGTTTATTCCCCGGCTTTAACTGATTTTGTATTTATGGTGGAAGAAACGGGTCTCATGTTTATAACTGGCCCCCAGGTTATCAAAGCAGTTACGGGAGAAGAAGTAACCCAGGAAGAACTGGGTGGGGCCTTGTCACATAACCAGTCCAGCGGGGTGGCCCATTTCATGGACGAAAACGAAGATGACTGCCTGGAAAGGGTTAAAACTCTACTGGACTATCTTCCTCCCAATAATGTTGAAGATCCTCCGCCGGCGGAGCCGGAAGAACCCCGTTTAGACCGGGAAGAGCTGGTCAACCTGGTGCCCGAGGGCAGCAACAAGGGATACGATGTAAGGGATATTATAAAGAGAGTGGTAGACGGAAGCCGCTTTTTTGAAGTACAGGAAAAATACGCTGCCAACGCGGTAGTAGGTTTTGCCCACCTGGGTGGACAGCCGGTCGGGGTTATAGGGAACCAGCCTTCAGTAATGGCAGGGTGCCTTGATATTGATTCTTCCGACAAGATATCCCGCTTTGTAAGGTTTTGTGACAGTTTCCATATACCCCTGGTTACTTTCGTTGATGTTCCCGGCTACCTTCCCGGGGTTAACCAGGAATGGGGGGGTATTATCCGGCACGGCGCCAAGCTATTATACGCCTACGCGGAAGCAACCGTGCCCCAGGTGACGGTTATTTTGCGTAAGGCCTACGGCGGGGCTTACCTGGCCATGAATTCCAGGGCCATGCGTGCGGATATTTCCCTGGCCTGGCCCACGGCGGAAATTGCGGTTATGGGACCGGAAGGAGCGGTAAATATTATTAACCGGAAAGAAATTGAGAACTCCGGGGACCCGGAAAAGGAAAAGGAAAGGCTTACCAGCGAATACCGTGAAAAGTATGCCAACCCTTATATCGCTGCTTCGCGCGGCTGGATAGATGATGTAATTGATCCCCGGGATACCCGCTATCACCTTCTGCGTTCCCTGGAAGCTATTTATAGCAAGCGTGAAAAAAGGCTTCCGCGTAAGCACGGTAACATGCCGTTATAGGTATAAGGCGTGTATTAAGATAAAGGAGTTGAATTTAACATGCTCTGTCCCTACTGCAGAAACGAACTTGACGGGAAGTCCAGGAAATGTGGCGGTTGTAGTGGTATGGTACCTGTAGTTTTTTCCGGGGGAGGAAGCAATTTTAGAGGGATGAATTCGCAGATGGGCGGGTTTATTTGCTACCTTGGTTTTTTTATTACCGGGATAATATTTTACCTTCTGGAAAAAGAGGACCGGTACATCCGTTTTCATGCCCTTCAGTCCATAGTTACGTTTAGCAGTATTGCCCTGCTTCTTTTGTTTATTCGCTTACCTTTTGGTGGCGCCCGGGTGCTGGACATAATGTATACCCTGGTGCTGCTGGCCGGGCTGGTTTTGTGGGTAATGCTTATGCTTAAAGCTTACCAGGGGGACGAGTTTGAGCTGCCGCTGGTGGGGGAATGGGTAAAGGAACGCATAAGGAAGTAATGAAGTGACTACTCCTCCTCCTCAGGGTTGACGGCAAGACATGGGGACGGTTCTTTTGTCTTGATCAAACTATATATCTACCAGTATAATAAATCTGGGTGGTGTTTATGCCAAGGCAAGAAAAAGAAATAATTGAAAAGCTTGAAGAGCAGGAGGTAAACGTAA
>Ga0207421_10005002_pt1 | contig 15062 bp, 9 predicted proteins | sample SodLakKL_010_SED_4_FD_187542 | JGI IMG/M metagenome (GOLD analysis project Ga0207421, IMG submission 187542) | Alkaline sediment microbial communities from Lake Tanatar, Kulunda Steppe, Russia - 8KL_010_SED (SPAdes) (version 2) | ecosystem: Environmental > Aquatic > Non-marine Saline and...
CCACCGCCGTACCGCCGTACCTCCGCAGGGAGACGATCACGATGACCACCGCCCCGCCCCGTCCGACGCCGCTCGACGAGGACCGCCTGCAGGCGTTCCTGGAGCGGTTCGCCACCGACCAGGCCGCCACCATGCACGCGGCCACCGTCGTGGTCGGCGACCAGCTCGGGCTGTACCAGGCGCTCGCCGACGGCGGCGCCCAGTCCGCGGACGAGCTCGCCACCGCGACCGGTTGCCAGCCGCGACTGGTGCGCGAGTGGCTCAACGCCCAGGTCGCCAGCGGCTACGCCGAGCACGAGCAGGGCCGGTACTGGCTGACCCCGGAGCAGGCCGCCTGTCTCGCGGATCCCGCCGGCGCGAGCTTCGTCGCGGGTGGGGCGCTCGTGGTCAGCTCGGTGCACAAGGACACCGAGCTCCTGCGGCGCGCCATGACCTCCGACGGGCGGATCGGCTGGGGCGAGCACCACCCGGACCTGTTCGCCGGGACGCAGCGCTTCTTCTCCCCGGTGTACCGGGCGAACCTCGTGCGGCACTGGGTCCCGGCCCTCGAGGGCGTGGTGGACAAGCTCACCGCCGGGGCCCGGGTCGCCGATGTCGGCTGTGGCTACGGCGCCCCCCTGATCCTGCTGGCGGAGGCGTTCCCCGCCTCGTCGTTCGTCGGCTTCGACGCCCATCCGGGTTCGGTCGAGGCCGCCCGCCGGGAGGCCGCGGACGCCGGGGTCGACGACCGGGTGCGCTTCGAGGTGGCCGGCGCCGACGAGTTCGGGGGCACGGACTACGACCTCGTCTGCGTGTTCAACGCCCTGCACGAGTGGGGCGACCCGGTCGCGGCGGCCCGCCACATCCGGCGGGCGCTGGCCCCGGACGGCACGTGGATGTTCACCGAACCGCGCACCGACGACGAACTCGCCCCGAGCGTGCGCGCCAGGACGTTCTACTCGGTGTCGACCTTCGTGTGCACCCCCAGCCCGCTGTCCCAGGGCGCCGAGGACGCCCTGGGCGCCCAGGCCGGCGAGCCGGCACTGCGGGGGTTGGCCGAGGAGGCCGGGTTCACCCGGCTCCGTCGTGCCACCCAGACCCCGGCGTTCATGGTCCTCGAGGCGCGTCCGTGACACCCCGGTCGGGCGCGCCGTCCGGTGCATCTCCTTCTCGCCCGGGGGGCGCCGCGCGCAGCACCACCTCGAGACTCGCGAGGGCCTCGTCGACCATCTCCACCGGGCCGAGGTGGCGGCCACGTTCGGCGGCGCTGCGGGCGGCGACGGTCCCGAGGCGCACCTCGAGCCGCGCCCAGGCGGCTGCGAGCCGTGCGGCCTCGACCCCGAAGCTCGGCGTCGGGTCCGCCGTCACGGCACCGTGCAGCACCGCGGCTGCGTCGTCGGCCCCCATGCGCTCGAACAGCTCGACGAGGTTGCGCAGGGTCGTCAGCTGCTGGGTGTGGACAGCCAGCGAGCGCCAGAGGACGATCGTGTCCCGGAACAGCCCCAGTGCCCGTCGCGGCTCTCCGTGACGTCCGCACGTGGAGGCGAGCGACACGAGTGCGACGCCTTCGATGAAGCGCCGGTCGACGCGCCGCGCCGCAGCGATGGCCTGCTCCAACAGGGCCGCGGCCGCGTCCGGATCGGTGTCGAGCAGTGCTTCGCCGTTGCTGTAGAGCGCCCAGGCGCGCACGGTGTGGTTCCCCGAGGCGTCCGCGTCGCGACGTGCCTCGGCCGCGGCCGTCACGGCCGCCGATGCCTCGCCCCGGTAGCGCAGCGCGAGCACGCGACTCACCCCGGCGAGCGCGCGGTGGTAGATGTCGCCGAGGTCGTCGGCGATGGCGATGCGCCGGTCGGCGATCGCGAGTGCCTCATCGAGGTCGCCCGCGTACAGCGCCGCCGTGGTCGACACGTAGCGCGCGGAGAGCTCCGGGCGACGGTCGTCGCCCACCGCCGCACGGGCCACCTCGGCGAGGTCACGGGCGGTCGCGAGCTCACCGCGGTTCAGCGCGGCGCGGGCGGCGACCGCCATCGCGGCCGGGTACGCCGGGTGGGAGGGCGCATCCGGGCGCTGCACCGCCCGCTCGGCCCAGGCGAACACCTCGGCGCGGGGACGGAACACCAGGTCGTCGTCCAGGGCAGCCGGCAGACGGACGGCGCCGTCCACCTCACCGCGGTCCACCAGCCACGCGTGGGCGATGCGCAGGTCGTCGAACACGGCCGCGAAGCGCGCGAGCGCGGATCCCTCGTCCGGGCCGCGCGCCTTCGCGGCGAGCTGCTCGGCGAGCTGCACGTGATGGACGGCGTGGGCGTCCCTGACCGACGAGGTCGCCCCAACCTCCTCGAGGCGTTCGGCGCCGTAGGTGCGCAACGTGTCGAGCAGCCGGTAGCGCCGCCCGCCGTCGACACCGCTGCCCTCGGCGCGGATCGGGTGGTCACGCCCGGGACGCCCGGTCTGATCGGCACGTCCGCCATGGTCGCCGCGGTCGACGGTCACGAGTGACTTGTCGACCAGTTCGGCGAGCAATCCGGCGACCTCCCGCCGACGCAGCGGCTCGCCGGCGCAGACCTGCTCGGCGGCCTCGAGCGAGAACGGTCCGGCGAACACCGACAGCCGATCGAACAGGCACGCTTCCGCCGGGGTGAGCAGCTCGTAGGACCAGTCCACCATCGCCTGCAGGGTCCGGTGCCGGGCGGGCTGACGGTGCGACCCACCGGCCAGCACCGCGAAGCGGTCGTCGATCCGCGCGGCGAGCGCCTCGGGCGCCAGCGCCCGGATCCGTGCGGCGGCCAACTCGATCGCCAGGGGCAGCCCGTCCAGCGCCCGGCACAGCCGGGCGACCGTGGCCGCGTTGGCCTCGCCGAGGACGAACGACGGCTCGACCTGTTGCGCCCGGGCATGGAACAGGGCGCCCGCGGGGGTGGCGGCGATCTCCGCGGCACTCGCCCCCACGCGCGGCACCGCCAGCGGAGCGACCTCGTGCACCCGTTCGCCGGGCAGCCGCAGGGACTGCCGCGAGGTCGTGAGCACGCCGACCTGCGGGCAGTCGTCGCGGATGCGTTCGACCAGGGGCACGAGGGAGCGCAACACGTGCTCGCCGTTGTCGAGCACCAACAGCGGTCGCCGCATCCGCAGTGCCGCCAGCACGGCGTCCTGCGACGAACGGTCGGACACCTGCTGGACGCCCAGGGCGCCGACCAGGGCGGCGGGCACGCTGGCCGGATCGCGCACCGCCGCCAGGTCGCAGACCACCACGTCGTCGACCATCCTGCCGCCGAGGTCCGGTTCGTCCTCGGCGGACGACCGCCGTAGCTCGGCGACGACCCCGGCGGCGAGCCGGGTCTTTCCCACGCCACCCGGACCGGTCAGGGTCACCAGCGCTGTCGCGGCCACGAGCCGGGCGACCGCCAGGACCTCGTCGTCCCGACCGAACAACCGGTCGCGGTCACCGTTCCGAGGTGGCCCCCGCCCGGTTCGGGACGTCGCATCCCGGGTGGTGCCCGCCACGGCACCGGCGGCCGGACCGCGCACGTTCGTGACATGCGGTGCCGGGGTGCGCGGGAGCGTCCGTGGTGGCCGTGCCACCAACTCGGCGTCCTGGCGCAGGATCCGCTGGTGGAGCTTCGCCACCTCGGGAGACGGGTCGACGCCGACCTCCTCGGCCAGCCGACGCTGCAGGTCCCGGTACACGGCGAGCGCGTCGGCCTGCCGGCCACCGCGGTAGAGCGCCAGCATCAGCAGCCCGTGGGCCCGCTCGGCCAGGGGCTCGGCCGCCACCGTCGCCTGCAGCTCGGCGACCACCTCCCGGTGTTCCCCGAGGGCCAGACGGGCCTCGACCCGGTCGGCGGCGGCCGACGAACGCAGCTCGGTGAGGCGGACCGCTTCCGCGCGGACCTCCGGGTGGCTCGCGTACTCGCCGAAGGCGGGCCCCCGCCACAGCGCGAGCGCGTCGTCCAGCTGGTCGACCGCCTGCTGGGGGTCCCCGGCCAGTTGCCGGCGGGCCCCACCGATGAGTGACTCGAACCGCTCCGCATCCAGTTCGTGGCCGCGGAGGTCCGCGTGGTAGCCGGTGGGCGCCGTGGCGACCGCCCCCGTGCGCTCGGTGGCCGCTGCGAGATCCGGGCCGGACCGCGTCGCGAGGACACGCCGCAGCCGCGAGACGTGGCTGTGCAGCGACTTGCGCGCGCTGGCCGGCGGCCGCTCCCCCCAGACCGCGTCGATCAGCCGGTCGGCGGAGACCACCTCGCCCCTGGCGGCCAGCAGCACCGCCAGGATCAGACGCTGCGAGGCGCTGCCGAGCGTCAACCGACGCTCGTCGGCGGCGACCTCCACCGGGCCCAGCACACGGAATCGCATCTCCACCGCACCGTAGCGGCTGTCCGGGCGATCTCGGGTACCTGTCGGGGGGCTGACGCGACGGAAGCGACGGCTCCGGCCGGGCGTTGCCTCCAACGATGACCACACGCCGGCTCGAGTTCCCGAGGAGACACCATGACCACCATCAGCGCGCAGCTCAGCGACGGGTTCGCGGTCGATCTGCAGTCGACCTCCGGACACACCTGGTCATCGGATGAACCCACAGAGGTCGGCGGGACCGACACCGGCCCGACCCCCTATGAGCTGCTGCTCGGCTCGCTCGCGGCCTGCACCAGCATCACCGTGTCGATGTACGCGCAGCGCAAGGGCTGGAACGTCGAACGCATCGAGGTCGACTACGAGCACGACCGGGTCCACGTCAAGGACTGCCTGAAGTGCGAGGACCACCAGAAGGGCTACATCGACCGCATCGTCAGCCGCGTGACGATCCACGGCGACCTCGACGAAACACAGCGCGAGCGACTCGCCCACGTGGCCGCGAACTGCCCCGTGCACAAGACGCTGGAGAAGGGCATCCACCTCGTCGATCACGTCACCTTCGTGTGACGAGTACCGGCTCGTCGTGGTGCGTCACGAGACCTTCCGCCGCTCACCGGTGTCCAACGGCGACGCCGCTCGAACTCAACGCAAACCGACCTTCCGGCTGCACACGGGCCACGCTCCCCAGCCCTGCGCCGCGAGGACGCGTTCGCCGACCTCGATCTGCTGGGATCGGCTCGCGTCATAGGCCCGGGCGGGGAAGCCCGCCGGCTTGAACGACCCCCACGTGCTCGGAAGGAACTGCAACCCGCCGTGGTGGATGGTCGTACCCCACGGGGGGACCACGCCGTTCCTGGCCCAATCCCAGCGCGCAGAACCCGGCTCGAAGCTCTGGCCACCGTCGATCCAGTTGCCCGACTCGCAGTCGGCCAACCGGTCCCAGTGGGCGTGGTCGGCGGCGTGCTGTTCGCTTCGCTGCCGGGCCTCGCGTTCCTGCGCCTCGCGTTCCTGCGCCTCGCGTTCCTGCGCCTCGCGTTCCTGCGCCTCGCGTTCCTGCGCCTCACGTTCCTGCGCCTCGCGTTCCTGCAGTCGGCGTGTCGCACGTTCCGTGAGTTCACGGACATACTGCGCCGCCTCGCGCCGATCGGTGCGTCGTTGCGCAACATGTTCACGCCCCGCGGCCACATCGCGGACCACCAGCCGCCGAGCGGTGTGTTCGCGGTTCACCGTGACGACCACCTGCTGGATGAACTCCTCCGGCACGGCCGTCAACCGGGCGGCGAGACCCTCGTCCTCCGGAACGAGCTCGGCCCGAGGGCCGGCCTGCAGAGGTGCACCCTCCGGAACTCCGGCGGAGATCAGGGTGTCGAGCGGCAATTCGACCGGATCGCCGTCACCGAGCGGTTCGAGCGCGTCAGCATGATCCGGCTCTCCGCTCAACAGGAGCCCGACGGTCACGGCGGCGATCCCGCAACCTCGGACCAGGGTGCGGGAGCGGCGGACGACAGCGGTGCACAACGGATCTCCTGGGTTCGGTTCGGCGCACCGGGAGCGGTGCGCGCATCGATGCGCCCATGCGCGTCCACGCGCTCGGCGCCGCATCGGATGGCTCCGTCGCAGCCCCCGGCTGCGACGTGCTCCGACCACCCAAGGCGGCGGGCAGGTGGGACACATGACCGAACGGTCACGCGTTGCAGTACTCGACACACCGAGGTTCGGGACGGCCTCCCGCAACGGCACGGCCCCGCGGGCGGTGGATGGCTAGGTCGACTCGGGCGGCCCGGGCGACCCCGGGTGCGTCTCCCTGAGGTCCTTCAAGCTCGCCAGGCTCAGCTCGACCGCACCGGCGAGGCCGTCTTCGCGCCCGGCCACCATCAGGTCGTCCGCCTCGCCGCCGAGGTGTCTGCGCACCGACTCGCGCGCCTCTTCCAGCCGCTGCTGTTCCGTACCGAACGTCGGTCGCGCACCCGTGCTCACCGCGCCGAGCAATCGGGCGGCCGGCGCGTAGGCGTGGAGACGGACGAACAGCTCGACGAGGTTGCGCAGCGTGGTCCACTGGTGGGTCTCGTCGCCGATCCGGTCCCAGTGACGGATCAACCGCTCGAAGCCGGGGATCGCGTCCGCGGGGTCGGCCGTGCGGGCTCGTAGCGAACTGGCCGTCAGGCGCCCGACCCCCGCGAGCATCCGCCAGCCGGCCTGGTCGGCCCGGTCCACCGCGCGATCGACCAGCTCGAGTGCCCGCCCCGGTCGGGTGTCCGACAGCAGTTCCGCCACGGTGAAGTCGCACCAGACGGTCACGACGTCGATGCGGGCGGCGACACCCTCGCGCCGCACCTCCTCGACGAGCGCCAGGCCTTCGTCGATGCGCCCCGCGTACCCGATGGCCATCCCCTGGCTCATGCGACTGTGGAGCGCGGTGAAGCGATCACCCACCTGGCGCGCCAACCGTTCGGCGTGCCGGAAGTGCTCGTAGCTCGCGTCGAACCGGCCCCGGTAGAGATGCAGGTCACCGAGGATCTCGTGGGCGTGCCGTGCGACCGGGTCGTCGGGCAGATCGCCGAGCAGGGCTTCGACACCCTCGAACTCTCCCCGGTGGAGACGGTTCAGCGCGACCACGGCAGCGACCGCGGGAGCCCCGGGGTGGCCGGCCCGCCGCGCCGACGGCAGGGTCGCCTCCGCCCACGCACCGACATCGGCGCGGAGCCGGTGATAGACGAACAGGTGCAACGAGCTCACCAGGTCCACCGCCGCATCGAGGTCGTCGGTCTCCAAGGCGTGCGCGTGGGCGATCTCGAGGTTCGCCAGTTGCCACTCGAGCGCCTCGACCCAGACACGCTCGTCGGGTCCACGCAGTCCCTCACCGACACGTTTCGCGAACTCCACGTGGTAGCTCACGAAGCGGTCGATACAGGCGTCGGACGCCGCCGAGTCAGCGAGCCGCTCGGCCGCGAACGAGCGCACGGTCTCGAACAACTTGAAGCGCGCGGGACCGTCGACGGCGACGCGGTGGACCAGCGATCGTTCGACCAGATCGGCGACCCCTCCGGCGACGTCCGCTCCGTCCCACACGGCCTCGGCGGCCTCGAGATCGAAGGGACCGGCGAAGACCGACAGCTGATCCAGCAGTGACCGCCGGGTCGCATCCAGGAGGTCGTAAGACCATCCCACCACCGCCGCCAAGGTCTCGTGGCGCCCCGCATCGCCGGTCCGCAACAGCCGCAAGCACTCGTCGAGACGTGCCGCCAGCTCACCGAGACCGAGGCCACGCAAGCGGGCAGCCGCCATCTCGATCGCCAGGGGGAGCCGGTCCAGCCGGTCGCAGACCTCGATCGCCAGGTCCTGCTGATCAGCCCGGATCGGGGCTCCCGCTTCCTGCGCCCGTTCCCTGAACAACGTGATGGCCGCCTCACGACCCAGGGGAGGTACCGACACGACCACCTCACCGGCGGCCACGAGCGGCTGTCGGCTCGTCACCAGCACATGCAGCGCGTCCGAGACGGCGAGCACCCGCGCGGTGATCGACCGCACGGCCGAACGGACGTGCTCGGCGTTGTCGATCACCACGAGGGCGCGCTGGCCGCTGAGGTAGTTCTCCAACGACCGGTCGAGGGGCTCGGCCGTGGGTGCTCCCACCGCCCGGACGATCGCCGGCACGACCGATGGAGCTTCGGCGACGTCGGCCAGGCTGACGATCCACGCACCGTCGGGCAGCTCGTCCGCGACCCACCGCGCCACCTGCTCGGCCAGGGTCGTCTTGCCGACACCCCCCGGTCCGACGAGCGTGACGAGCCGGCGACGACGGACGAGTTCCTCGAGTTCCGCGAGCTCACGCCGCCGTCCCACGATGCTCGACAGCCGCCCCGGCAGGACGCGGGACTCACGGTGGGCACGCGCGTGGCGCGGCGCCGTCATGAACACCTCCCGCTCCGCCTCGAGGAAGTCCGGAGACGGATCGAGGCCGGCGTCCCGGACGAGCTCGCGGTACCTGCGCGCCTGCACGGTCGCCTCCGCCTGACGGCCCGCCGCGTGCAGGGACAACAGCAGGCCGACCCATGCCGCTTCCCTCAGGGGTTCCTCGGCGACCAGCTCCGTGTACGCAGCAGTCGCCGCCTCGTGACGGTTCACGGCCAACAGCAGCTCCGCGCGCCGCAGGCGGCCCTGGACGTGCAGCTCGGTGAGCCGCGCGACCTCGCCGACGAAGTGCTCGTGGTCGGCGAACTCGCCGTACGGCTGGCCACGCCACAGACCCAGCGCCGTGTCGATCTCGTCCACCGTGCGGGACCGATCCAGTCCCCGTTCGAAGCGGTGCACGTCGCACTGCTCCTCAGACACCACCAGGGCGTACCCCGGAGCCCGGGCGGCGATGACATCGTCGCGGAGCGCCCGCCGTAGCCGGGAGACGTGGCTCTTCAGGGCATCCTCGGGGTGAACGGGTGGAGTCTCGCCCCAGATGAGGAAGGCGAGGTCCGAGGTGGCGACCGCACGTCCCCGGGCGTGCACCAGCGCCGCCACCAGGGCCCGCTGCGCCCGGCTGCCGAGGGCGATGACCTCGTCTCCGTCTCGGGCCTCGATGGGCCCCAGCACCCGCACATCCAGCATCTTCTCAGCGTAGTGACCACACCCCGGACGGAACGGGAGACCGCACCCACCCCCGGCCACGGCACTGACCCCGGCCCGACACCTCGCTGACAGCGGTCTGCCATCTGCCGTGCGACGGTTCCCGTGAGACCTCGTCACCGGACGGAGCCCGCGATGACCACCGACCTCACTCCCGACCTCGAGACCGGCTGGACCCCGCGCACGCCGGCGGACGACACCGTCCTACGGCGTGGCCTCCTCGCTCTGGCGGCCACATGGGAGCTGACCGGCAGAGCCAACGGCGGGAGGGTCCACCGCGAGGCCCGCTACAGCGCGGTGGACCACGGCCGACCCTCCGGCCTCTTCAACGGCGCCATGCTGCTCCAGCCGCTCCGCGACCGGGGCCTCGAGGCTGCTGTCGACCAGATCGAGAGCTTCTTCTCCGCGACCGGAAGCGGAGCCGCGCTGCTGTGGAGCCCCTGGTCGACGCCCGACCTCGCCGGCCGCGGATGGACGCTGCAGGGACACCCGCCCCTGCTCTACCGCCCGGCCGGGATCCCGGTGGAGCGGCGGGACCGCGCGGACCTCGAGGTGACCGAGGTGACGACCCCGGCGGAACTCGAAGCGTGGAGCCGCCTGGCGGTCGAGGCGTTCCCGTTCGACGACGTGGACCCCCCGGGCGGGTTGCTCGACCCGACGACCCTGGACGATCCGCGCTACCGCCTCACCGTCGCACGGGTCGCCGGCCGGGGTGTGGCGGTCGGGGGCCAGGTGGTCGTCGACGGCACGAACGTGCTCCTGCTCGGCGCCACCCATCCGGATCACCGCGGCCAGGGCCACTACGCCGCGCTCGTCGCCGACCGCCTCGCCCGCAACCCGGACCTTCCCGCGGTGACGATCGTCAGCGATGACAGCCGCCCGGTGCTCGTCGAGCGCTTCGGGTTCCTGCCCATCTCCCGCTTCACGCTCTGGGAGCGTCCCCGGCCCTGATCCGCGAGGCCACCTCGCCTCGCCCCCGCCCCACCCCTCCGGACTCGCCCCCGCCCCACCCCTCCGGACCGAGACCGACGACAGAAAGGCAGGACCATGACCGCGATGACCACCTCGACCGGCGGCATCGTCGAACTCGATGCCGACCTCGACCGGCTCGCAGACGACCTCACGGGTGAGCTGCTCCGACCGGCCGACCCCGGGTACGACGACGCCCGTGCCCTGTGGAACGGCCTGACCGTGCGACACCCCGCCGCGATCGCACGCTGCACCGACACCGACGACGTCCGCGCCGCCGTGCGGTTCGCCGCCCGCAACGACCTGCTGCTCGCGGTGCGCGGTGGCGGACACAACGTCGCGGGCACGGCCGGGGTCGACGGCGGGCTCGTGATCGACCTGTCCGAGATGAACCACGTCGAGGTGGATCCTGCCGCCCGCCGGGCACGCGCCGGTGGTGGCGCGACCTTCGCCGACCTCGATACGGCCACCCAGGCGCACGGTCTCGCCGCGCCGGGCGGCGTGGTGTCCAAGACCGGGATCGGCGGCCTGACCCTCAGTGGCGGGCTCGGCTGGCTGCGTCGCAAACACGGCCTGACGTGCGACAACCTCGTCGCGGCGACGCTGGTCGCGGCAGACGGGACCGTCCACGAGGTCGACGAGGAGACCGACCCGGAGCTGCTGTGGGGCCTACGGGGCGGCGGCGGCAACTTCGGGGTCGTCACCGAGCTGACCTATCAGCTGCACCCGGTCGGCCCCGAGGTGTTCGTCGCCTTCACCCTCTACCCCCTCGACCGGGCGGAACAGGTCCTGGGCGCGTACCGCGACTGGACCGACGACCTCGCCGACGAGGTGTCGTCCCTCGCCGTGTGTGACAGCGTCCCCGAGGAGGACGACTTCCCGGAGCACCACCGGGGCGAGCCCTGCGTGATCCTGGTCGCGTGCGCCGCGACGGACCTCGACCGCGGCGACACGCTGACCCAACCCATCAGGCGACTCGGGGACCCCATCGCCGACCTGAGTGGACCGCTGCCCTTCGTCGAGCTGCAACAGATGTTCGACGCGGACTACCCCGATGGGCGTCGCTACTACTGGCGGTCGGTCCATCTGCCCGGGTTGTCGGACGAGGTGATCGCCCGCACGATCGAGTGGACCCGCCGGCGCCCCTCGTCGCTGTCGACGGTCGACCTGTGGCACCTCGGCGGGGCGATGAGCCGCGTGGCCCCCGGGGCGACCGCCTATGGCGATCGCCGTGCCCCGTTGCTGTTGGGTGTCGAGGCCAACTGGACCGACCCGCGTGACGACGAGGCGAACGTGCGTTGGACGCGTGGCTGCATCGAGGCCTTCGACGAGCTGTCCACGGGCCGCGAGTACCTCAACTTCCCCGGCTTCCTCGAGGACGGCGACCAGACCCTGCGGACCGCGCATGGCGAGGCGAACTACACCCGCCTTCGGGAGCTCAAACGACGACTCGACCCGGCCAACCTCTTCCGGCTCCACCAGAACATCCCGCCGGCATGACCTACGGGCTCGGACCCTCCGGAGCTACCGGCGCCGGTCGGGGTCGGTGATGGTGGGTAGCCGTGCCGCGAGGTGCGGGGTCGGATCCGCGACGGTCCGGTGGGTCGGTGATCTGGTGACGCACGTGGCGGCGAGCTGCTCCGATGGTGAGGTTGGTGCACAACGCGACTGCGGCCGGCACGGCGCGTCGGCGTAGCGGCAGCGCCCACGGGCGGACCGGCGATCCCGCCGCCGACCACGACGGCACGCCCGCCTCCCGAGCCGTTCCCGGCCGTATCCATCGCTACCTCCTCGCCGTCTGGGTCTCCGAGGAGGCTGTGCGCGGGAGCTGTTCGGTTTCCAGACCGATCGGTGCCCGGTCCTGCTCGCCGTTGTTCAGCCGGGGCCGTACACCCGGGCGACGGATACGCGTTGCCCGTCATACCCACCGTTCCGGTGCTGGGAGTCATCACCGCGCTCTGGACGGCCCGGGCCGCACCTGGTCCGGGTGCGCCCGGCTACCTACGCTGATCCCATGGTTGATGCCCCCACGGCAGATCAGGACCTTGCGGCTGGACGGGCCGCATTGGCGCGGGGAGCGTGGGCGGACGCCTGCGCCCGGCTCGAGCGCGCGGTGGCGGCGGGAGCGGGGCCGGAGGCCCTCGAGGAGTTGAGCTGGGCAACCTGGTGGTTGGACCAGGTCGAGTCGTGTTTGGCGGCGAGGGAGCAGGCCTACCTCGGCTACCGCGAGCATGACGACGAACGGTCGGCCGCGAGGATGGCCTTGTGGCTGGGTGATGACCATCTGGAGTTCAGGGGCGCGCAGGCGGTGGCCCAGGGATGGTTCGCGCGCGCCAAGCGACTCTTGGACGACCTGGAGACCTGTCCGGAGCACGGGTGGCTTGCGGTCTTCGAGGCGCACGCCGCACTGGGGCGATCCGAGCTCGATGACGTGATGCGCCTGGCGGGGCACGCGCAACTCCTGGGGCGGCGGCACGAGGTCGTCGATCTGGAGATGTTCGCGGTCGCGACCGAGGGAGTCGGGCGGGTCGCACAGGGGGAGGTGGCGGAGGGCTTGAGACGCCTCGACGAAGCCGTGACGGTGGCACTCAGCGGCGAATTCGAGCACCTCGTCCCGGCGTCGTGGACGTGTTGTCTGATGCTCTCCACCTGCGAACTCGTGCGCGACTACGACCGGGCAGGACAATGGTGCCGCCAGATCGAGGCGTTCAGCGAGCGGATGGGAGCACGCTTCCTCAGAGGGGTGTGCCGCACCCACTATGGCGTGATCCAGGCCTGGAGGGGCAACTGGCGCGAGGCGGATCGCGAGCTGGTCGACGCGCTCGCCACCTTGGGGGCCGAGCGGCCGTCTTGGCGGGCCGAGGCGCTGGTGCGCCTAGGTGAACTGCGTCGTCGCCAGGGACGGCCGGGCGAAGCAGAAGCACTGTTCGAGCAGTCCGGGGTGCCGGGGTTGCGTGGCCTGGCTGCGCTGCGCCTCGCCGATGACCGGCCCGTCGAGGCTCGGGAACTGCTCGAGCGGTCGATCCGCCACGGCCACGACGAGGGCAACCCGGAGCGGGCCGACGTGCTCGAATTGCTGATCCGCACGCTTGCTGCACTGGGTGAGCACGACGCGGCGGACGTGCGGCTCAGCGAGCTGCGTTCCATCGCCACCGCCGCGGCGACGGATGCGCTCTGGGCGGCGGTGCACCGAAGCGAAGGGGTGCTGGCATCGGCCATGGGAGCCCCCGAGCGCGCGCGCGAACCCTTCGAAGACGCGGTTGATCGGCTGGAACGCAGCGGTGCGCCGATCGAAGCCGCAGCCACGCGGATCGATCTGGCGGAGACCCTCCGCGACGTCGGACGCCGCGACGCTGCGCGACGGGAGGCCGGGCTGGCGCTCGCAGCACTGACCGGTACGGACGCGATCGAGGAACGCGAACGAGCCAGGGCGACCCTCGGGACGCTCGACTCCTCCGCGACGGGACGACCGCACCGCGACGAGGTCCTCACACCACGCCAGGTACAGGTCCTCGAGCTCGTCGCCCGCGGCCTGTCCGATCAGCAGATCGCGGAGCAGCTCGTGCTCAGCCCGCACACCGTGCACCGGCACGTGGCGAACATCCACACCCGTCTGGGCTGTTCCTCTCGGGCGGAGGCGGTTGCCAGGGCCACGCAGCTGAACCTGCTGTAGGGCCGGCGTGGCCTGTCCGGGCCATCGCACTTCTCGGTCCGAAGATGGCCGGCGTGGGCGATGCCGGCCGGGTGGCTCGGATGCCATGCTCCGGGTCACGTGCCACAGGAACACGTGGCACGTGACCCGAGCAACAGAACGGAGCAACGATGCAACCGTTGGCGGAGTACAAGGAGCAGGTACGCGCGAGCTGGGGGACGGGCGACTACGACGCCATGATGCGACAGGAAGGCTTGTACGGCGTAGGTCAGCGTCTCGTCCAGCGCCTGGGCATCCGGTCGGGCGAGGTCGTGCTCGACGTCGCGTGTGGCACGGGCAACGCGGCCATCCCGGCGGCGCAGGCCGGCGCGACCGTCACGGGCGCCGACCTCAGTCCGCAGATGCTCGAGGTGGCTCGCGGCCGTGCCGAAGCCGCCGATGTCGAGGTGGAGTGGATCCAGGCCGACGCTGAACGGCTGCCATGGGACGACGGCAGTTTCGACGTCGTGCTATCGACGTTCGGCACCATGTTCGCGCCTCGTCACGAGGTCGTCGCGGACGAGCTCGCGAGGATGCTGCGACGCGAGGGCGGGCGCCTGGGTATCTGTAGCTGGACCCCCCAAGGGGTGTTCGGGGACTTCTTCCGGATCGTCGCCGCCTACCTGCCCCCGGATCCGGAGTTCGTCGATCCACCCCTGCGCTGGGGTGACGAGACCCACGTCCGTGAACTGTTCGAGGGCACGGACATCCACCTCGCGTTCGAGCGCGACCAGTGGGAGATCACCCACGACTCCCCCCAGGCTGCGGTCGAGTGCTACACGACCACGCTCGGGCCTCTCATCCAAGCCCGACGACTCGCCGAGACCGAGGGCCGCTGGGAGCAGCTCCGTGATGACCTGACGCGGCTGTTCGAGCGGCACCGCGCGCCCGACGCAGAGCACGTGCGCTTCCTCGCCGACTACCTGGTCGTCCTCGGCCACACCTCTGGCTGAGGCCGCCGCTCCGACGTCACACCACGAGATCGAGAACCCATGACCTCGGCTGCTGAGCTTCACCGCGCCATGTTCGAAGCGATCCGTGCCCGCGATCACGAGACACTCAGAGGACTGTTCCACCCTCGGGCCACCCACACGTCCAGCGATGGCAGACCGACCACGGGTCCGGAGCCCGTGGTCGCAGAGGTCGAGGGGTTCGTCACGGGCTTCCCCGACCTCACCATCGACATCCGTCACCAGCATGCCCCCGACCCGGCCACGTCGATCATCGAGTACACGTTCCGTGGCACGCATCACGGGTTGCTGGAGGACATCCCGCCGACCGGCAAGACCATCGCGGTCGTCGCCTGCAGCGTTCTCGAGGCGCGGGACGGCGTGATCGAACGCGAATCCGACTACTACGACCGTCTGGTCCTGCTGGAACAACTCGGTGTCGAGCCCTGAACCGACCCCTCGATGATCACGGATGGGTCGTGGAGCGAGATGATGTGGCTCGC
>Ga0207421_10005003_pt1 | contig 15059 bp, 18 predicted proteins | sample SodLakKL_010_SED_4_FD_187542 | JGI IMG/M metagenome (GOLD analysis project Ga0207421, IMG submission 187542) | Alkaline sediment microbial communities from Lake Tanatar, Kulunda Steppe, Russia - 8KL_010_SED (SPAdes) (version 2) | ecosystem: Environmental > Aquatic > Non-marine Saline and...
ACTAGTTTTCTTTCTCTTTCGTTAAAATCTCCTTCTATTTCCCTGTGGTGATTTTTACTCTTCTTAAGTAAGCTTTTACAACGAACGCAGGTGTATTGTAAATAAGGACCGGAGTCTCCTTTCAAAGTAAGCATTCTTTCCCAGTCAAAAACAACATCTCTTTTGTGGTGTCTTTTAAGGTCGTTGTATTTTACCGCCCCCACTCCAATGACTTCTGGAATTTCTTTTTTCTCTTTTGTCGAAAGTTTTGCAAAAGAAGACGACTCCTCCATCATTTCCTTTGCTTTTTCTTCTGCCAAAGAAAGAACTTCTTTGAGATGAATCGTTCTTCCTTTTCTTGTAGAAAACTTTCCTTCTTTGAGACGAAACATGCCGTGGGGCATGTGGTAAAAATCACCTTCTTTCGCCCAGCCGAATTTTTCAGCCGTCCTAAAAAGTTGCTTAAGGTGTAATATTTGATCCGCCCCTACTTCATAGACAAACATGTCCGGAGAAAATTCCTTTACTCTGTATTTCACAGCGGACAAATCTCGAGTAAAATAAGTAGTGCTTCCGTCGGATTTGAGAATCATCGCGGGAGGCATATCTTCAAACTCGACAATCAACGCTCCCTGGCTTTTTTTTGCCACTCCCTTTTTTTGTGCTTCCTCTATAACCTCTTGGAGTTTATCTTCATAAAAACTTTCTCCCAAGGTATAGTCTATTTTAATATCTAATTTCTTATATATTTCATTAAATTCCTCCAAACTTTTTCTTCTGCAAATTTCCCAAATTCTTCTGGCCTCCTTTTCTCCTTGTTCAAGTTTCAAGAACCACTCTGCCCCCCTTTTTTCCATTTCCGGATCTTCTTCCGCCTCTTTGTGAAAACGTACGTAAAGATCTTCCAGTTCTTTTAGGGAAAGTTTTTCCGGATCTTTGTTTTCTTTTTTTATCTGGTAGAGGAGTTTGCCGTACTGTGTTCCCCAGTCACCAAGATGATTTACTCCGTAAACCTTCCACCCTAAAAGTTGATAAATATTGTACACTGCTTGCCCTATGATAGTAGAACGGAGGTGTCCTATGCCGAAGGACTTGGCAATGTTCGGCGAAGAGTAGTCTACAAGCATACGCTTTCCCTCTCTTTTCTTTCCGTAATCATCCTTTTCCCGGAGAAGAAGAGAAAGTTCTTCTTTTAGCGCATCTTCCGCTAAAAAAAAATTTAAAAATCCTCCCTTTACTTCTATCTTGGAGAAAATTTCCAGATTTATCCTTGCTTTTATTTCTTCTGCAATCTCTAGAGGACTTTTTCCTTTTTCTTTGGCAAGCAAAAAGGATATATTGGAAGAATAATCCCCGTAGCCCTCGGGAGGCTTTTCCAATCTCACCTCCTTTCCGACTTCTGCGGTTAGTATTTTTTCCAGTTTTTCTTTCATAAGGCCTTTATTTTAACGTAAATTAATCCTTTTGTCTATTAAAAAGCTTCAGAAAACTCGCCTTATATGATAGAATAAAAGAGTATGACTACTGTCGTGAAAAATAAAAAAGCTTTCTTTAATTACCACATTCTGGAAACCATGGAGGCGGGGATAGCGCTAACCGGAAGAGAGGTAAAAGGAATACGCAGCGGAAAGGCATCTCTTTCCGGAGCTTTTGTTTCCTTAAAAAACGGAGAGGTTTATCTTGTAAATTCTATTATCTCCCCCTACCAGCCCAAAAATACTCCGGAAGATTATGACGCAAAAAGAGATCGCAAGCTTCTCTTAAAAAAGGGGGAAATAAATCGTCTTGCCGGAAAAACACAGGAAAAAGGCACGACAGTTATTCCTTTACGGATTTACAAAAAAAAGAATTTTCTAAAAGTGGAACTGGGCGTAGCAAAAGGAAAGAAAAAATACGACAAAAGAGAGACCATTAAAAAAAGAGAAGTGGACAGAGATATTAGAAGAAGGATGAAGCGCTAAAGTGATTTATTTATAAGTAACTATTGACTAAAATCGATTTTTTTTGTATATTACCTATCGTGAAACATGGGGATGTTTGTTTCGACGGGTTCTTTGAAAAAGATAATGCAAGCCGAGCACAATCTCGTAAAACTTGATACTTCAAATAAGTGCCAACTTATTTCAAGAAGAACCTGCATTAGCGTCAGCTTAAATGTGGGCATCCCTTTGCCAAGTCTCCATAGGCAAAAAGGGGTGTTATATATGGAGATAGAACTTTAGGGAAAGAGCTCCGCCCTGAAGATTTAAAACAAAAAAGGGAGTTCACGGCAAGGAGTTTTTCGTCCGGTTTGAATTATCGTTTCTTAGCGATTTCTACTCCTTGTTTCTTCCTAAAACCGGACTAAGCTTGTAGAGTTGTTTTTTTCAATTTCCCGGACGGGGGATCAATCCCCCCATCTCCACACATTCAGAGGCTTAAATTTCTCTAAGCAGAAAATAATATAATCCAAAAAACCTTGAAAAGAAAAAAAATACCTTTAAACGACCAAATCAGAGAAAAGGAAGTAAGGCTCGTTTCTGACGATGAGGGGCATTACGGAGTAGTGCCGACAGAAGAAGCCCTTCGGAAAGCTAAAGAGAAAGGATTGGATCTGGTACAGATTACAAACAATGTCAAACCCCCTGTTTGTAAAATAATAGATTACGGAAAGTATTCTTACGAAGAGAATAAAAAAAGAAAAAAGCAAGAAAAGGGGCCTCAGGCACAAGTAAAATCAATCCGGCTCGGCTTCTCCATTTCTGATCATGATATGGAGACCAGAATGAAATCCGCCGAAAAATTTCTAGACGAAGGAGACTCTGTGCGAGTGGTTCTTCCTCTCAGGGGAAGACAAAAAGCTCTTGAGGGCGTAGGAAGAGAGAAGATGAAAAAATTCTTGAGCCTTCTTCAAGAAAAAATGGAAATAAAAATCGAGAAAGATGTCGGTAAAGAGCCTCGCGGACTAACGGCTACTATCATAAAAAAATGAAAAACAAACCGAAAACAAGAAAATCTCTAACCAAGAGATTCAAAATAACAAAAACCGGGAAGATCTTAAGAAGGATTGTCGGGCAAATGCACTATCGCTCTAAAAAAAGTGGGAAAAAGAGAAGAGAGCTTCGTCGTTATACCGAAATGGATAAATCAAACGCCGGTAAAATAAAAAAATCTTTAAAATATTAATATGCCGAGAGTAAAAAAAGGAAAAACCGCTCACAGAAAGAGAAAAAGCGTTTTAAAGAACGCGAAAGGATTTCGTTGGGGAAGAAAATCCAAATACAAAGCAGCAAAAGAGGCTTTAATGAAGGCCTGGAGTTATGCTTACCGAGACAGAAGAACAAAAAAGCGAGACATGAGAAGATCTTGGATTGTAACGATTAATAATGCTTGCCGAGAAGAAGGAGTAAATTACCGTGATTTTCTTTATGGCTTAAAAAGTAAAAACATATCTCTCGATCGGAAAATACTCAGTACTCTTGCTAAAGAACACCCCAAAACCTTTTCCAAAATAGTGGAAGAAGCAAGAAAATAAATTTTTTCGTAAAAAAATAAAACGCACTTTCAAAGGTGCGTTTTTTCATTGGAGATCTTCTTCCTCCGTTCCGTCTTTCAAAGAGGGGTCTGTTCTAATAGCTAAATAAGTAGCCATTAGGGCAATAAAAGTAACAAGGGCAATTAAAACAAAGAGAAAGGGGAATCCTAAGAAAGAGGCTATTACTCCTCCGAATATTGCTGAAAAACCGAAAGCAAAACCTATTCCTGTGCTGTGCAAACTCCAAGCATAAGCCTCCCAATTTTTATCAACATGCCGTGTAAAAATACCGCTAAGGGTTGGCTGTACCATGGCAAAACCAATACCTCTTACAGCTTCCAATAAGAAGATGTGCCAAATTTCAAAAGCAAATATATAAAATAAAGGTACCAGAGTGGAAATAATGGTACCTCTAAGCAAGAAGATCATATCATCGTGCTCCCCCTTGACTACGTCCATTTTGTAGGCAAAAAAAGGTTGTACGAGAGATTTAATTATCCAGTAAGCTCCCACTGCCAAACCCACCATCTCTAGGGATCCTCCTCTTATCTGTTCCGTGACAAAAATAGCATAAATGGGGGCGATAAGCCCCCATCCGGCATTGACAAAAAAACTGACAAAAATGAGCTTGATGATAAGCTGATTTGGTCTTACCATATCTTTATTTTTTTTCTGTCTCTTCTTCTATTTCACTAAGAAGTTTTAAAAATTCTGGATCATCAATTACTTCTTTCGCTCTTCTAATCCACAACTTACACTCTATGTCGTTATGTTTTTTATAATACTCCATTCCTTGGAAAAGATTAATCACTCTGTCTGCCTGTTTGACAAACCTTCCCTCCTCCGTCAGCCCTTTTTCGTATTCTCCCCAAAGACTGTAGATTTCTTGCTTTAAATCTTCTTCAAGCCCTGCAATAAGTTTGTCCATCCCTTCCTTTTCAAGCTTGTCTTTAATCTTCGCCATTTGCTTTCTCTGCTTGGTTGTAGGACGTCCTTTGTAAGGATTAATATTTTCAATCTCTTCCTTGGTAACCTCTCCTTCTTCTTTTAAGGCGGCTGCATCGTAAGAAGTAAGATCCGGAGAATAAACCTCGCATATGTCATGGATAAGGGCTATTTTCATCGCTCTCTCCAAATTTAATCCTTCTTTTTTCCTCCCCAAAAGCCAAACCAAGAAAGCTGTATGAAAAGTATGCTCAGCGGTGGTTTCGGGATTTTCAACGTCGTGCAGAACCCATCCTCGTCTTCCTTTTTCCTTCAAGCTCCCTATATCTCTTAAGAATTGAAATATTTCTTTCATTTGTAGCTAACCTTTTTTATTTTATAAACAACTCTCGTCGCCGAAGAAACCGTCACTTCATCACCTTCCTTGCTTCCCAAAAGAGCCCTTCCTACGGGAGATTCGTTTGATATTTTTCCGTTATTGGGATCGGCTTCCATGGTACCAACCAGAAGAAACTCATCTTCTTGTCCTCCGGCCTCCACGGTAATGTATGCTCCAAGTTGAACTTCTTTACAATTTTTTCCAGGATTTTTTATTACTTCCGCATTTCTTAAAACTTCTTCCATCTTTGCAATCTTCTCTTCTAAAATACCAAGCTCCCTGCGGAAGGCAAGATACTCCGGGTTAACGTCTTCCGAATGAAAAACTTCCGGCGTCTCTGTCTTGAGCTTTTTCCTTCGTTCTTCTTTCAGTGCTCCGTACTCCTTCTTTACTCTTTCTATCCCATATTCTGTTAGGTAGTATTTTTTTTCTTTCATTATAGTTTATAAAAATTAATTCCCCTTTTACGGGGATTTAAAAATTAGATTTCTTCTTTCTTTCAAAATCTCTAATCTCCTCCCCGTAAGGAAATATGAGAAATCCTAAAAGCATCACTTCCGTAGAAATTTCGATGCAGGATGGCGTGTTTTTCAATTTCCAAATTTCCTTTCATTGTGGTAGTAATGCTACATTTTTTTAACTTTTTGTCAAGCTAATTTTTCTTTTCAAAGATCAGTCTCTTTTTACTTGGGAAACACTCTCTTTCTCTCTTCCGCAGAAGCTTCTTTTTTTCTTGCAACAAGGTAAAAATTACTACGTTTTCCTTCTTCTGCAAGACCCTCTTCTTCCGCAACAAGCCCTGCTTTTTCCGCAAGATGAGAGAGCTCTTTTTTGCGAAAAACATAATAGTACCTGTCTCTTTTTAAAATTATGTCTCTTGGCCCCAGAGAGCGTGAAAAGAAAAAATTAGACACCATTTTTTTGATACAGAATATTTTGTTTCTTTTCCATATGTTCCACGCTGTTGCAAAAATTATTCCTCCCGGCTTTAAGACTCTCTCTATTTCTTGCATTGCTTGCAACCGATATTCGAAAGAAGGTATTTGATGAATAACGGCAATACAGTATACTTTATCAAAAGAGTTTTCTTTGAAAGGCAAAGAAAGAATGTCGCCGTCTAAAAAATTTTTTTCGGGAAACCTTGCTTGAGCCTCCTCTATCATCTTCCTGGAAAAATCAACTCCCGTATAATTCACTCTTTCAAGATACTGAGAAAAACGACCGTTTCCACAACCGATATCCAAGACATCTTCTCCCTCTCTCGCTCGGTCAAAGAGAAATTTCATTTCCGGCCAGAGACGATCTCTCGTTTTGGCAAAAGAGAAGGACATAAGATCGTAATCCTCCTTTAATTTTTCCATCATTCTTTTGGCGTCTTCTTTTTTCATAAAAATTATTGCAACAAAATATGAGTATAGAAAAAGAAATAATCGAAAAGCTGATGAAAGAAAAGGCGAAAGAAAGAAAAGACTTGGAGCGCATTAAAAAAAGTGTTGCCAAGAAATACAAAGCCTCTTTTCCTACTAATGCCAGTCTACTAGAACAATACCATAAAATAAAAGGAAAAGATAAGAATATTCTTTCCCTTCTCCGCACGCGTCCTGTTCGATCTCTCTCGGGGGTGGTGAATATTTCCGTTCTCACAAAGCCGTTTCCCTGTCCCGGGCAATGTATTTACTGCCCGGAGGAAAAAGGAATGCCCAAAAGTTATCTGAAAGGAGAGCCCGCCGTTATGAGAGCGCTAAAAAATAAATACCACCCGGAAAAACAAGTAAAGACCAGACTAAAAGCTCTTCAGAAGACCGGCCATCCCACCGGAAAGATCGAATTACGTATCGTTGGAGGAACTTGGTCCTTTTACCCGGACAAATACAAGCGTCTTTTTATAAAAAGGTGTTTTGACGCTTGCAATGGCAAGTCAAGTAAGACCTTCAAAGAAGCCCAGAAAAGAAATGAAAGAGCAAAGCACCGTATTGTTTGTCTTTCGGTGGAAACAAGGCCCGATTTTATCACCGCAAAAGAAATTAAAAAACTAAGAGAGTGGGGAGTAACGATGGTAGAAATGGGGATACAGTCTTTATCCGACGAAGTGCTAAGCTATGTCAAAAGAGGACACTCCCGAAAGGAAGCTATCAAAGCAACAAGCCTTTTAAAGAATGCTGGTTTTAAGGTTTGTTATCAAATGATGCTCAATCTGCCCAGAAGTTCTCCCAAGGAAGACATTGCCTCCTTTAAAGAACTTTTTCAAAATCCTGATTTTCGTCCTGACTTTTTAAAAATATATCCCTGTTTAGTGATAAGAAACACCCCTCTTTTTTCTCTCTTTAAAGAGGGAAAATACCATGTCTATAGCAACGAAGAGCTCGCAAAAATCATTATTAGCATTAAAAAAGAAATTATTCCTTCCTATGTCCGTATCCAGCGTCTTTTCCGAGATATCCCGATAGAAAACATTGAGGGAGGTTGTAAGATATCAAACTTAAGAGAAGTAATCGCCAAGGACGGGCAAGAAAAAAATTGGCAATGCCAATGTATTCGCTGTAAAGAAGTAAAAGAAGATTATAACTTTACAGAAAAGCTTTACCTGTTCCGAAAGAATTACCAAGCTTCCGGAGAAAAAGAGTCTTTTTTAACCATTGAAAACAAGGAAAGAACTAAGCTTTATGCTCTTTTACGGCTCCGTGATCTAAATAACCCCTCTCTTCCTTGCCTCAAGGATTCAGCAATTATCAGAGAAATACGTACTTACGGAAGACAACTCCCTCTTGAAGAAAAAAGCACTAAAGCTCCGCAACATCAAGGAATGGGGAAAAGGCTGGTAGAAAAAGCCGAGGAGATAGCAAAAAAAGAATTTCAGAAGAAAAAAATATCTGTTATTTCCGGAGTGGGAGTAAGAAATTACTGGAGACAAAAAGGTTATCGGCTGAGGAAAACTTACATGATAAAAAAATTGTAAGCAAAAACGGGCTCAAGGCCCGTTTTTATTTTTACCACCAACAATCGGTAAAATCTTTTTTACTTTGTTCCATTTCTGCCACAATCTTCTTTCCACTTTCCGTTTTGATGCTTTGCTTTATCCTCCTTATCCACTTTTTCGTTATGCGGTAACCGGACTCGTAATAAATCTTTGCTTGCAACAAAACTTCTATAATATCGGCATCTTGCACTACAACAGCTTCTTTTGTCTTTCCCTCCTCCTTTTCCTTATAAAGAGACATCATTTCTTCTCCCAAGCTTTTTTCTAAAACACTTGTCTGATCTTTTAGCGCTTCCAGTTCCGCCTTCTCTTTTTCTCGCAAATAACTTTGCCCTACCCAGTCATGGTCACCAGTCCGTATTTCTCCATTGTCATGGATAAGTGCCATTTTAACGCATTTACTGACATCCACTCCTTCCATTGCGGCCAAAACCCATGCTATCTGGCAGGTTATGCAAATATGTTCTGCGAGAGAATCCGTTTCTCGTACTCCGACATTTCGAAAGCCCTCTCTCTTTCTTCTTTTCAGCATCATTATCTCCGACAGAAATTCTATCAAAAAGAACACCCCCCCTTTTTTTTAAGTAAAGCGAATGATACAATAAAAATCTTGGAATGTCAAGGGTTACTTTCTTCCTTTCCTGGAATAGCGGATAAGACCGGAACAAGGAATAATTTCTACTCCCTTTTCTGCAATATCATCAAGAAAAAGGTTGACTCCAATGGAATCCGAAGAGATGTGTCCCGCAATAACCACGTTGACATGAGCCTTTTCCGCAGCCTCTCTGTTTTTCTCGGAAAGATGCATTCCGACTACCGTTCCCGCTCCTACCTGAGCAAGTCTTTCATATATTTCCGCAGAACCTTCGGTGCCTCCTGTGATCTCAGTAAGAAGTATCTTTCCCGCTCTGCTTTTTTTATTACCGACAAAAAGTTCTGGACCCGCTCCGAACGTTGCTGCCTCTTTGTATTCCGGTATCTCCTTTAAGGATTTGATAACATCTCCCAAGAGAAAAGGATTGTCTTTTTTTAGCTTTTCTCCGACAAATTTGGCAACCAAATTATCACAAGGAGTATGAACAGACATAAAAGGGATATCAAGTAACCTTGCCATATCCACTGCCCTTTGGTGATTCCCAGGTGAAATACTTCTGGAAACTTCTCGGATTCTTTTTTCTAAAAGCTTTTCGGCAATATTGACCGGTACTCCATAGTTGTGGAGCATATCAATTTGAAGCTCCATCACCTCATCGAGCCCAATCAGCGCCTTTCCCCGCGGATGGTGAGAAATAACAAGGTCTATATCTCCCAGTGCCTTAGCAAGCAAAAGCTCCTCACCGTCAATATCCACTCCCACCATTATTTTTTTTACCTTTTTCTGTGAATCACCGTACAAAATCCTTGTATCACTGAAAGGATTGGCAAGTTTCTCCTTATCAAACTCCCCCTTTTCTTCTTTTTTTAACTCTTCGTACTCCTCCTTCGTTTTAGAGAGAATTTTTTTTACATCTTCCTCTCCTCGAGGATCCGCTTTAATTCCTTTTTTTATAGAAAGTTCGTAAATTTCTCTTATTTTCATAAAATGTCGGCTGTCAAACGCATTATATTTTTAATACTTTACAGTGCCGAAGTTATTTTTTGTAACTTTCGAGAAGTTCTTTTATTGCTTTTTCTTGATCTTCCGCACCGGAAAACTCTCTTCTGATACGAGCTTTCTCTTGTCGAATAAATTTTCGTATTGAGTGGGGAAGTTTCTTTTTTTTCTTCATAAAATTAATTTTATTCTCCTTTAATAACGGCCAGCGGTTTTAGTTTTGCCACTCTTTCACTAAGTCCTGCATTATAAATCACTTCCACCACTTCTTCAATATCCTTATAAGTTTCTGGCGCCTCTTCGGAGATACCTTTGGCAGAGCCACACTTTACTATAATACCTTTTCTTTCAAGCTTTTTGATTGTCTCTTTCCCGGAAATTCTTTTCTTAGCAGCCTTTCGGGAGAGCCTTCTCCCCGCACCGTGCGAAACGGAGTAAAAAGAATCTTTCCCTTTCTCTCTTCCCAGGAGTATATAAGAGGAAGTTCCCATGCTCCCCGGTATAATAACCGGCTGTCCCGGAAAGGCGCGCGTTGCTCCTTTTCTATGCACTAGAAGTTCTTTCTCTTTGCCGGCTATTTCGTGTTTTTCAATTTTTGCAATATTATGAGCTACATCGTAAAGAAGCTTAAGTTCTACCGAGCTCCCCATTGTTCTATGGAAAGCTTTTCTCACGCTCTCCGTTATCACTTGCCTGTTTGCAAAAGCAAAATTACAAGCAGCTGACATCGCGCCAAAAAACCTCTTTCCTTCTGGAGAATTGAAGGGGAAAGAAAGCAATTCTTTTTCCGAAGCTGAAGTATCGTATTTCCCCGTTATTTTTTTCGCCTCTTTTAAGTAGTCTCCGCAATTCTGATGACCCAGTCCCCTCGATCCTGTATGAATCATAAAAACTACTTGCTGCTCAAAAAGTCCCATCTTGCTTGCCTCTTCCTTATTAAATATTTTCTCTACTTCCTGTATTTCCAAAAAATGATTCCCGGACCCCAATGTTCCCAGCTGCTCTCTTCCTCTTTTTTTTGCTTCTTCTGATACAAAGTCCGGCCGTGCATCTTTTATCTTCCCTCCGTCCTCACAATTTCTGATATCTTCTTGATTAGCCAGACCTCGCGAAGCTAAAAAGAAAGATCCTCCTTGAAGAACCTTTTCCATTTCTTCGGAACTTAATTTTAAAGGTCCTTTTTGTCCAACTCCTGAAGGAACTTTGCGATAAAGTTCCGTGGATAATTTATCGATATGTTCTTTGATCTCCTCTTTTTTTACCCCGGAGGTAAGGACCCTCACCCCGCAATTTTCATCAAAACCTATAAAAGAAGGGGAAATAACCCCTTTTTCTTTATCGATAGCTCCCACTCCTCCGATAGGAGGACCGTATCCCAAATGAATGTCAGGCATCGCAAGGGCATAAGAAACAATTCCCGGAATTTTGGAAATACTAATAAGCTGTTTTAATGCCTCTTCTTCCGTTTCTTGAAGTATTTTAGAAGAGGCGTAAATTCTTGCAGGAACTCTCATTCCTTCTTTCTCTTCTCTTGGCGCTTCCCAAAGCCATTCGTTTATTTTTCTAAACTTTTCTCTTATCATGTTCTTCTTTAATTACTTCTCTTTCTTTCCAAGGAATTTTCTTTCCGTCTGCAAGACACATCCAAGACTCATCTCCTTTGCCCGTAACAATAATCGCATCTCCGGGGTTTGCAAACTCCAAAGCTTTCCTGACAGCCTCTCTTCTGTCAATTATTTTCCAATAATGCGGTTTCTTTCCTTCCGGGAGGGTTTTCATATATCTTAAGAATCCTTCCTCTATCTGGTCCATTATCTCTTGAGGGTCTTCATCATAGGGGTCTTCGTTGGTAATTATTGCTGCCTCGCAATATTTGGCAGCTATCTCTCCCATCACCGGTCTTTTCCACTTGTCCCTTCCTCCGCCACAAGACCCAAAAACCGCAATTAATCTGGTGGGCGAAAAATTTTCTTTTATTTCTTTATAAACTTCTTCCAGGGTTTCCGGAGTAACCGCATAATCTATAATTACGTTAAACGGTGAAGAAATCACTTCTTCCATCCTCCCCGGGATACCTTTTGCTTTTTTAAGTCCTTTTTTTATGCTCTCCATTTCTACTCCTTCAGTTAACGCAAGGCTGGCAGCAGCAAGAGCGTTGTAAACGTTAAACTTTCCCGAAAGAGGAAGAAAAAAATTATCCTCTCCTATCGAAAAAACTAAACTGTTTTTATCCGCTTTTATGTTTTCCGCCTTAACCAAAACACTTCCCTCTCTCTTTTGGAAATCTTTCTTTATTCCGTAAAGGATTTTCTTTTTTGCCGGGAACTGCAAAAAATAACCTGCATTATCATCATCGATGTTTATAATATGCGCTTTGGAGACAGCCCTAAAAAGCTTTCCTTTTTCTTTTTTGTAATTCTCGAATCCGCCGTGTGACTCGATGTGTTCCGGCGTAAGATTGGTAAAACATGCTGCATCAAAATCTATAAAACGATGCCTGTGCTGTTTAATTCCTTCCGAGGTAACCTCCATAATAGCTATATCACATCCCTTTCTTACGGCCTTCCTTAAAAGACTTTGCAATACTGCCCTTCCCGGCATAGTCATCTTGAAAAGGTTTTTTTCTTCTTCTCCCGCTATCTCAAATTTTACTGAAGAAAAGGCAGCGACCCTGTATCCGGCCTCTTTGAAAACTTCCGTCATTAGGTCTACCGTAGTAGTCTTTCCATTAGTTCCCGTAACCGCAAAAACCTTTATCTTTCTGGAGGGGAAAAAATAAAACAAAGCCCCTGAGAAAGAGAGTAGAAAATGATACACGCTTACCAGTCCCTTGAATTTTAAAAGTGTTTTCTTGATTTTCATTTCCCTAATATTTTTAATGCTTCTTCGATTCTTTTTTCTTTCTTTTTTCTAGGACAAACTTTTTCGAGGACTTCCTCGATTTCTTCTTTTTTAAATCCCAGTCCTTGTAAGGCTTCAAAAACCTCATCTTTTTTCTTTGTTTTTTTCTTTGCAATTTTTCTGGAAAGTTCAAAGATAACCTGTTGTCCTCTTTTTTCTCCTATACTAAATATTTTTTTCATTACCTCCTCGTCATTTTCTTCAATCCCTCTTTTAATCTCTTCCAGCGAAGTACAAGACGCAATAGAAAGAGCTTTTTGAGGCCCTATCCCGGATATTTTCAGAAGCGTTGAAAAGAGTTCGAAGTTTTCTTTTTTCTTAAATCCATAAAGGCGATCTTCTTTGTCCGTCTTCTGCATAAAACAAAAGATCTTCACCTCTCCTTGAAAATCATTTTTACTTTCCGGAGAAATCAACACCTTATAACCCACTCCTCCAACCTCTATCACCAAAAAATCTTCTTCTTTGATGGTTACTTTCCCTTTCAAATAATAAAACATGCTTAAAATTTTAAAAAATGGTTACTCTTCTGCAGAATTATTATACCAAAAGTTGACTAAAAAGTGAAAAAATGATACAAAATAGGACGCTAATGAAACTTAATCTAATTTGCAAAAGAAATGGCAGTAACAAAATCAGCAAAAAAGAGGTTAAAACAAAATAAAAAGCGCTATGTATTGAATTTAAGATACAAGCGTAAAATGAAAGAATCCGTAAAAGAAATTAGGGATCTTTTAAAAGAGGGAAAGAAAAAGAAAGCGAAAGAGCTTCTCCCCAGTGTTTATAAGGTTATTGATAAAGCGGCAAAGAGGGGAATAATAAAAGAAAACACCGCTTCCAGAAAAAAATCGCGGCTTACCAAAGCTGTAGGCTAAGCCTAGCAATTAAATAAAAAGAGGTGCAATGCTAATACGGGATCGATTTGTCCCGTTTTTGTTTTCAAATCCATCTCGCAGAGATTGTAATAAATCTCTTTTAATTTTTCCGGAGAGAATTTTTTAACTTGCTCATAGCTTTTTTTAAAAACAAAAGGATGGAGACCACTTCTTTTTTCCGCTTCTTTGTAAGGAAGGTTTCTTTTCAAAAGATCACTTACCGTAAGAAGGTTCCGAAACTGGTAACCAAGCATAGAAAAAAGATAAAAAGGGCTGTCTCCTTTCTTGAGGTGGTCGTAAAGTAGAAGTAATGCTTTTTCCTCTTCTTTCCTAGCCACCGCGTCAACAGTTTTGAAGATGTCAGTTTGTGCATCCGTTTTAACCATAAAACTTACATCCTCTTTTTTTATCTCTTTTTTGTAAAGAGAAAGCTTTTCTATTTCGTTCTTTATCTTCCACATGTCTTCCCCTCCTACTTGAGCGATATAAGCTACAGCTTCCCTGCTTACCTTCACTCCTCTTTGGAGAAACTCCTTTTCTATCCAATTAAAAAGCTTTTTTGACGGCAAAGGAGCGAACTCTTGAATCATTACCCCGGTTTTGCTTTCGTTTAATTTCTTAAAAAGCTTGTCCGTTTTTTTAATATCCGTTTCTTCGTAGAAAAGAAAAATATCCTCTGACTCTGCCATTTCTTGGTGCTTTTCGAGAATCTCTTTTTTTATTCTCTCTTCACGAAAAACTTCTTTAATGACCATGAGCTTTTTTTCGTCAAATATGGAAACTTGCTTTCTGCAGTTATTTAAATCTTCTAGGGAGTCTTCCACGGAAAAAAACTTCAAATTCAGTCCGCTTTGATGTTTTTTCTGATAGTTTGCCACTATCTCTCTTAGTTTCTCTCCCGAACGATAAGTATCTTTTCCGTAAAGTAGAATAATCATTGTTTGGTAGTAAAGGCTATTCTTTTTTTTGGCACGAAGGGCAATAATATGTCCCCCTGCTCCCGACGACAGTTCTTTTTATTTTTTCTTTACACTCAAAGCAAGGCAAGTTGTCCCTTTTATAAACTAGATGGCACTCTTGGTACCCACCTTTTTTTCCACTGGGTAAGCGATAATCGCTAGTACTGTCTCCTTTGAGTTTTATTCCTTTTTTTAAAATTTCTCTTGTAAAATAATAAATCCTTTCTACCTCTTCTTCTTTAAGGAGAGATGCTTTTTTGCAAGGATTCACCTTTGCTTTAAAAAGTATTTCCGCCGCATAGATATTACCAATCCCTGCAAGAAAAGCTTGATCCATTAGAAGAGGTTTAATTTCTTTTTTTCTTCCCTCAAAAAGTTTTTTAAATTCTTTCTTTTTTATGGAAAGAGGATTTGGTCCGAGCTCTTGAATAATCTTTTCCATCTCTTTTTTTTGCAGCAAAGACACCTTGGCGAACTTTCTGGGGTCGGATAGTGCAACTTGTTTTCCGCTTGCAAGAAAAAAGATAACTCTCAAAAAACCGTTTCTTTTGTCCTGTAAAATAGGTTCCTTACTCCACCATTCCTCTTTCTCCGTTGCTGAATTTTTTTTCAATTCCCAATTCCCCAAAAGAAGGTGCCCTGTCATTCTCAGATGAATCAAAAGAATCTCTCCGTTATCCAAAAAAAAGGAGATATTCTTTCCGAATCTCCTTATTTCCTCGATCCTTTTTCCTTCAACTCTCTTTAAATCTTTTCTTTCCTTTTCTGACCAAACATCCTGCAAGAAATCTCCTAAAATGTTTTTTTTGAGTTCACGTACGGTGCTTTCCACTTCAGGAAGCTCAGGCATGTTATTTTTTCTTTTAGAGACTAAATGATTTCTCTTATTTTTTTGACTATCTCGGCAGGAGTAAAGTGTGCCTTAATAAGAAAGTC